>Ga0172367_10001753_pt1 | contig 30901 bp, 41 predicted proteins | sample Lak10m_FD_114542 | JGI IMG/M metagenome (GOLD analysis project Ga0172367, IMG submission 114542) | Freshwater microbial communities from Kabuno Bay, South-Kivu, Congo - kab_022012_10m | ecosystem: Environmental > Aquatic > Freshwater > Lake | place: Democratic Republic of the Congo: South-Kivu...
ATAAAACTTTTGTTTTGTAAGCTAAAAACTAGGAGGGGGTATTTTTTAAGGGGGTTAACGAACGTAAGAAATTGAAATAAAAAAAGATACAGGAATTTTTTTAGTACAAAATGCACCAAAAAAGATGTCAATAAACAAGAAAACAATAGAAACTTTTATTTCCAGAAATGGGATAAAATTTACGGGGAGCCGGGAAACGATAAATGCTTTGATTCACCACACCAGGAAAACCACGAAGTTACTTCAGGAGAATGGCCGGTACGAGAAAACGGACGACGAACTAATTGACAGCTTGGCTATGTCAATTGAAGTCCGTAACATGGCTTTCTTTCACATCAAAGAATTCGGGGTTATGATGTACATCGACAAACACAAGAGGATAAAACAAAAAAACCATTCAGTTTCAACATTCATGCAAATGAACAAAACAATCATGGATATATCTGCAAAGCTGGGCCTTTCTCCGCTCGACCGTTTGAACCTAAAATTAGAAGTTAAAAAAGATGACGGACTGGATGATTAAAAAAAAGTAAAAAAAGTTTTCATTTTTATTGTACTTTATTTGGTACATTCAAATATTAGTACTATCTTTAGTACATGAAATCAGAGACAAACCAACTGATTTAAAAACTAAAAAAATGAAAACTTTAACTACACAAGAAGCTTTAAATTTATTCGAAGAAATTGGACACCAGGCTACAGTAACAGTAACGGTAAAAGACAAATACGGAGAAGATAAAAAAGGATACATTTTAAATCAAGCTATGGTTTATGATCCTTTTACAAACAAACAACGTGGAATGTCATCAAATAAAGATAATGCAGAACGCGCAATGAAACAATTGCAAAAAACAGGAAATAAATTCAGCATTTATTCTGCTTATTTTAGCTGGGCTACTGGTGATTATCAAATTGAAGATTAATGAACTCCGAACTTACATCCATTCACCAATTCTTTACAGAGCGGCGCCGCCGGTGTCTCTCTGTAAAGTCAATTGAAAAGGAAGCCGGGATACCAGCCAAAACGCTCGATCACTTCCTTTCAGGCCGCCGCCAAACCATATCATTCGAAAACATCGACAAACTTATACCCGTATTAGTCGATTTCGGCTACAAACCAACCAACACCGAAAACCAATTCCTATGAACCCAAACGACCTGATCGAACAACGCCGCGCCGAAATAAACAAAAAGAAGAAAGCCACCTATTCAGTAGCCAACAATCAAACAAAACTCGTAAAAAAGTTATTGGTTAAAGAAATGAAAACACGTTTCCGCGTGGCTACCGATGTCGAAACCATTCAACAACTCATTGCCGAGCTCGAACCAGAAACCACCATTAAATGCGTTTCAAACTGTTTCGATTCGCCTTCCATCCTGAAGGTATTCAACCCCGAAACAATCAAATCCGTTTACATTTCAACCTGGGCCATGACCGAACAAGGGATTCTCCTGCTTAAATCCCTTTCAGATGCCAACGTTCGCGTAAAATGTATGCTCGATACCACCCATTCATACAAATGGGTATTTCAATCCGGGGCCTATTCGCTACTATCGGCCAATGTCGAATTCAAGTTCACCGAAAACCACAGCAAATTCCAGCTATTCGAATTCACCGACGGAACATATATTACAATAGTCGGATCGATGAACCTATCAAACATTCCGCGCTGGGAAAACATGGATTTTACTTCCAATCCTGAAACATACTGGTTTTACCGAAATTTCATGGATGAGGTGATCAATGAACAAACCACACAACAACGAAAACTATTTTAATGGCCGAAGAACTTGAAAAAGAGCTTGACAAAGCCGAAGAAAATCTGAAATTACTACGCAACGGGATACCACTTCGCGACCAGAACGACGAGATTGTCGGCTGGATGGAAAAACCAGACCGCGCCGCGAACGAATTTTTTCTAAAAACCAAAGGCCGTCACAGAGGATATACCGAACATAATATAACAGAATCACAGAAAACGAACAAAAAATGGCACGAGATATAACCGAACACGACCGCGACATCATCATCAATTGCGGGGCCTTCCGCTACGACGCGCCAAAAATGGCCAACGTGCTCGACTGGTCCGAAAAAGAAGTTCAGAAAGAATTTGAAAACCACAAATCCGACTTTTTCAAGCTATACCAGCGCGGAGCCGACCGTGCCGACTATGTGATAGATCAAAAACTATTCGAACTCGCACAAACCGGCGACCTGAAAGCCCTCGAAGCCTTTGAAACACGTAAAGCCGACCGATCCGATGAACGATGAATACTTCGACCCGCAAACCCAAACAATCAGATCCGATCAGCCGGTACATATCCGCATCGATGAACGCAGCGGAGACCTACAAAAGCGACATCGAGACAGGGAAAATAACCGCCTCGAAGTGGATAAAACTAGCCGTACAGCGCAGCCGCACCGACCAGACACGCACCGACATTGAATACCGCCCCGAAGCCGTTGCCCGCGTCTTTAAATTTTTCTCATTCCTGCGCATAAAGAACGGCCAAAAGTACAGCCCGTTCATATTATCACCATATCAAGCCTGGATACTTTCCGAAATATTCGGCTGGTATTACACCGTCGGGCCGCGCCGCTACCGTTACGCCCTGCTACACACCGCCCGAAAATCAGGCAAAACAGTTTTCAACGTAGCCATAGAGCTATACATGCTCATTTACGACGGAGAGGCCGACACCGAAGCATATTTATGCGCCACCACCCGCGAGCAAGCCGGGCAGGGGTTGAGGTACACCAAAAACATAGTCAAAAATTCGCCGGCCATGAAAAGCCGCCTGAAGGTCCAGCAATTTCAAATTGTTTACCCGAAGCGCTCCGGATTATTGAAAGTACTGGCCAACAAACCAGAGGCAAACGATTCATTAAACCCGTATGTGTTTATCATAGACGAGATGCACGCCCATAAAACCCTCGATTTTTACAACGTCATGAAATCGGGAACCATGAGCCGCACCAATCCGCTCGGGCTAATCACCAGCACCGCCGGATTCAACAAAGATTACCCATATTTCCTGATGCTAGAAACCGCAAAGCAAGTACTCGAGGGAACCATCGACGACGACATCACATTTTATGCACTATACACGCTCGACGATGAGGACGAAGTAGAAGACATGAGCACCTGGGTAAAAGCAAACCCAAACATTGGCGTAACCATACGGCTCGACGCACTGCAAAAAGAATGGGAAAAAGCCAAACTAACCATCACCGAAAAAAACAATTTCATCACAAAAAACTTAAACAGATACTTAGATAATCAGGATCAATGGATACCCGACGAAACATACGTCACCGCATTTAACGAAGTCACAATACCAACCAACCGCCCAGCCGGATATTTAGCCATCGACATGTCAACCATCCGCGATTTAGCCGCCATTACCGCAGTATGGACCGACACCGACACCGGACGGATGAAACAATACACCGAGTTTCATTTTCCACAAAACGAAACAAAACGCATCCGGAACAACGGCATAGACCTACGCGCCTGGATCGAAAAAAGCCACATCATCGAGCACCCCACAGAGCGCATCGATCAAAACATCATGTTCGAATCAATAGCCCGCATACATCAATGGTTAGATATTCAACAATGCAATTACGACGAATGGAACACCGCCTTTATTACCCACGAAATAGAAACAAAACTATACATCAACTGCAAACCATTCAGGCAAACGCCAACATGGTTTAGTTTCCCGCTGAAATTCATTGAAGGAATGTTCTTCGAGCGAAACATCGACATGGGAACCAACCCGGTAATGCGCTGGATGTTCAGAAATATAGTACTTTACAAAGACGGAAACGGCAACATCAAGATCATGAAAAACAAATCGCTAGATTCAGTCGACGGACCTGTAGCCTTTGCCATGGCCGTAGCCGCCTACCTCGAAAACTCACACGACGTAACCGCCGAATTTTTCAAATCACTCATCACCAAAAAAGAAGAAAACTAATAAGCCGCGCCGGTTGGTGAGCCTGTCGAACCAACATATTACAGAAAACGCGCGCACATGAACTTTTTATCATACATGCTGGGCTATTGGGGCTACACCAAAACCACCATCGGCACCCAGCCATACAACACACAACCATTTGGCGGCACCGGAACCAACGGCGTCACCGGCATACCCGAGCAAATCAGCACCGTTTACACCTGCATCGATAGGCTATGCAAAGCCATTAGCCGAATGCCTATCTCCATTTATTCAGATACAACCAGCGGACGCACCGAACTGAAGTTTCATCGCCTGTATTACCTGTTGAGGTACCAGCCCAACCCACTGCAAAACGCCCAAACATTTTGGGAAACAGTCGAGTTTCACCGCCTGAAATTTGGCAACGGCCTGGTGCGATGCCACAAAGACCCCACCACCGCATACGTTACAAAATTCGAAATCATACACCCGTTGAGGTTGCAGGAAATCATAGTCACCGGCGACACCATGACCTATCGCATCACACGCACCGACGGATACGGAACTGAAACGGTAGATTCAGCCGACATGCTCCACTTTAAAAACATTTCAGAAGATGGCTATGTCGGGCTTAACATATTAGAAGCGCTCAAACGCCACACCAACATCAACGAACGCGCCACCGCCCACATCGACAATTTTCACAAAAACAACGGCGTGCAATCAACAGCACTGGAAACATCATTTCCGGGCGACCTTTCGGCACAAGGTAAGCTGGCAATGGACGACCAGCGTAAAGATTTTTTAAACACAAACGGCGGCCCCGACAATTCAGGTAAACCTATGTTACTACCAGCATTTACCAAAGTAGTAAAACTCAATTTATCGTTTGCCGACAGCCAGCTAATTGAAACCCTGAAATACACCCGCGAAGAAATCGCCGCCGCCTTCGGAATTCCGCTGTTTATGATCGACGGCACAGCCGAAAAACTCGACATCGAGCAGCTAACCCTATTATTCCGCACCAACACCATCGGCCCCATCGTATCCGTTTATATCGCCGAATTCCTCGCAAAGCTATTCACAAAAGACGAAATACTCCTGAAGGGAATAAAGCCGGAGTTCGACACCTCAGTCATCATCGAAATGGACTACACCAAAAAAGTAGCCACCATAAAAGAGCAAGTAGTAAACGGATTAATGACACCAAACGAAGCCGCCGCCAAACTAGGAAACAAAACCATTCCGGGCGACTTCGGAAATAAACACTACATGCAAGCTCAATACATACCGCTTGAAAACTATCCGGAATATTCCACACTTCAAAAAAACGATCCAACCCTAAAAACCCAATAATTCAATCCATCAATCCATCAGTAATTCAATCAGCCATGACAACCAAAAAAAATAAACCAATATCCCGCACCTTATCAATTGACGAAAAAATAAGTGTGCGCAGCGACGACGAAGGCCGCCGCTTTATCGAAGGATACGCCATCGTATTCAACCAGCGCTCAAAGCTCATCCGCGAATGGGGCGAAACCTTCTACGAAATTATCGAACCATCAGCCCCCGACAATGTACTCGCCGATACGGGCATCAATGTTATTGCAACCGTCGATCATTCACGGGCCAAAATGCTGGCACGCACCAAATCAGGCACACTAAAACTCGAGAAAGACAATCGCGGCGTAAAATACAACATCGAAGTACCCGACACCACACTCGGCAACGACATGTACGAAATGGTAAAGCGCGGCGATTATTTCGAAAGCTCCTTCATTTTCACCATTGCCGAGCGCGGTTACCGTTACGACAATTCAGAAGATGTGCCGGTAAAATACATTTCAAACTTCGAGCGCATGTACGACATCGCCATTGTCATCGATGGCGCCTATGCCAACACCGCCGTCACCGCCCGCGCCGCCGAATGGGAAGAAACCACAGAAACAATAGAAACTGAAGAAACCGAAGAAAACCAACGCGCCGCCGAACAGCACGACATATTACAGAAACAAATCGAGATTTTCAAACTTAAAAAATAAATCAGCCCATGAAAAGGTCAGAACAGCTCAAAATCAAACGCACCGAAAAAATCGAACGGATGCAAGCCATTCTTGATGGTGCAAAAGAAGGCGAAAACGCCCGCGCCCTCAAAACCGAAGAACAAACCGAATACGACACGCTCAAACGTGAAGTTGAATCATTCGATACTCAAATCACCGAAGCAGAATTCGTTGAAGCCCGCAGCGCACAGGATCAACAGGAACCGAAAAAACGCAGCTTTAACATTGGCGGAAAAGCCGACAAACATTACAACGTCGCAAAAGCAATTCGCGAGTTTGCCATCGGTGGAGCCAATACACTCACAGGTATTGAAGCCGAAAGCCATCTGGAAATGGCCCGTTCAATCGACTCAACAGGCTTGTTAATTCCATACAGCCAGCGCGATCAAAACGCAACCAGCAACGCCGATTTAATTGACGTTGCAATTGTACCAGGTCTTTCAATAATTGGTAAAGAACCATTGTACAAACAAATGGGACTTACTGTTTTGGAAGGAATTCAGGGCAATTTGAAAATCGGTAAAAAAGCAGCCGACGTCGCCGCCGAATACGCCGAAAAAGCAACGGTAACACAAACAGCATCGGTGCCCGAATTTTTGGACATCACACCAGTAGCTTTCGGAATTACCGACATTTTCACAAAAGAATTGCTGGCACAGGAAAACCCAAAAGTGCACCAGCAGATTCTGGCCGACATGGTGAAAGGTATCGATCGCAAACTCACATCAAAAGCATACGCCATCGCACTGGCCGCAGCTACCGAAGTATCTGGTGGTCAAATAACCGAAGCAGGTTTCAACGCGATGGCCGCCGCTATCGACATCGACGGAGCATTTGCAATGGATCGAGAATCATTCTTTGCCGCAAAAGCAGTAAAATTCGACGCCGGATCAGGTATTCGCTTAGCCAAAAACGGATCAATGAACGGAATTGGTGAAGCATGGGACGGAACCCAAATATTCTACAGCACCCTATTTGCCGACGGCGCAAATAAGCAGTATGTTGTTTATGGGGCATGGTCAGAAATTTGGGCCGGATTTTGGGGAGCGCTCGAAATTCTCATCAACCCATACACCTACCAAAAAACCCGACAAATTGAAGTCACAGTCAACAAACTCGGAAATATGGTTTGCCGCAACAGCGCCGCATTCGTCAAATCGCCAGACCTCGACGCCACCACGTAATACTATCCAGTCAGCATCAGCCTAAAGGGAAGGGAGCTATCCCTTCCCTTTTTGCATTCGATACGATTCGCTACTTACGCACCGCTGCCTGAGCTTGTCAAAGGCCAATCATTCAATTATTCAATACATAAGTCATGTACACCATCACCGCCATACCTACCAAAGCCAAAACCGGCAACCCGGTAACACTTGCCGAAGGCAAAGAACAATGCAACATCGAGCCCGACGAAACAGCCTTCGACAACAAAGTAACGCTCAACATCGCCATTGCCATCGACAAAATAGAAGCCGACACCAACAGCGATGTTTTGGAAACAACCAACACGCTAGAGTGGGAACCCGAAACAACAGGAGCAGCCGTTTACAAAATACCACAGGCGCCATTTTTGTCATTTACCAAGCTACAAAAACTCGAGGCCAACGGAACAACATGGACCGACATAGCCGCCACGGCCTACAAAACCGAAAAAGGCTTTTCATATTTTACCATCGAAACGCTCGAAACCATCGACACCACCAAACTAAAAGCCATCTATAAAACAGGCTATGCCGCCGCCGACATTCCAAAAGTATTGAAAGGCGCCGCCCTCATTAAAACCGCCGACCTGTACGACTCAGAGCGCCAGGGATACACCCTGAACGTAGCCGCCAACCGCGCCTACGAATCACTCATCAGCAAACACATCCGAGTTTATTACTAACCCGTAACCCGTAACCCGAACCACAATGATAGCCTCCCAGCTCCGCGAACGCATCCAGGTACTTTCCGAAGTAATTACCAAAAACGAATCGAACGAACGAGTTCGGCAATACCAGCACGCATTTTTCGATCGTGCCGATGTCAATTTCGTTTCATCCGAGCGACAAATCGAACTCGGCGCCGTGCAAATTGGCAAAGTGCAAAAATTTAAAGTGCGGTTTAAGCTAGGCAAATACGACGAAACCATGATCATCTGTTGGCGCGGCGACTACTACACCATCACCTCGCCCGAAGCCGACGCCCGCAAAACATACCTGTACATCACCGGCACCCGCGTAATGCCAGGCACCATCACACTCTACGCCGAAACATAATTCAATCCTTCAATCCTTCAACGCATGGCCCTACGAGGACGACAATCAGCCCGCATGTTCGACGACGACAAACTCGAAGCATTCTTCAGGTCGCTAAGTCGTGCCGATAAATATGCGATGGTAATGGAGGCCTACGCCGACGCCACAAAGCCACTCATCACCGAATCGCAAAGTAGGTTAGTACAATCATTGAAACGCCGTTCGCGCACCATGAATTTGTACAAATCGCTCGGTTTTGTTCCTGATAAAAAGAAAGGAAACAGCAACTACGTGCAAGCCAAAGTAGGCGCCCGTAAATTCAGGCCACACAAAGGATTTCACGGTCACCTGGTCGATGCAGGCACAGCAGAGCGCCGCACCCGCAAAGGCTATTCCAGGGGCCGGATGCCGCGCACCAACTTTTTCACCGATGCCGTTCAAAACACCGAAGTGCAGGTAACCGACCAGCTCCGCGCCCAAATCGCCACCCGCCTCGAAACCATGATCGAGCAACGCATGAACAACGCCAAATAAATCAATCCATCAATCCATAAGCACATGATCTCAAAAGCACTCATCAACATCCTGTTAGCCAACGACACGCTCACCGCGTTAATCGACGACCGCATCACCCCCATCATCGACATACCCGAAACATCAGCCGATCAGCTCGCCTCAATATATTACTATGTGCAAATGTTCCCGGAGCACAGCAAACAAGTTCCGGTAGCACAGAACCACACTGTAACGTTCTTAACCATAGCGGCAGGATACGAAAAAAGCATGGAAATAGCCCTTGCACTGCGCAACGCCCTCGAGATGCAAATCGGAGAATTCAAAAACATACAGTTTCGGATTACCCGATGCAAATCAATCGAAGATGAATACGAATTCACGCCAGTCAACATGTACGGCCACAAAATCATTTTCGAAATCCGCACCGCCTGGTATTAACTTAAAACTTGAAACTTAAAACTTTAAACTTTTTATAAAATGGCACATTCAAACCGCATTATCGCCGAAGGAACCGACCTTTGGATGTTTCTTGAAGAAGGAACCGGAACAAAAACCTATCGCCCGTTCTCAGGGCAAACCGCCTGCCAGATCAGCGACGACAGCGACCAGCTCGAATCGACCTGCAAAAATGCCGGGCAGTTCGCCAACTACCAGTACGGCCGCGAACGATGGAGCGCCACCGTTGACATGTTCATCGCCGCCGACACCGACACCAACGAAGTCGACTTTGCCGAGGTCGCCCTCATGCGCAAAGCCAAATACCGCCCGGTTATTTTCATGGCATTTGTCGATGCCAATGGAGCAATCGACACCAGCCGCCCGGCATACCGCGGCCAGGTCATCCTGAAAACACCCATCGGCGCCAACGACGGCGAACTGCAAAAAGCATCCATCACCATGCAAGGCTGCCTCGAGCTCGAATACCTCGAATATGTATCCAGTGCATGGCAAAAGATCGACGCCACCTACCCACCGGCAACAACATAACAAAAAGGCGGCTTCGGTCGCCTTTTTCCTTTAGCAATCCATCAGGAATTTAATCCATCAATACATTACAATGAATACCAAAACACCAATTACCATCGCGGGATATACATATCAAATCGGATTTTCGTTTCGGGCCATCGATCAGTTTGAAAAAATGACAGGCAAAAGCATACAGGAAGCCGACGGCACGCTCGACAATGTACGCTACTGCTATTGCTCGCTCAAAGCCCTAAATCCCGAATTCGACTACACCATCGAACAGTTTATCGACCTGCTCGACGCCGAACCGCAACTACTCATCGACATGCAAACCGCCACTGCCACCAACGATGGAGAGCCGCACGATCATACAGATGAAATACCAACCAACAAAAAAAAAGGCCTGATAAAAACCTTTTTCGCGTTATGGACGCTTTCACTATTGCTGTTGCTTTCGCCCGTGTTGATCCCTGGTATTTTTGGTATCATATGGATTTTTGCGAGTTGGAAGCTATTGTACCGGCGCATCGCGAAACGTGGGAGCAAACCCGCATCATTGTAGCAGCGCTCACCGGCGAAAAGATGGAATTACCCTGGGACGGTGAGATCGCCGCCGCCGAGCGCCGGAAGCTCGCAAACGAAGCCGCCGCCGCCGCCGCCAACCGCGAAAAACGCATCGCCGCCGCCGCCGCGCTATCAACCATGCAACCAACAACAGCACAGTAAGGCCACGATATATCGTGGCCCGACAAACAAACCACAACAACCATGACAACCAAAATTTTGACCTTCACCCCCGTATGGGGCCGCCCAGAAATATTCGAGATCTGTTTAGCCGGAATTAAACGCCTGATGAAGCACGACCCCAAACGCTTTCAGATCATCCCGTTTTTTATAGTATCCGAAGGCTGGGCCGCGCAGCTGCTCAACAAACACAAGTTCGCCTACATCTACCACCAAAACCAGCCGCTGGGCGCCAAAAAAAACGCCGGTATCAGGTACGCCATCGACAACATCGAATTCGACTACATCCTCGAAATAGGCTCCGACGATCTCATCAGCGGGCAATGGTTAGATATTGCCGAGCCCTATTTGCTCGAAGGCGTTAAACAGCTGCACCCATCCAACGTATATTTTACCGATGTACGCACCGGAAAAGCCGCCGAATGGACATCAGCTAAAATCATAGGGCTGGGCCGATTCATTTCGCGTGCCGCCATAAAAACAGCCATACAGCGCTTCGAGTTATGGGAGCCAAAAGGCAACCGAGGCATGGACACCTACAGCTGGAACCAATTGCAAAAATGCGGCATCGGCAACCAAATCATCAACACCAGCGGACAGGTGCTCACGCTCGATCTGAAATCCGACACCAACATCAACCAGATGGCCGCCTTCAAAGCCACAGAAAAAACAGCCGACGAAATTATCGGCGCATTCCCCGAAGCCCCGCTCATCCGCAAGCACATGCAATCCCTCAATCCATCAGTAATTAAATAAATCATGGCCAACAAAGAAATCTCCATAGGTGTCAAACTCATCACCGATTTAAAAGACTTCACATCCGGGTTTAAACAAGCCCAGGATACAAGTGCCAAATTCGGCGACAACATAGAAAAAAACGTAGCTGTTCCGCTAAATAAATTAACAGCACAACTTAGAGGATTAAAAAGCGCACAAGGACGTTCATTTTCGCCGGAAGAATACGCCAAAATAGGCGACGAAATCAAGCGCGTACAGGGCGAAATCGACCGATTTAAAGGCAAAGGAGCACAAGCCGGTGGAATGATTGGCAACATGGTAGGAATGGCCAAACAACTACTGCCAGCATTCTCGTTTGCCGCCATTGGCGCCGGTGCCGTTTACGCCTTCAACCAAATCAAAAATTCAACCGACACGCTGGCCACGCAATGGGAAGTATTTATTGGCGGGTTAAATTCAGGAATCAACGAATTTTGGCGCAGCATAGCCACCGGCGACTGGTCGAACCTGATTGACAACATGAAAGAAGCCGTAAGAGTTGGCCGCGAATATGCCGCCATGATCGACGACATCGAAGAAAAAACCCGAGCGCTCAGCATTATGGAAGCCGATTCAGCCGCCAAAGCCACCGAGCTCGAAATACGGTTAAAAAACAAACAGCTCAGCAATGCCGACCGCATAAAAGCAGGAGAAGAACGGATACAAATTGAGCGCGACATACAAGCCAATCGCATCAAAGTAGCGCAAGAATCGTTTGATGCCGAATTAATGATTGCAGCCCAGCAAACCAAGCTATCTAAAGACAGGCTCATCCAGATTGTAGCCGACATGGACAGCGAAACAAAGGTAAAAGCCAAAGCATACAACGATCAGCTCGCGTTAATCGAAACACTGCGCGCCGCCAACAAAACCGTAATGACAACGGCACAGGGAAGCATACTCATGCAAAATGCAGATACCGAGCAAATAAAACAACTGCAACAGCAAGTTAATGCCGCCGCCGATTCGGTTAAAATGTATGCCGAAGAACTGCGCAAAACAGGCAACACCACCGACGAGCAGCTCGACAAAATGGTTGGTAAATACGTAGATTTAAAAAACGCCCAAAACAGCGCCGCCGAAAACACCAAAAAAGTACAAACAACAGTCAACAGTTTAATTGCCGACACCAACAAAGAGCTCGAAAAAGAATGGACATTGCGCCAGAAGCTCGGCCAGATAGCCGCCGAAAAAGCAGCGCCAAAAATGCAAAAAATTGCAACACCCGAAACGGCAAAATCAGTAACATCGGGCCGCGAATTAAACAGTTCCGAATTAGGGATGCTCGGTTATATGGGTTATATGCTTGACGCCAACACCGAAAAATACCAGAAATTTAAACAAGAATTAGCCGATTCAAAAATAGACAACATTATGAGCTTAGCCGATAGTTTCGATCAGTTGGGATATTCCATCGGCGGCGCATTTGGTCAGTTTGTTAGCGGAATTGGTGAAGCCATAAGCATGATACCCACATTGCTGGCACAAATTGCAGCCTTAACAACAGCGCAAGTCAGCAGTTCGCAAAGCATAACGATGGCCAAAGGTTCAGAGGCTATCGCATCAGGTACAGCCGCATCACAGGCCGTACCTTTCCCATTCAATATTATTGCACTCGCCGCCACTATCGCATCAATTGTTTCGGCGCTGGCCACACCAATCAAAGGCTTTGCCACCGGTGGCGTTATCCCCGGCACATCCTTCTCCGGCGACAAAGTACTAATACGCGCCAACTCCGGCGAAGAAGTACTCACCGCCAGCGACCCCCGCCACCGCAACAACCGCGGCTATTCAACAACAGGCAGCGGCACCACCCAGGTCGAGATCATCAACGAAGCCCGCATAAAAGCCGAAAGCCTGTACATATTACAAAAGAAAGCCGAGCGCCGCATCGCCCGCCGCACGTAAATCAATCCATCAGTAAATCAATCCATCAATCATTCAATGGCCTACGGATTAAGCATACGATTAGAACATCACGATTTTTTGAACAAACTATCGCGCATCGACATATCAGAGCGCGATTACGTTGGCGACTACATCGAGCGCGAACTAGACGGCCCACAACCACTGCAAATCACATGGGGCGACCAATCCAACCCCCTACCCTGCATCTACGGCTCCGAGGCCATCATCCGATTTCTGGCCGAAAACGATTTGGAATTCCTTTTTCTGTTCACCTCCGACGCAAAAAAATACAAAGTAGAGCACACCTACGACGGCGCGCTCGACTGGTCGGGCTTTATCGCCCCAGGCAACTGGAACGAGCCACTGGTAGCACCAAGCTACATTGTTGAGGCCACCGCCATCGACGGGTTGGGCAACCTCAAAAACGAAGTATATCCAACGCCGGAAGAATCGGAAGTCAGCAAAACAATGCTGCAAATCATCGCCACCATACTCGCGCAAACCGGGTTAAGTCTCAACATAAATACCTGCGTCGATTGGAAAGAAAGCGAGCAAACCACCGGCACCGATCCGCTGGCCATCCACAAAGCCAAAACACAGCATTTAGCCGGGCAAAACAGCTACGAGCTACTCGAAAAGCTCATTCCCAAATGCCGCATCATGCAACGCCTCGGGCAATGGTGGATACTCAGCTACAACGCCCTGCAAGCCGACACCATCACCTATCGCCGCTACAATTCGGCAGGCGAAGCACTAACACCAGCCACCGCCACCATATCAGTAAAAGCCGCCGGATATTGGATAGAAGGAGAGCCGCAACTCGAGATCATACAAGCCATCAAGCAACAGATAGCCGTTCAGGATTACGGATACAACGACAACCTGGTAAGCAATGGCAATTTCGATAAGTTCAACGAAGAATCGGCCACCTTCGACAACTGGACCAACATAGGAGTAACGCCCGAACAACGGAAGCTCGACAAAAACGGCAATAAATTCGTTTATCTGCCCGGCAAACAATACCCCGATACCCTCGAAAATTTCGGGTTTGGCCTTATGACCTACGGCATCCGGAAGCAAATACAAGTACAGCAAACCACATCGCTTTTTAAAGTTGCATTCGAATACGCCCTGATGGGAGCATCATACAGTTGCCCTATGTTTGTGCGCATCCGCATTGTGGGCGACACCGGCACATGGTTTTTGCGGCTGTATCCATACACCGCCGCCACCGATCCGGTATTTACATGGAAAAAGCAAACCGTTTCGATGGAGCAAGGCGAGGACCGGATAAGCATAGCCAGCACCCGCAAAAAAACAAATAAAATATTCGACGCAATAGATGGCGTTTATACCAATGTTGAAGGGAAATATTACAACACCTACGACTATGTAAAAGCCTGGCCGTGGAACGAAATACAAGAACACTTTGCCAAATTTGAAGCCAGCACCGAAGGGTTACCCATTAGCGGCACACTCGAAATCATGCTATATGTGCCATTTACCAACCGGGCACAAATAGCCGGAGCCTGTTACCACACCGTAACCGCCGAAATACTCGACGAAGAAGCCGAGAAATACCCAGTTCAGCGATCGTTTAAAGTAATTAACGACACCAACAACACCCACTGGCCCGACGACGAAACATACCAAATTGGCGATTTTCCAAATTTGCCCAATGCCAACATCATGTACAACAACGGGCTATTCAGGGCCAACGGCACCCACACCACCGCCTGGCAATTAGCCGGAAGCACATCGAGCTATACGTTTGTCGAAATGCTGGCGCGCCTGGGCGTAGCCATCGAGCAACATCCGAGGCAACAATACAACATCAGGTTGCAATACATCACCCCCACGCTCGGCATCATCATCGACGATTTAAGCGGTCAGTATCTGCGCCTGATAGAAAACGGCATTACCTACGACAACCGAATGGGTGCCATTGAAGGCAACTACATCCAGCTTCCCGACATCAATATCGATACATTCGACGTTGAGGTAGCCACCGAGTTCGACGAAAAAACCGGAGAAGCAGCGCAGGGCAGCACCGTAACACCAACAACCCAAGCGCCGGTCAACTCCGAAAAATCGGTACAAATTGTCGATTCAGAAGGGGTGATCACCTCGCAGCCCGGATACCTCGACAGCGAATATTTCACCGACACCTTCAACGAAGAAACAGGATATGTAACATTTCGCACAAACGACGCCACGGGCATACTCACAGAATTAGCCAGCCGCACAGTGGAGGTAACATTTATCCCCGCATTTAAGCGCGTACCAGTTGGCCGAAAGCATTTACACATTTATCGGGTTGTAGAGCCTGAAACAGGTATTTTGCTTGACCAAACGGTATTATTTCACACGCTTGAAGTATCCACCACCGGCTTTACGCTGGAAATTGACAGCACAGAAGATTTAACAGGAATAATCATTGAATATCATTTTACACCGCAAACAACATGAAAAAACTGATTTTTATAGGAATTGCCATTTTATTGATGGCCGCAGCGCTACCCGTTGCCACCGGCTGGCTGAACTATTCGGGCGCGAAGAATTACGCCATATGGACGACAAAATGGCTGCAAGCCGACCAGGTGTTTTACTGGCAAGCCGACACCATTAAAAAAGACTCGTTGATCTATACCGACCTAAAAACAGACTCGGCCCGGTTCAGGTATATCGACGGCACTTTGTCGCCGTGGTATTACGCCGGAAAAGGTGCCTATACATTACCAACAGCCTCGGCCACGGTAAAAGGCGGCATAAAAGTTGGCAGCGGATTAAGTATTGACGCTGGCACAGGTGTTTTGAGTTCAACAGGTGGGGCCACAAACTTAGCATATACAGCCAGCGCCACAAACGGAATAATTACAAGCGACACCGGCACAGATGCGACAATACCAGCAGGAAGCACCACCAACGCCTCGCTAATGCTGCCTGGCGATAAAACAAAACTCGATGGGATTGCAGCCAATGCAAATAACTATGTTTTTGGAGTTTCAATTAATGGAGGTTCGCCCTCGACTGTTTACGACGGAAATGTTCTGAATTTTAACGCTGGTACAGATGTTACTTTAGGCAAATCAGGATTGGATATTACCGTCAATGCATCAGGAGCATCAATGGTTTATCCTGGTGCAGGAATTCCGATTTCAACAGGTTCGGCCTGGGGTACATCAATTACAAATAATTCAGCAAATTGGAACACAGCAGCCAGCAATATTGGTCAGGTGGCAGTTGGGGCACAGTATCCGGGCGGGGCGCTGGGCTACCTTGCCAGTTCATCGTTTTCAAATTTCAACGGCATTGTCTATGTGAAAACAGCCACAACGCTCGATTATTCATCGCTCCCGGTTGAAGCGCAGGCCGTGTCGCACGCATTGTCGAACTACTCGGCAAGCACGCACACGCACAGCAACGCCACCACATCGGCAGCGGGTTTTATGAGTGCCACAGACAAAACAAATCACGATGCCGTTTACTCCAATATGGGTAAAGTAAAACTCTTCGGAACATCAACCTATGGCGAATTATCGGCTAACTTCTTTGAGTGGAGTACCAATTCATTCAGGCCCATCCGCGACGGTTCACCACAAGAAAACAGCCTTTACCCTATTACCTCCGGAGGCGTTTACACCGCATTGCAGGCAAAAGCCAACCTTTCCGGCGCAACATTTACCGGAGCCATTTCCGGAACATCGGCCAGCTTCAGCAGCACCGTCACAGCTTCCGACTTTCAATTGTCTGATCGCCGCCTGAAAAAAGACATCAGGCCACTGAAAGAAATCAACTGGGCCAACCAGATCGATTTTGTTAGCTACCGCATGAAGAATGATCCGTCGCAGCGCTTGCGTTACGGTGTAATTGCTCAGGAGGTGGAAAAATACGCTCCTGAACTGGTTCACACCGCCGAAGATGGCACAAAATCAGTGTCGTATATCGACCTTTTAATTGCAAAAAATCAGCAGTTACAAAACCAATTAAATTTTCAACGCTATGAAATTTTATTCAGTATTTGCTTCAGTTGTTTTCTGTTTATTATCGCTGTGTTCGTCCGGGCAAAGCGTTCCTAATACCAGCACATTCAAGCTTTCAGACGTTACGGCTGTGACAGGTGGCACCTCATTATCGGCTGCATTCACCAACTCAACCGACAGCTATTTTGATGCAACCTACAAAGGCAGTAAAGACCGGCTCAGCAACTTCCGCAACTACGGAGCCCACAACGCCAAACCAACCGTCACCACTTCGGCCATCACAAGTAACTCGGGTGGAACGGTAGTGTGCGGCGGTAATGTGACAAATCAGGGCGGCAGTTCGGTAACCGATAGAGGCGTAACCTGGGCGACATCGCTTCAAGGCCTAGGCACAAACAAAACGCACGATGGCACCGGAACCGGCACATTCACCAGCACCATTACCGGACTTACAAGTGGCCAAACGTATTACTATACTGCTTACGCCACCAACACGCAGGGCACCAGCACAGGAATTATTTACCAGTTCACGGCGAATTAAAATCAGTTAAACAACTGAAATGCCATATAAAAACATATTACAGAAACAAATACGACAGACATGGCAACAAACATTTTATCAAACAAAGCATACAACGGACAGGAAATAGTGTACTCATCAGAAGTCAGCAACATATCGGCCATCGACATTACGGCCATACTGGCCGACGAATCAACCGGGCACATCAGGTACACCGTCCAGCGCAAAACAGCCAACTCCGCATGGCGCGATGCCAAAGACGAAAACGGGCAACCGCTCAGTTTTTCAACCATTGACGAAACCGACGACGGCATTAACATCGTTGGCCTCAATGCCGCCAAAATGCGTGTTAAAGTTGAAATTATTTCGGGCGCCGGAACCTTAAACCTCGAGTATGAAAGCATTTAAAAGCGGGGCCATACAAGCCGCCAGGACAGCAAACAAAGAAATTAATATTTCAAATTGGTTAAATAAAAACCGATTAACCGAAGAAGATTCTAACTTGTATTTAACGGAGGAAGATACAGGCAAAATGATTATTTCAGAAGATGAAAATTAACACTAAAAATACAAAGATGAAAAAGATAATTATAACAACGCTTTTTTTTGCATTAATTGTAAATGCTACAATTGCACAGATAAAACCGAGCCAAATGTCACCAGCCACAATTGCATCGTTTAAAAATGTGCTGGGAATAAATGAAAAACTTGATACAAGTGTAGCTAAAACAACCTATGTTAAAACAGCCGACATCTACACCCCAACATCAATATCAATTGATACTCTTAACGCTACCGCTAAAATGACTGCCCCGACTAAGGACGCAGGAACAAACACGACGGATGTGGCAACAACTGCATGGGTGCAAGGGGAATTATTAAAATATTCTCAAAAAGTGGATTGTGGAAGCAATGCAAGGATAACACACACAGGCACAACAAACCTCACAACTGTTAAGACCTTACCAACTATACCAGCAGGACGAATTGGTGTGAACGGGGAGTTATTTATTGAGGCGGTATTTGATGGAACTTCAGGAGGCAGTCCGAAGACATATGTGATTTATATTAATGGTACGCAGGTCTTTACCTATGGGAGTACAGCTAATCCATATCATAGGGCAAACGTTTCTATTTTGTGTAGAAACTCACTTTCCAGTCAGGTTGTGCATTTTAAATCATTAAACATAGGTGCTGATACTGATGTTACGACAACCACAATTGATTTCAGTCAGCCTCTTGTCATAACTATCGCCCTCAAAGTTGACGATGCTGGTCAATCTGCTTATTTGGAGTCCGTAAAAGCATACACGACTTACTAACTATGAAAAAGCTAATTTTAATTCTTTTTCTGCTGTATTGTATATCAGGAAAGGCCGCAATATACTACGTCAGCAGTTCGGATGGTTCTGATTCTGATTCGGGGCTTACCGATGCACTCGCTTGGGCTTCATTAACGAAGGTTAATGCAACAACTTTTACTGCCGGAGACCAAATCCTTTTTAAAAGAGGCGATAGTTGGTACGGTACTCTGACCGTCAAACAATCCGGAGTATCAGGTAATCCTATCACTTTTGGAGCGTATGGAACAGGAGCGAATCCGGTTATAACTGGGTTTACAACAGTGTCAGCATGGACTAACTTAGGTGGCAATATTTGGGAAAGCACATCTGCTGTGTCTACTTTATCAACTTGCAATATGGTTGCAATTAATGGGGTAAATACAGCAATGGGCAGATGGCCTAATGCGGATACCGTGAACTCTGGGTATGCAGTAATTGCAACAAATCCATCCACAACATCAATAACTTCAACTGCATTATCTGGTCAGCCTGATTATACTGGCGGTGAACTAGTTTTAAGGCTTTCATACCTGATAAAGCGAAAGACCATCACCTCTATTTCAGGAACGACAATTAACTATACAACATCAAACAGCGCACCTGCTGGTGGTGGGTTCTTTATTCAGAACCATCCATCTACACTTGATCAACAAAATGAATGGTATTTTAACCCTACTACAAAAAAAATAAGGGTTTATAGCATTTCACAACCTACTGATGTTAAAGTTTCATCTTTAGATATGAATATACTTTTGAATGGTACAAATATGGGATACATCAACATAGACGGATTGACTCTTGAAGGTTCAAATGCTATTGCTATGGGTAGGAGCGGTAATGGTAATGTTGGATACATCAATGTTCGTAATTGTTTCGTTCGATTTAATGGTATTTATGGGTTAGCTGCTCAGTCAAATTATGCAACACTCGAAAATAACACAATTACAGATTCTCAGGTGATTGGCATTTGGGTAAGTAGCTATACAAATGTTACTGTCAAGGGCAATACGGTTATAAACACCGGAATGTTAAGAGGGATGGGTGATTCATATATGGGAACTGATTCAGGAATAAGCACAACAAATGCCCACTATCTGCTTTGTGAAGGTAATTCAGTAACAAATTCAGGATACAAAGGGATTTCATTTTATGGTAATTACATTACTATAAAAAACAATTTTATTGATACCTATGGAGTATGGCACGATGACGGAGGCGGCATTTATACTTATACTGGGGCTGGTACTCCGATGACTGATTGCGTAGTAGATGGAAATATTATTATTAATGGTCAATACCCTAAAGATGGAACTTCAAATCCATCGTTCCCTATAATGGCTTGCGGTATTTATTGCGATTATGGAACTCAGAACGTTGAAATTAAGAACAACTCAATTTATAAGTGTTCGTCATATGCAATGATGATTGGGAATAATCAAAATATGAATATTCATCACAACACAATCGTTGATGATTTTGACGCAGGCTCGACCACGATGAACTCACTAATCAGGGTGAATAATAACGAAGATTTGCCTGTTCAGGGATACAACATCAATTTTACCTATAATACATTTGTGAGCCTGTCAGCTTCTGTTTATCCAATTTATCTTACCTGTACGCAGAATAATCTTGATTTGATTGGTACAATTGACTATAACCATTACATAGTTCTGGATGCACTTACTGACCAATTCTACATACACCAGCCTAGTACTTATGGCGACCCATACATGACATTGGCACAATGGAAGTATTTTGACGCTGACAACAATGCCAATAGCCAAATGGCGCCAAAGTCTATTCCTCTGGCTTCTGATATCGAGATTCGCTACAATGCCACAGCCTCACCACAACAAGTATTTTTCAGCTTTGCGGGCATAGATATAAATGGAACCCAGTATGCAAGTAACCCGACTTTGCAGCCTTATACAAGTTTGGTTTTGATTAAGAATATACCAAACCCAACAGGAGAAAATAAAGCGTGGGGCGAAAATGGTAAAATTTGGGGTAAAAATTACCTTCCTTGGGGTGCAAAACCTTAAAATTAACTTTTAAAAATTAGGATATGAAAAAATTCAAAGATGCTTACATGTACGGACTTGGAGCCTTAATTGTCGGAGGTTTCTTTTTCATTCTTTGGGTAATTTTTGGGAAAGTTTTGCCAGCCGAGAATAAAGACATCGGGCTGCTGGTTATCGGTGCCCTGGTCGCCAAATTTGGCGATGTAGTTAATTATTTCTTCGGAAGTTCAAAAGGTTCAGCCGATAAAACAGAATTAATGAAAGGCAACAATGGCCAAGTTTAAAAATTACGCATTACTCATTATGGCCGGTATAGTCATTGTTTTAGGCTTCATGCTCGATTCATTCATATCGGAAAATAAACGACTTGAATCCAACCAGCGTTCGTTGATGGAAGGCATTGAAACTTATCAGACCAAAGACAGCACCAACGCCGCAAGCGTAGAAGCCTTAAAACTTACAAACAGTGAACTAAAGCGTTATAATGAAAGTTTGGTACAGACGGTAAAAAGTCTGAATTTAAAAGTAAAGAACCTGCAATCAGTCAGCCAGACGGCCACCGAAACCGGATATAATGTCAAAATTCAGGTAAAAGACTCGCTAATCTATTTGCCTGGTAAAGTTGATACATTAAAATGCGTTGACTTCGACACCAAATGGCTAACCGTTCAGGGATGCGTTCAAAACAGGCAATTTTCAGGCCGAATAGAAAGCAGGGATAGCATCGTAACAGTTGTACATCGGGTACCACGTCGATTTCTGTTTTTCAGGTATGGAACTAAAGCCGTAAGGCAGGATGTAACCTGCAAAAATCCAGATTCAAAAATCACATTTACCGAATATTTAGAATTCAAATAACATGGCCAATTTTGAAGAAGCAATTAAAAAAACACTGGCGCACGAAGGCGGCTATGTCAACGATCCGGACGATGCCGGAGGCGAAACAAAATACGGCATATCCAAGCGCTCATTTCCTACCGAGGACATTAAAAATATGACCATCGAGCGGGCCAAAGAAATTTACCGAGTCAATTATTGGAACCCGGTAAAAGGCGACCAGATCGAGAACCAGCAAATAGCCGAATCAATATTCGATTTTGCCGTAAATGCCGGAACAGTAGCCGCCATTGTATTGGCTCAGCGCGTTGTTGATGTTGAGGACGACGGGAAAATCGGCCCCGTAACAATTCAGGAAATAAACAAATTCAATCCGGGGCATTTTTTAGCCGCCTACACCGTCGAAAAAGTGCGGAGATATACCGAAATTGTAAAACGAAAGCCAAACCAAATAAAATTTTATTTAGGATGGATCGACAGAGCGCTGAATTAAAACAGCAAAACATATTAATACAAAAACGTGACATGATTAAAAAAGCAAAAGAAGCCTTTACACATCCAGGCGTAACAGTAGGCGCGCCACTGTCGGGATCAATAGTTGGTTTTATTGAAATCTGCCGCCAGATAGCGCCGGTACTCACTGTTATTAGTTTGCTGGTAGGTATTGTTTTAGGGATTATGTCGTACAGGCTCAAAAAGAAGTTAGCCGATAAAAAGATCAGCGAATCAGAAAGCGACAAAATAGTAATGAATTAAAAAGGTTTTTTCATTGTAGGTAGTTTAGTTAGGTTTAGTTAGTTGGCCCCGCAGCAATGCGGGGCCTTTCGTTTTGCTGGGCGTTCCCCTTAATGTTCCCCAAAAACGACAAAAGCCGCTTAATTAGCGGCTTTGTTGTATCCCGGTTGGGAATACTATAAAAAAGTGTAGTTTTTGTCTTGATGCCAAAATATTGGCGTTTCGTGCGAGTTGCAGATATTTAACAAGTACAAAAAACACCTTTAAAACGTGTTTTGCGTTCCCCTTTTTGTTCCCCTCATTTTTGTTTCATAACTTTGTCGGAAACTAGCTGCAATGAACGTCAATTTCTTTTTGAAAGAGCCCACAAAGGAAAAAACATCCGTTCAGGCCATTATCAGGTATAAAGGTAATCGATTTAAATTAACTACAGGCATATCTGTTGAGGTTAAATTTTGGGAAAAAGCAGAACACCGGGCGCGGCAAACCAAAGAATACCCCGATTATGAAGCCATCAACCTGCAACTCGACCGCATAGAGGCCGACATTAAAAAACTGTTTTCCGCCGCGGCCATTCAAAAACAGACCCCAGCCATCGACGAAATAAAGCAGCTCACCAAACAAGCGCCGCCGCATCCCAAAGTGCAAACCTTTATCGGCTATTTCAGGCAATATGCCAGATCGATGAATTACAAACACCGCACCGCGCTATCGTATGGCAGCACCGCCGCCGTTTTGGAAAAATACCAGCAGCACACCGGTCAAACCCTCACATTCGACACCATCAACATCGAATTTTACAACCATTTCCGCCGATGGATAAATACCACACCACGCGAGCAAAAACCCAACCAGCCGCCCAAATACTACTCGGTAAACACCTTCGGCACCTTCATTAAACACATTAAAACAGTAATGACCGCTGCCGGGCCATCGGGCGACCGCCTCCACACGTGCGACGACTACCGGCACCACCGATTTGTGAAGGAGACCGAAGAAGCCGACACCATCTACCTATCAGTTGCCGAATTAAAGCAAATTGAAGAAATGCACATCAGCGCCGCCATCGTATCGCTCGATGCGCCAGATTTAGCCGCCAAACATGTAGCCCTCAAAGTTGAGGCCCTGCAACGCGCCCGCGCCTTTTTCCTGATAGGATGCTACACCGCGCTCCGGATATCCGATTTTTCGCGCCTTAAGCCATGGCATGTTACCGACAAATACATCCGCATTAAACCTGGGAAAGGCGCCCGCAAAAACGACGATGTAGTGATACCCGTTCACCCCGTTATCAGGCGCATACTCGAGGGCGGTTTCGACATTACCCGGCGCATGTCCGATCAGCGATTTAACGAGCATGTAAAAGAACTATGCCGACTGGCCCAAATTACGCAGCCCATAACAACAGTACGCACCGAAGGCGGGCGCCAGGTAAGCCGCACCGTCGAAAAATGGCGCCTGGTAGCCTCGCACACCTGCCGACGCAGCGGGGCCACCAACATGTATCTGGCCCAAATACCCAGCATATCGATAATGAAAATAACCGGGCACCGCACCGAGCGCTCATTTCTGAAATACATACGCATTACCCAGGAAGAAAACGCCGCCAAGCTGGCCGAGCATCCGTTTTTTAAATAGCAACATATTATTACCTCAAATACTATTTCCTGAAATAATCAACAATTTGGATAATAGTCCAAACAAAACCAGAAAGCACGATGAGCGCTGAAATTACTTTAAGATATATTGAATTGCTAAAACTTTCAATAAGTTTTGGAATGACATTATTCTTTTCGGGTTTATTGGTAGGTATGTGGTTATCCGACAGATTTTTCAAGCGTTCCAACTCATCTAAAAAGACAGAGCCTTCGGGGGTGAGGCGGTAAACGCCGTGTTGCGATTTGGCGATGAGGCCACGGCCCACAGCTTCGTTAACAGCGCTGCGCCATTCGGTCCGGTCGTTTTTTACGAGCACCACATAACCAACCAATCGGCATCGATGTAAAACATCCTGAAATTCTGGTTGTCGATCAGTTATCATGTCTTTTTACCGGAGAATGAATTTTAAAGCGCTAAAAGCCTGAATTTTCACTTTTTTGCTGTTGAATTTTGTTATCAATTTCCCATTCGCGTATAAACCATTTATAATTCATAATTTTTAGGCAAGAAGTGAAGCTTGTTGTATTGCCATAGCGAAAAACAAGCGGATACAACTGAACCATTATTGTTTTATCCGCATTTGACATTAATAATCCATATTTTGAATGAAAGTTCAGCGGATACTGCCAATACTCAGGCTCGAAAAAAACTTCATATCCTTTATTCTCAAAAAACGCTCTTGAAAATTCGAGAAATTGAGTAGAGCCATCATGACTTAGACCTAAAGCAGCACCTTTAGGAGTCATCAAAACAGCCATCAAACTATCATTCTGATAAATGAAGTTTTGAGTATATGTGCGCCACACAAAACCATTACTAAAATCAACTTCGTCGTACAAGTCTTTATTTGTCTTAAATTCCTTTTTTGCTTCGTTTTCGCTCATACCATACAGCAACCCCCTGTAAATTGGTTGCCCGTATGCCGCGCCAGCTATAATAAAAAAAACAAAAAGTAAAATATTTTTTTTCATCATTCAATAATTTTGTTTAATTTTTAATGGGAATTTCTAAACACTATTTTTAGCCTGTTTTAGCTAAAGGACTCAATCCAAAATTAGGCTCTAAAATATCAGGATAAACCTTTGCTATTTTCTGAATATCGAGCTTCAAAGTCCATACATCTTCTTCAAGATGAGCTATGTTTTTATCTTGAGCAGCCAAAAGTTTATCAATTAATCCAGAATTATTTTTCTTGACATACTTCGCGGAAGTTTCTTGCACCTCTAAAATTTCATTATTCTGTAATTTTTGGCATACAATATTGATTTCAGGATCAATACTATTAAAAAAGTCATCAAGCATAACCAACAAATTTTCATTAGTTATTTTTCTGCTTAAATCAACAGAATTAACACCTAACTCTTTGGCTAATTGATTCTTCTTTACATTAGCCAATACACATTTCACATCAAGCAATTGTTCAGCAGTAATTTTCATGTTAAAAAACATTTGTAATTTATTTCGTAATTTATTTCACGATTGAAATTAATTACATAGATTTGTCGTGTCGTACAATCAAAGATACAACAACGCTAACTGAAATACAATAACGAAAAACCGTAATACAATGAAAACAGTAATTGACGTTCAAAATTTAATTGATCAGATAGTTGATTTAAAGATCAAACTGAAAGAAGAAACTAAACAAAAGGAACGTTGGCAAGAATCATCTAATGAATGGACTTCAAGAGCGACATTTCAGCAACAAGAAACTTTTAAACGCGGAAAACAAAACAGGGATTTAGAAATAGAAAACGAACGATTAAAAGCCCGTATTGCTGAACTTGAAAAACAACTCACCAAAAACTCATAGTCATGCAAGCCTTATCACCGCGCGAAATGGAAATGGTAGAGCTCACCGCGTTTGGTTTGGCACAAAAAGAAATTGCCGAGCGGTTGAGGTTATCCATCCACACCGTTGATGTAACGCTGCGCCACGCCAAAGAAAAGCTGCACATCCAAAAGAGCACCGAGCTATCGGCCTGGTATTTCATCACCCGCTACCACATCCGCATCGATTTGCCAAAGGTAAAGCGCGCCATGATATCGCTTTCGTTCCTGTCGCTCATGGCTATCAGCATCGCCCACGGCTTCAAGCCAGAGCGCGCCGCCCGCACCCTGCGCACCAGCCGCCGCCACAACACCGAATTATTTACACTTTAAAACGCATAAACACCATGATCACCGAAAAACAACCCATTGCCGAAACGCTCAAAAACCTGCGCGTAGGTCAATCAGCCAAGTTCGCACACATCCAGTACGACGGCATCAACAAAGGCATCAACCGGATGCAAACCAAGTTTAAGGCCGACGGCCTGCGCTACTCCACCCGCACCACCGACGAAGCCATTGAAGTAACCCGCGTAGCCTGATACGAGACATGAAAATATACATTTCAGGCCCCATAACCGGGCACCCGATAGAGCGAGTACGTGCCATGTTTGCCGAAGCCGAAAAAGTAATTACCGCCAAAGGATTCGAAGCTGTTAACCCGCTTAACATTTCAGAGTACGACGCCGATAAAGAATGGGAGCGCTACATGGCCGACGATATTTACGAATTACTGAAATGCGACGCCATCACCATGTTGCCCGGTTGGAAAGCATCGAAAGGCGCCCGCATTGAATACGCCATAGCCAAAGAAATAGGAATACGAATAATTGAGTAACCAATCATGAAACACACAACCATTCTCCAATTAGATGAGGCCGACCTCGACCAGGTGTTAGAGCGCAAACTGGCAGGGATCACCGAAAAATCGGTACTGGCCCGCTTCGAAGATCGACTGGTATCGGCCGACACTGCCGCCGAAATACTCGACGTACACCGCGACACGCTCATAGGCTACGCCCGCGCCGGAATCATCGAATGCCAGCACTCTGGCAAGTTATGGAAATTTCAGCTGTCGTATATCCTCACCGTCAATATGCACGACATTAAAAAACGCCGCGCCTGATTAATCAATCATTCAGTCATTCAATCCATCAAACCATAACCATGAGCACAATCGAGATCATCATTTCACTGGTAATACTGGCCGCCGCCTGGAGCTCGATAATTACCTATTGCATTCGCAAACGAAACCAGCCATGCAAATGGCGCATCAACTACTGGCGATGAAAGGCGCCCGCATACAAGCGCGCATAATGGCCGCGCTGGCCATAGCCGCCACCACCGGATACTTAACAGGAGCCAAACACATGATTTGGTTTGCCATTGCAGGCACCATACTGGCCGTAATGCTTCACTCTAAAAAAACACACTCATGTTAGCACTAATCATTATAGGCTGGGCCGTATTTTTGGGCATGATTATCCTGTTCAACTACGGGGCGCACCGCAACGACCCCATCGAGTACGAAGATTGATTTTCCATTTATAATTCGTTTTCGCGCGGTAGAGAAGTTGGCCATCTCGCGGGAATCATAGTCCCGAGGTCGCAGGTTCGAGTCCTGCCCGCGCCACAAGGCAACCGACAGCAGGGACCGACAACAACATGAATTGAACCTAAAGCGCAAAGCGCGTTCCGGTAAAGGTAAAAATAAGCCGGATGACACCTGGAAAGAACCGAACAGGACGGAGCCAAAACGAATCAACGATTGAAATGTTGTCTGGCAGCCGGGAAAGACCGGCAAACATTCCTGATTAGCTCAGTTGGCAGAGACATGCAACGCCGGTTCGAGTCCGGCATCAGGATCAATGTTCGTTGAAACTATTTTGAAACTGTTTGGACGCGGGTTCGATACCCGCCACCTCCACCATTTCGCCAATGCGCTAACCCGTCGCGTTAGTACGGCGATCAGAAGTGAGTAGCCATAGGCAGCCTGACAGCTTATAAATGCAGATGCCTAAATGGGGGTGTTTGGTTTTGACAGGCAGAAAGTAGAGATAGCGGAGAACATTAGCCAACAAATGGCAAAACAATAAACATTTTTGACAGCGAGGCTAAAGCAGCAGCGTAGTTGAACGGCTGGCCACCGAAAAAAGGCCACATTTTTAAAACAGCAGAACCAAAATAAAATGAGCAACACCCGGGAAAAATTCAGCACGCCACTAGAGATCGACATCGACGCGATGGACGACCACATATCGACGCTTATTTTCAGGATAGGCAAAGAGATGGAAGAACACGAAAAGCGGATGCGCCAGTTGAGGTTGACACGTTTAAGTCTTCAGAGCATTTGCCGTCACCAAATGCAGCCAACCGATACCGACCACCGCGGCAAGTGGGAGCGCTGCGAGATATGCGGATTTGAACAATTGCAATAAAAAAAGGATAGCCATGCAAATAACAATCAGGAATACAACCTACGAATTAACTGCCCAGCCGAAAAAGCCAGCGCCCATGTGCTGCGAAGGCTGCGCCGTAGCCGCCGACAAAACATTGCAATGCTCAGATTTTAAAGGGATATGCGCCCACAGCGATAACCTCGATAAAGTTTGGAAACGAGCATCAGAAAATAGTAAATCGTAAATAATCAAATCGTAAATCGCATGATCCTCGCCGACTACATCACCTATCGCCTGCCCAACTGGACCGACTACGCGCGGCACCAGTGCAAGGTTCAGCATTTGGAGGGATGGGCCGACGATTTGATTAACGAGATAGTGATTGACCTGTTGCGCAAACCAGCCGATAAAACAGCCGGAATGCTGGCCCGCCAGACCAAAAAAATAATTAACGGCCGGCCCACTACCGAGCTCGACAAGTTTGTGCTAACGATGATTAAAACCAACGCCCGCTCGCACTTTGCCAGTTTCAGGAAAAACACGGTAGGGCAAAAGATTATAGGCGAATACGGGCCGAATGTTGAGGTAGCCACATTTTGCGAAATAACCTACCAGCACGACACAGCCGACGAATCGGGATACGACACCGCCCGCGCCAACAGGCTCGACACAATGCACCAGCGCAACATGGTTTTGCTGCACGATTGGGGATACAGCCGCGAAGTATGCCAGATATACATCCGCCATTTTATACAATCGGAACCCATGAAAAGCGCCCGCCAAAAAATGATTATAAATGAAATAATGAACTTTTTAACACAACAGAAAAATGATAGCCTTAAAAGTGACAAAAATTACGATCAACAATTCGCAGTTAGTTGCGAACGATTTGAAAGAGCTGGAACAGTTTAAAATGGAGTTAGCCCAATCGATGGGCGTACTCACCTCCGACATCCATTTTGTGTACAGCGAATTTGACGAAGAACAAACAAATATTAATCCATAACACGACACCACAATGAGCGAGAAAGTTCAAAAACAAACATTCACCACCAAACTTTACGAAGTTTGCGCCAACGACGAATTACGACCTGTAATGCAGTGCATTCATTTTATCGATGGTTATGCCTACGCCGCCGACGGCTACATCGGCATTAAACAAACCCTCGAATTACACAGCATCTTGGGAAAAGAAAACCTGGAAGGAAAATCGATACACAGAGATTCGTACAAAGCCATTATGGGATTCGAAATAGCCGAAGCCAACGCCGAAGGAATTTATTGCAAGTCGGCAACGGGGCAAAGCGCCTTTTTCGATTATTTCCCCACCGAGCAAATGCCAAACTTTGGGGCCTATTTTGCCGTGAAAGGGCAAACAACGCTATCGTTTATCGGTATAAATCCTGAATTGGTTACACGGCTATCGAAAGCAATGTATAACCCCAGCGACAACATGCGGCTGCAATTTACAGGCATCGACAAACACATCATTATCGACTGTCCGGGGGTCGATGGTCAGGAAGCCCGCCTGATGCCCCGCATACTTGAATCATCACTATTTTAGTTTAAAGTCATGGAACACATCGATTCACATTGCGAAAAGATTAAACGCCACCTGATGGATGGCCGACCGATAACCGCCATTGACGCCCTGAATTTTTACGGGTGTATGAACCTGAAAGGCCGCATTTTCGATTTGCGGGTTGAGCCTTACAATTTACCCATACAGAAAGAAATGATTAAGCTGCGAAGCGGCAAACGGGTAGCCAAATACTACCTGCTCGACTCCACTTTAAAGCGACTACGCGAAAACAAAAATCAATCTATTAATCCATCAATCCATCAGTAATTATGGCATCACGTAAAACAAAAAACAGCATCACAAAAAAGATAATCGTTTGCGGATACGTTCACACAATCATCGAGCAAGATCCTCAGCGAGCCGGAATGTACGACGGAGCATACCAGGGTCACCAAGGTTTTGTGCTCAAAAAAGTCGAGTCGTTAAATCAGTCATTTAATCCATCAATACATCAGTAATTATGCCACGCTGGAAAGTTGACGACGAATTGCGCGGCGAACAGGCCGCCGGAACATTCGAGCCATTTAAAAATGGCCGTTTGAACCCACACACGCCACGCGCCTACAATTGGGCGCTGGGCTACACCGAACTTTTACGCGAAGATATAAAACGAAAGCAGCCGCCACACCTGCAAACACCAGATCGCCGCGTTAACGGCAAAATACTACGGGCACAACAATAAGCTAACGAATAAACGAACGACAATGAAAACAACCGACTTTTATTTGCTTCAGAAATGGTTATCAAAGGGATGCTCCTGAAATATGGTGCGGATGTCACGGAATCCGAATCGGAGAAGCAAAGCCAGAATGGTCAGATAATGCAAAAGG
>Ga0172367_10001755_pt1 | contig 30884 bp, 24 predicted proteins | sample Lak10m_FD_114542 | JGI IMG/M metagenome (GOLD analysis project Ga0172367, IMG submission 114542) | Freshwater microbial communities from Kabuno Bay, South-Kivu, Congo - kab_022012_10m | ecosystem: Environmental > Aquatic > Freshwater > Lake | place: Democratic Republic of the Congo: South-Kivu...
TAATTGGTTTCCAAAGGCCGACTGGCCTTTGGCTGGGGGTGTCGGGGGACAGCGTCCCCTGACGGCCGGCGCGAGCCGGCGACGCCGCAGGCAATGGATCAATCATTACGCTCGCTGGTATGACTCAATCGCTGGCGGCTTGTTGCCGGCTTCTCGCCGGCCGTCGGGGGACGCTGCCCCCCGACACCCCCAGCCAAAGGCCGAAAGGCCTTTGGAAACCGGTTATAAGGGCAATAAGTCTAGCGGTTGTCAGATACGGAGGGAAGGCATGAACCTCTACGAAACCGATTTCTACGCGTGGTCCAACCAGCAGGCAGCGTTGTTACGCGCCGGCGAGCCTGCAACGGCCGACATCGGGCACATCGCCGAGGAAATCGAGAGCGTGGGAAAGACAGAGAAGCGCGAATTGGTGAGTCGTCTCTCCGTGCTCCTGATGCACCTGCTGACGTGGCGATTTCAACCTGACCGGCGCAGCGCGAGCTGGGAGGCGACGGTCCGCAATCAGAGGCGCGCCCTGACCCGCCACCTGCGTGACAACCCGAGCCTCAAAGCCAAGCTGGACGAGGCCATTGAGGACGCTTACGGCGATGCGCGGATAGACGCCTATGGCGAAATCGGGCTTAATGAAGACACCTTTCCCCAGATATGTCCGTGGTCATTCGAGATGATAATGAACGAGACGTTCTGGCCTGATTAAAGCGCGGCAGGGAGGCACGCCAAGGCAGCTTCGTCCGGTCCGGCGCCGTCCCTGTGGCCGGGCGGTCGCGTTTGGACGCGGCGATGGCGCGGGCCGCGCGAAGTGCTTGACCGGTGCGCCGGCGTCTGGGCAGGTGGGACCCCGGATGGCGGCACCCTGGCGGGCGGCCGGTCCCCCTTTTCGCCTGATTCGGGCGCCCCGGACGTCGTCATGGGTCTGAATTATGCGATCGCCTTTCGACAGACGCGCGCATCCGCTCCGGACATCCGGCCGCAATCCCCGTTTGGTTCTACGGTTTGGTTGTACGGTTTGGTTGTGCGGGCCGGCGGCGTAAGGTGCGATACAGCGGGAGTGGCTTTCATGGCCAGTAGCCCCATTGACAGCGATCCGCTGTCCTTCCTGACAGCCCTCCTTGGGCCGGCGATCGTCCCCAGCATCGATCTCGGCGACCGTGGGCTGGTGGAGTTGCTGGTGCGCAACTATCTTGAGCGTTGTGGCGAAGGAGTCGGCCGCGCCGCCCAGGGCGAGATCAGCCAGGATGACCTGGTCGACCAGCTTTCTGCGGTCGCCGATGCGCTCAACGATGTCTTTCTCGGCGCCAGCGGCCTGGAGGAGGTCATCTTCCATTCCTGGAATACGCCGGAAGAGCTCGGCGTCACTCTGGTCCGGCGGCTTGAGGCAGACTGTTTGCCGGACGAGGCGGTTCGGGCCCTTTTCATCCGTCTTGCCACCGTGTTCATGAATCAGGTCCGCGATTCGCGGGCCGGGACGGTCGACCGTGAGCAACTGATCAAGGACGCCTGTGACCTGCTGGTGGGTCCGGCGATTTATCATTGATCGGCGATGCGGCATTATTCCGGTGCGTTTGAATCCATCGCCCTCGGGACGTATGAAGCGGTGGAGGGGGCATCGTGAGGGACAGGGGCGTCTGGGCATGATCAGGGATGGTTTTCTTGACACCATCGGCCATACCCCGCTGATCAGGCTTGGGGCGCTGTCCCGCCTGACCGGTTGCGATATCCTGGGCAAGGCTGAGTTTCTCAATCCCGGCGGCTCGGTCAAGGACCGGGCTGCGCTGGCGATCGTCTCCGACGCCGAGCGGCGCGGGGCCTTGCGGCCGGGCGGCGTGATCGTCGAGGGCACCGCTGGCAACACCGGCATTGGGCTGACGCTGGTGGGGCAGGCGCGTGGCTATCGCAGCGTGATCGTCATGCCGGACACCCAGAGCCGGGAGAAGCAGGACGCGCTGCGGATGATCGGCGCCGACTTGCGGCTGGTGCCGGCCGTGCCCTACGCCAACCCCGGCAATTACGTTCGCTATTCGGAGACCCTGGCGCGGGAGCTGGCGACGCAGGAGCCGAACGGCGTGTTGTGGGCCAATCAGTTCGACAACCTTGCCAACCGCGAGGGCCACCGGACCACCACCGGGGTGGAAATCTGGGAGCAGACCGGCGGCCGGATCGATGCCTTTACTTGCTCCGTGGGCACAGGCGGCACGCTGGCTGGCATCGGCCTCGCACTCAAGGAGCGGAGCGCTGCGGTCCGGATCGTGCTCGCCGATCCCATGGGATCCGCGCTCTACAACCATTATGCGCATGGTCGGCTTGAGGCCGAGGGTACCTCGATCACCGAGGGCATCGGTCAGGGGCGGGTGACCGCCAATCTGGTGGGCGCGCCGATCGATGATTGGGTGCGGGTGAGCGATGCCGAGGCGCTGCCGGTGCTGTTCGATCTGGTCAGCACCGAGGGGCTGGTGCTCGGCGGGTCTTCGGCGATCAATGTGGCCGCAGCGGTCGCGGTCGCCCGGTGTCTTGGTCCCGGCCATACCATCGTCACTATTTTGGCCGATTCCGGTTATCGCTATCAATCAAAGCTTTTCAACCCAAGTTTCCTGCACGAGCGCGGTCTGCCCGCCCCCCCCTGGCTCGATCGCTGACCGCGAAGCGACGCCCCCCCCCCGCCTTCATCAATCGGTTTCCAAAGGCCCGCCGGCCTTTGGTAGGGGGTGTCGGGGGACAAAGTCCCCTGACATGTCGTCTGAAACCGGAATATATGAGAACACCACTGACAATTCACCCCCACAGGGAAATCGCCCCCCGCCGGACGGGGCTCTTGACGTTAGCCACCCGATATGGTCTTAGGTATGGATTCTGGTGTGGTCATCGGACCTGATCATTGGCGAGGCGTTTCGTGACGACGAAATTGGAACAGGCGATGTCCGCGACTGGCGCCCGGGTCGAGGCGTTGATGTCCGGCCTGCTGGTGGTCCATGAAGGGCCGGAGCAGACGCTGTGGGCGGCAATGCGCTATGGCTGCCTGAATGGCGGCAAGCGGTTGCGGCCGTTTCTGGTCTGCGAGAGTGCCCGGCTGTTTGGGGCGGCCGACGTCCCTGCGCTGCGGACGGCGGCGGCGGTGGAGCTGATTCATTGCTACTCACTCATTCACGATGACCTTCCGGCGATGGACAACAGTGATCTGCGGCGGGGCCGGCCGACCGTACACAGACAATTCAATGACGCCGTTGCCGTTCTTGCCGGCGACGGTCTGCTGACCATGGCGTTCGAGGTGCTGGCTGATCCCGAGACTCACCCCGATCCTGGCGTGCGCTGTGCGCTGGTCGCGGCGCTGGCCGGCGCCGCCGGGCCGGTCGGCATGGTGGGCGGCCAGATGATGGATTTGGTGGCGGAGACCACCCGGTTTGATCTGGCCGAGACCACCCGGCTCCAGCGGGGCAAGACGGGCGCCCTCATTGGCTTTTCGGCCGAGGCGGGGGCGATTCTGGGGGAAGCGCGGCCGGATGAGCGCGCGGCGCTCGGCGCCTATGCCCGTGATCTCGGGCTTGCGTTCCAGATTGCCGATGATCTGCTTGACGTGGAGGGCAGCGCCGTCGATATCGGCAAGCCGGTCGGGCAGGATGCCGCGGCCGGCAAGGCGACCTTCGTCTCTCTGCTTGGGATCGGGGAAGCGCGGGCGCGTGCGGCGGCGCTTGCCGATCAGTCCGCCCGCCATCTTGATCGTTTCGGCGACAAGGCCGATCACCTGCGGGCGGTGGCGCGATTCGTGATCGAGCGGCGCTCTTGAGGGGTTTTGGTGAAGGTTACACTGTCCAGGTACCCATTCCCTTATTGAAAAAAAAGAGGGGGTTCCGGGGCCGGTCAGGCCCCGGATCAGGGGGGTCGGGGGGCGGAAGCCCTCCGAGAAGGTCGATCGGGGGGCTTTCGCCCCCCGAAGCCCCCAACTGGGGGGGCTGACCGGCCCCCCAGGCCCCCCCTCTTTTTTATTAAAGGCGACCGAGGACGCCGCCGGGGCCTGGGTATCAATGCCGCGCGCTGGTGCGCGAACTCAAAAACCGTCGCGCTTTTGCGCGAGCAGCAACAAGGGGGACCGCCCGTGCCGCGTACCGCCACCCCTCTCCTCGATACCGTCCGCACGCCGTCCGATCTGCGGCGGCTGCGCCCGGAGCAACTCCGGCAGGTGGCCGAGGAATTGCGGGCCGAGACCGTCAGCGCGGTTTCGGTGACCGGCGGTCATTTGGGCGCCGGCCTTGGGGTGGTCGAACTCACGGTAGCCCTGCATTATGTCTTCAACACGCCCGATGACCGCGTGATTTGGGATGTGGGGCACCAGGCCTATCCGCACAAGATTCTGACCGGGCGGCGCGATCGCATCCGCACCCTGCGGCAGGGCGGCGGCCTTTCGGGCTTCACCAAGCGCTCCGAGAGCGTCTACGATCCGTTCGGCACCGGCCACAGCTCGACCTCGATCTCGGCCGGACTTGGCATGGCGGTGGCGCGCGACCTTGCGGGCCGGCGTAATCATGTGGTCTGCGTGATTGGTGACGGCTCAATGAGCGCCGGCATGGCGTTTGAGGCCATGAACAACGCCGGCGCCATGGACAGCCGGCTGATCGTCATCCTCAACGACAACGACATGTCGATCGCCCCGCCGGTGGGCGCCATGAGCGCCTATCTCTCGCGGCTGATCTCGTCCAAGCCCTACCTGACCCTGCGTCACTTGGCCAAGGATATCGCCGACCAGTTCCCGCAGCCGTTCCGGGCTGCCGCGCGCCGCGCCGAGGAGTTTGCCCGCGGCCTGGTGACCGGCGGCACTCTTTTTGAGGAAATGGGCTTCTACTACGTCGGCCCGATCGACGGTCACAACCTTGACCACCTGCTGCCGGTGCTGGAGAACGTGCGCGATGCCGATCTCGGCGACGATGCCGCCGGCCCGGTGCTGGTTCACGTCATCACCCGCAAGGGCCACGGCTATGCGCCGGCCGAACAATCGGCCGACAAGCTGCATGCTGTTGCCCGCTTCGATGTCATCACCGGGGCCCAGAGCAAGCCCAAGCCCAAGGCGCCCTCCTATACCGACGTGTTCGCGGAGGCGCTGATCGAGGCGGCCGAGCGCGACCCCAAGGTGCTGGCGATCACCGCAGCGATGCCGTCCGGCACCGGGCTTGACCGATTCGGCGAGCGCTTCCCCGGCCGCTGCTTCGATGTCGGCATTGCCGAGCAGCACGCGGTGACCTTTGCCGCCGGCCTTGCCACCGAGGGCTACAAGCCGTTCGTCGCCATCTACTCGACCTTCCTGCAACGCGCCTATGACCAGGTGGTGCACGATGTCGTGCTCCAGGGCCTGCCGGTTCATTTCGCCATGGACCGCGCCGGCTTGGTTGGGGCCGACGGCGCCACCCATGCGGGCGCGTTCGATATCGCCTATCTCGGCTGCCTGCCCGGCATCGTGCTGATGGCAGCGGCCGACGAGGTGGAACTCAAGCACATGGTTGCCACCTGCGCCTCGCTCGGCGATCGGCCGAGCGCGCTGCGCTATCCGCGCGGCGAGGGGGTTGGGCTGGTGCTGCCGAGTCCCGGGCAGCCGCTGCCGCTCGGCCGCGGCCGGGTGATCCAGGAAGGCACCACGATTGCGCTGCTGAGCTACGGCACCCGGCTCGGAGAATGCCGGCGGGCGGCGGCGGAACTGGCGGCGCGCGGCCTTTCAACCACGGTCGCCGATGCCCGCTTCGCCAAGCCACTCGACCGTGATCTGATCTGGCGCCTTGCCCGCGAGCATGAGGTGCTGGTGACGATCGAGGAAGGCTCGGTCGGCGGCTTCGGCAGTTTGGTGTTGCATGAGTTGGCCTGCGGCGGCGGCCTCGACCGTGGCCTCAAATTCCGGCCGATGGTGCTGCCCGATCGCTTCCAGGACCATGACGCGCCGGCCCGCCAGTATGAAGAGGCGGGGCTGACGGCCGCGGACATCGTGGCGACGGCGCTGGCGGCGTTGGGGGGGGAGCGAGGCGCGGTGACGGCGGTGGGGCCGGTACGGGCGTAAGAAAGGACAGGGGCGCTGCCCCTGGACCCCGCCGGGGCCGCGGCCCCCGGACCCCACTTATTAAAGGGTTTCCAAAGGCCCGCCGGCCTTTGGCTGGGGGTGTCGGGGGACAGCGTCCCCTGACATATCGCTCACCGCGCCCTAACTTCGACGTCATCCGCTTCCCCCGTCGTCTTTCGGCGTACCTGCCACTGCGAAAAACCTTGGAAAGCGGGCCCGCCGAGTGGCAGACATGGGGGGCCGGGGGGCGCCGGTTCCGGCTGTCGTTCGCGGGATGTTTTGATCGTAGGAGATGGTCCCTTGAATTCCGTTCCTGTTCAACTCGCGCCGGCCACGGGTGGCCGCCGCGTCCGCTGGGCCTCCGCCGCCAGGGCCATGGCGTGGATGGGTGTTCTGGCGGTGACGAGCGTTCTGGGCGTGGTTCCCGGGGTGCAGTCGGCTCTGGCCCGCGACGGCCTGCCGTCGGCTTTGGCGAGCACGAGTGCTCCGCCGCTGCACGGGTTTGCCGATCTGGCGGAGCGGCTGCTGCCCGCGGTGGTCAATATCTCCACCACCCAAACGATGACCAAGAAGAACCAGCGGCTGGGTCCGGATATGCCGCAGTTCCCGCCTGGCTCGCCGTTCGAGGAGTTCTTCCGCGAGTTCTTCGATCGCAAGGGCGGGCAGGAGAATGCCCCGCCGCGGCGCGCCACCTCGCTCGGCTCCGGCTTTATCGTCGACGCCAAGGCCGGTCTGGTGGTAACCAACAATCACGTCATCCAGGATGCCGATGAGATCACGGTCATCCTGCATGACGACACCAACATCAAGGCCGAGGTGGTCGGGCGCGACGCCAAGACCGACCTCGCCGTCCTCCGGATTCCGCTCACCCACCCGCTGACCGATGTGAAGTTCGGCGACAGCGAGCGGATGCGGGTCGGCGATTGGGTGGTGGCGATCGGCAACCCGTTCGGCCTCGGCGGCACGGTGACCGCCGGCATCGTCTCGGCCCGGGCGCGTGACATCAACGCCGGTCCCTACGACGACTTCCTCCAGACCGACGCCTCGATCAACCGCGGCAACTCCGGCGGTCCGATGTTCAATCTCGACGGCGAGGTGATCGGCATCAACACCGCGATCTTCTCACCCTCGGGCGGCTCGGTCGGCATTGGCTTCGCGATTCCCTCCAACCTGGCCAAGCCGGTGCTGGAGCAGTTGCAGTCGTTCGGGCGGACCAAGCGCGGCTGGCTCGGCGTACGCATCCAGGCGGTGACGCCCGAGATCGCCGAGAGCCTTGGCCTTGACAGGGCCCGCGGCGCCTTGGTTGCCAACGTCACCCCCGGCGGTCCAGCCGAGGCGGCCGGGATCGAGCCGGGCGACGTGATCCTTCAGTTCGACGGCAAGGACGTGAATGAGATGCGGCGCCTGCCGCGGATCGTTGCCGAGACCAACATCAAGCGCAAGGTCGACCTCACGGTCTGGCGCAAGGGCCGCGAGCACGCGCTGAAGGTCACCGTCGGCGAGCTCGAAGCGGCGGAAGATCAGGGCCTGCTGGAGGCCGGCCGCCGGGACGAAGACGGGCAGCGCCCGGCCGCACCCTCAACCTTCGACCAGCTCGGCCTTAAGCTGTCGGCGATTACGCCGGAGTTGCGCCGCCAGCATGACCTGGGCGATGACGCCCGGGGTGTGGTGGTGGTCGAGGTCGACCGCGACGGCGCCGCTGCCGATAAGGGCGTACGCCCGGGTGACATCATCGTTGAGGTCAGTCAGCAGGAGGCCACATCCCCGGCCGACGTGGCCCAGAAGGTTGAACAGGCGCGCGCAGAGGGCAAACGCTCGGTGCTCTTGCTGATCGACCGCCAGGGCGACCTGCGCTTTGTCGCCCTGCCGCTGAAGAGCGGCAAGGACAATAAGGACGGCAAGGACCCGCGCTGATTTACGGTCTTTGCCCAGACGGCCCCTTGATCCCAAGAGTGTTTGAAAAAAGGGGGGGTCTGGGGGGCCGGTCAGGCCCCCCAGTTGGGGGCGGGGGGGCGAAAGCCCCCCCCTTCTTTTTTTATACCAATGAGCGTTATGCTTCATCCATTGCCTGGGGCGTTGCCGGCTCACGCCGGCCGTCAGGGGACGCTGTCCCCCGACACCCCCAGCCAAAGGCCGAAGGGCCTTTGGGAACCGATCACGAAGAGGCCGTCCTGCGCGGTGTCGGCGGCAGCCCGCCCAAGGGAACGCGCGCCGTTACGGAAGCAATGTTCCCGGATTCATCCCCCCCTCCGGATCAAACGCCGCCTTGATCCGCCGCATCAGCGCAAGTTCCAGCGCCGGCTTGGTGCGCGCCAACTCCTCGCGCTTGATCCGGCCGATGCCGTGCTCGGCGCTGATTGAACCGTTGAACGACAGCACAATGTCGTTGACCAACGTCTGAATTTCGTCCCAGCGGGCGAGATACGCGGCGCCATCCGTCCCGACCGGTTGGCTCAAATTGAAATGCACGTTGCCGTCGCCGACATGACCGAAGGGTACAGGACGCACGCCCGGAATCCGCGCAGCGACCGCCGCGGCCGCCTTTTCAATAAACGCAGCGACGCTCGATACCGGCACCGAAATATCGTTCTTGAGCGAGGCGCCCTCGTGCTTTTGCGCCTCGACGATCCCCTCTCGGATGCGCCAGAAGGCGCGCGCCTGGCCGACACTGGCGGCAATCGCCGCGTCGAGCACGCTTCCCGCCTCGAAACCGTCGCCCAGCACCGCCTCCAGCGCCTCCCGCACCCAATCGGTATCGGTACCGGCCACCGCCTCGATCAGGACGTACCAGGGATGGGATTCGGTGAACGGGTCGACGATGCCGGGCACATGGCGCAGCGCCATCTCCAGGCCGATACGCGGGATCAGCTCAAACGCGGTGATGGCGTCGCCGGTGGCCGCGCGGGCCCGGCCGAGCAGCGCGATTGCGGCGGCCGGCTCCGGCAGCGCCACCAGCATGGTTTCGATCCGCCGCGGGCGGGGATAGAGCTTCAGCACCGCGGCGGTAATCACACCGAGCGTGCCTTCGGCCCCTATGAATAGGTGCTTTAAATCATAGCCGGTGTTGTCCTTGCGCAAGGTCCTGAGGCCGGACCACACTTGGCCGTCGGGCAGTACCACCTCAAGCCCGAGCACGAGATCGCGGGTGTTGCCGTAGCGCAGCGTCAGCGCGCCGCCGGCGTTGGTGGAAAGGCAGCCGCCGATCTGGCAGCTTCCCTCGGCGCCAAAGCTCAAAGGAAAGCGCCGGTCCGCGGCTTCCGCCGCGGCTTGCACCGCGGCCAGCGTGCAGCCCGCCTCCACCGTTACCGTAAAATTGTCGGCGTCCAGCCCGCGGATGGCAGTCATCCGCCCGAGCGACAACACCAACTCGGTGCCGCTGTCGTCGGGAATTGAACCGCCGACCAGTCCGGTGTTGCCGCCCTGCGGCACGATCGGCTGGCGCGCCTGATGGCAGAGCGTCACCACCGCCGCCAACTCGGCCGTGGACGCCGGCCGCACCACCAGCGCGGTCCGGCCGCGAAAGCGCCCCCGCGGTTCGGTCACGTGCGGTTCAATATCCTCCGCCTGATCAAGCCAGCCGCGGGGGCCGACGATCTCGCGAATGCGGGCGAGCAAGGCAGGGTCCGGGGCAGAGGGCGTCACGAGTGGGGCCTCCTTTTCATCGATTCTGAAACTAATACCAACGAACTCATTGCCCGATCCACCGCCCTTATAACCGGTTTCCAAAGGCCAATGGCCTTTGGCTGGGGGTGTCGGGGGACAGCGTCCCCCGACGGCCGGCGTAAGCCGGCATAACCCGCGAGCAATGAGTCATTCATTACGCTGGTTGGTATAGGTGGGGGAAAAAACAAGGGGACGCTGTCCCCCTGGCCCCCTGCCAAAGGCCGGCGGGCCTTTGGAAACCACTATTGGGGCGTTTTGATCAGGAACGGGGGGCTGCGGCGCGGCGCAGGCGGTCGTTGATGGCAATGCCGATGCCGGTCTCGGGCACCGGCATCACGGCAATTCCGCGCACGACGGTCCCGGCGCCGGCCTGGCCCTCAGGTTGGTCAAGCGCGCGCAGCATGGCATAGAGATTGGCGGCCGCCTCGTCGAGATTGCCCTCCGGGCTGAGGTTGAGCCGCAGCGCGCCGCCTTGGACCAGAAAGTCCGGGCCGAAAGCCAGCAAGGCCTCATCCGCCTCCACCACCATCGCCCCCAAGCGTACCGGCAGCACCGGCGCATAGTGACTCGCCAATTGGCCGGGCGCGCGCGCCGGCGCGTCGGCATCAGCGGCACGGCCGGGGGCCAGCGCCACCGGCCCGATCAGCGCCGCGATCATGTCGCGCGCGATCGATCCTGGCCGCAACAGCACCGCCGTCTCCCCGCTGAGGTCAAGCACCGTCGACTCGAGGCCGATAGGGCACCGGCCGCCGGCCAGAATCAGCGCCACCCGCCCGCCCAGACCCTGGGCGACATGGGCGGGGGTGGTCGGGCTGACCGCGCCCGAAAGATTGGCACTCGCCGCTGCAATCGGCCGCCCGGCCGCCGCCAGCAGCGCCCGGGCCACGGGATGGCTGGGCACCCGCACCGCAACCGTGGATAGGCCGGCGCTCACCATCGGCACTACGGCGCCCTCCGGCCGCCGCGGCAGGACCAGCGTCAGCGGTCCCGGCCACCAGGTCGCGGCCATCACCTCGGCCCGTGCATCCAGCACCGCGAATGCGGCGACCGCCTCGGCATCCGCCACATGAACGATCAACGGGTTGTGGTGCGGACGCCCCTTGGCCGCGAACAGCGCCGCCAGCGCCGCAGCACTGGTGGCGTCCGCCCCCAGGCCATACACCGTCTCGGTTGGAAACGCGACCAGCGCCCCGGTAGCAAGCAGTTCCGCCGCGCGCCGGATAGCCGCCGCGGAAGGGGCGATCAACGTGGGAAAGGTATCCATGATCGAAAGACGCTTCGCGCTCCTTATTAATGGTGTAGGCACCGTGGTCGACCGCCTTTGCGCTCCTGATGCCCCCCCCCCCTCCCCTTATACCAACGAACCCAATGCTTAATCCACTGCCCCTATAACCGGTTTCCAAAGGCCTTTCGGCCTTTGGCTGGGGGTGTCGGGGGACGGCGTCCCCCGACGGCCGGCGTAAGCCGGCAATGCCGTAGACAATCGATCAACCATCAAGCCCACTGATATTACCCCCCCCTACTGCACCTTCGGCGGGCTGGGAACCGGGATGGTGATCTTGTTCACCAGCGCGGAAGAAAACCATGAGTAATACGGATCGGTCACCGAGGCCATGCGGACCAGCCGGTTGCCCGAATCAAAAAACATGTGGATGCGGTCGACCGGCTCGGTCCGAGTCTCGTTCTTGCTCAGCCGACGCTCGGCCAGAATGACCGCCACCGGGTATGTATAGGTGATCTCCCGGGTGTTGCTATAGCGATCGAACAGCGGCCCGCGCAATGGCGGGCCGAGTGCCGCAACCACCTCTTGATAGGTGGCACCGAGCGCAATTTCGATCGGCGGTGGTGGCGGTGGCGGTGGCCGAAGGGCCTGCCCGGGCGTCCCATCGGGACGGCAGGCCGCGGTCACCAGCATGGCAGCCGCCAGCGCGCCGGCCAGCCGGTACCGAAAAGCGGGGAAGACGGGAACGCGAAGACGCCGGACCATAAGGCTCCAGGACTCGAACGACGGAAAGGACAGGGACGCGCGGCGGCGGCACTATAGCAGCGTCGGGGCGCGCCGGGGGAGCTTCCCCTTTACAAAAAAAAGAGGGGGTTCTGGGGCCGGTCAGGCCCTGGATCAGAGGGATCGGGGGGGCGGAGGCCCCCCGAAAATGGAGCACGATCAATCCGGGGGGGGCTTTCGCCCCCCGCCCCCAACCGGGGGGCCTGACCGGCCCCCCGGTTAGGGGCGGGGGGCCTGACCGGCCCCCCAGACCCCCCCTTTTTTTCTCTCCGGCTTGCGCGTTGCCCGCCGGGGACGGAGGGGGACACGCGGACGGTCCAGCACGGCGCGTTCCGGTGAGGCTTGTTTCAGGCGGCCCGCTTCCTTAAAGAAGAAGGGAAGACAAGAAAAGGGCGACGCCCCTGCTGGGCGACCGTATCACCCCGGGGCAGAACGCTGCCCTTAGAGCCTGTCCCGAAAGTCTGTCCATGATTCCAACCGGCTTCGCCTTGGCCCCGGCGGCCATCCATCGGATCAAGCTCCTTGCCCGTAGCGCTGCTACGGGCGGCCGGCTTTGATCTCGATGGCTGGCTCGCCGGATGCCATTGGAATCATGAATAGACTTTCGGGACAGGCTCTTATGCGGACGGTCGGTTCCGGGCGCCGGGAATGCTTGGGAGGAAGATGGGCTTGGCCAAAATCGACCACACTCCGGCGACCGGGTTGCCGGTCGTTGGCACCGGAACCGGCGATCGTACGCCGCCGGACGGACAAAACCTCCCGCGGCCGGCCGTGCCCACGGTGCCCGCCGTCAACCGCCGGCCTGAGTCCCCCCCTCCCGGCGGTCGGCGACCGCCCCTTCCGCGTATCCGTATGCTCGGCAGCGATCGGCCTTGGTTCTGGCTGGCAGCAGGATGGCGCGACATGTGCCGGTGCTCGGGTATCAGCTTTGCCTATGGCGGGCTGGTGGTGGCGGCGAGCTACCTGCTGGCCGCCTGCCTTGGCTGGTTCGGAGTCGGATTCCTTGTACTGCCGGCCGCCGCCGGCTTTGCCCTGATGGCGCCGGTGCTGGCTTCCGGGCTGATCGAGGTCAGCCGCCGGCTTGAGCGTGGCGAACCTGTGCGCCTTGGCATCGCCCTGGCCACCTTTGTTCGCCATGGCTCCGGGATTACCGCGATCGGCGGCATGCTGTTGCTGGTGTTCATGATCTGGATTCGCATGGCCTCGCTGCTGGTCATGCCGTTGCTCACCCTGGGCGAGCCGATGGCGGAGGCGGAACCCCTCAGCGTCGGCGCGATACATACCTTGATCTCGGCCATGGTGGCGGCCGGTGCGGTCGGACTGCCGCTTGGATTCCTGGTTTTTGCCCTGACCGCGGTTTCCATGCCCATGCTGATCGACGGTCGCAGCCGCGTCAGCACCGCAATCGCCACCAGCTTGGCCACGGTGCGGCTGAACTTACTCACCATGAGCGTCTGGGCGGCGCTGATCGCCGTTCTTACGGCGGCCGGGCTGGCAACTGCCTTCCTGGGCCTTGCCATCGCATTTCCACTGCTGGCACACGCAACTTGGCACGCGTATCGGGACTTGGTCGTTACCGAGTCGGCCGGCACTCGCGCCGAGCCGGCGGCAGGATCGGGCCACACCCGCGCGTAGCGGCGCCCACGCGGCGGTGCCGCCCTCACGACACCCAGAACAGCCGCCCGGCCCGGCCCGGCCGGCCGACCGCTGGGCCCTCCGCTGAACGGATGGATGGAATTTCATCCGCGCCCCGGACAACCCGCCGCACCCCGCCAGCCGGTGCTTGCGGTCGGCAGATGAAGGCCTTATAAGGAGCGGCGAACGCGGGCCCCGACGCATGGGAAGGGCTCGTATGTGATCCAGGAATTGGTTCGTCTGTCTGGTCACCCATAGGAGATCCTCATGAAGCGGCCCCTGTTCATTCGCTTACTGCAGATACTGTGCATCGCTTTGCTGGCCATTGCCGTTACCCCGAGCGCCCAGGCCGCTGCTCCCGCCGATGGTGCGTGGGCGGAGAAGTCGGCGTTTGTCAGCCCTGAGACTGTGGCCGTCGGCTGTGGCGCCGGCGTCGCGGCCGGTGCCTTTGCCGCCGTCATGCCGCTGGTGTGGGCCATGCACGGCCAGACCGCTGCCATGGTCACCCTGCCGGTCATCACCGCGTGGAGCCTGATCGGCTGCGGCGTGGGCGTGATCGCCGGTCTGAGCGCGGTGCTGACGCAGGCCGGCTTTGACATGATGAAGTGATAGGCTCCCTGGTGATTTCAATCAGGGTACTTGTCGATAATTACTTTGGCCGCACTTCTTCGTGTCTGGCCAGGTTCGGGAGTAGTCACATGAAGTCTCGCTTCGCGCTGATTGCGATGGTCGCTGTGGTTCTGGCGCTGGGCAGCGTCGCCGGGGCCAAGCGCGCCGACGCCCAGCTCATCACTCCGTATTTCGTCGCCATGCTCGCCGGCCCGGTTTCGGACGGTTCATCGGTGATTCTGGTCAAGAAGCGGCCGAATTTCATTGGCCCCGAGACCCCGATCGTTGCTTGCACCTCGGGCGCTGGCGCCGGTCTGATTGCGGCCGTTCTGCCGCAGATATTTACCTACGCAACCACTGGGATCATGTCCCCGATCGATTGGGCGGAAGCCGGTGCGCTGAGCCTCTATGGCTGCATCGTCTCCGGCGTCGGCGGGCTCGGCGGCGTGCTGGTCGAGCTGGGCCTGGTGTCCATGAAGGGCGGGCACTGAGATAGTCTCGAGCCGTTGGGACCGCGAGGCATCACGGGTTGTCACCCCGGGCCTGTCTGTCGGATATCGGCATCGCCACACTGACGGGCCGGTCGGACGGGGGGCAAGGGGCGATGATGTGGTGGCTGCGCAGGCCCGACTTGGTGCGGGGCGCGCCGGCTGGTTCGGGACCCAATCGGGACCCTATTAGCCGGGCTCGGTGAGACAATAGAGATGCTGCGGTGGCGGCGCGGGAAGCTAGGTCGATCGCCGGCCACTCCCACGACGGACATCGCGAGGGTCGGGCTGGTTCGGGGCGGGCCAATCGCGGGCGGCAGGCGGGAAGGCCAGGCGCGCAACGCGAGTGGGAGGTTCGGACCTGAGCGGCTGCCACGAGCGAATGCATTCGGGAGATTACTGATGAAGAGCAACTTTGTTACTCGGTTCCTGCGGGTGTTGTGCATCGCGGTGTTCGCGATTGCCGTGGCCGGCGGTTCCGCGTGGGCCCAGACTCAAGGTGCGGCCCCGGCCAAGCAGGTTGAAGAGGTGTTTGTCAGCGTCGATACCGTTCTGGTCGGCTGCGCTGCCGGTGGCTTCTCGGCCGCCGCCGCCGCGCTGCTGCCACTGATGACCTCCTACGCCGCTGGCGGGCCGACCACTTATCAGGGCGACCTGATGCTCGGGTGGGCCGGTCTTGGCTGCGCGGTCGGCATCTGGGCCGGCCTGATCGCCATTGGTACCGCCATCGTCCTCGACGCGCTGTGAGCGTCTGAGACGAGTGTGGCTGCCGGATCGACCCGGGGATGGGGCAGCAAGCTACCTCCCTGGGTCCTCCGGGTTACTCGGCGGCGGACCCCCTTAAGCCCAGGCGTCGTCCTCGGCCTTGATGCCTTCGGCGCATGTGCGACGCGGAGCCGCGGAGAGGTTTCTTGTTTTCAGGGTTGAGGCGCCGGAGACGGCGCCTTTTTCTTTGGCGGTAATCGAAGAGAGGGGGGGCCTGGGGGGGCGGTCAGGCCCTCCAGTTGGGGGGAAGCGGGGGGCGAAAAAGCTTCCTGACGGATCGTATGTCCCGTTGTCGGGGGGCTTCCGCCCCCCGAAAGGCCCCCTGATCCGGGGCCTGACCGGCCCCGGAACCCCCTTTTTTCATTGTTTCCATCCCCGACCGCCCCGCCGGGCGCAGTCCAAAGATCGCGAGATCTCGTTGCTCCTCTTCGCCGGGCGGTTCATAGATTTGTGGCGCTTCTCGGTCGGGTCTTCAGCCGACGGCAACGGGGGCGCCGGCGTGCGCACGAGCAGGCGGTTTTTTTTCGCTGATGCCGCCGTCTTTTACGATCCCCCGGGCGGGGGGAGCCGACAGCGGCTTGTATCCACCAGACAATGGGTAAGGGACCGACACCATGGACCTCAAGCATCACATCCGCGGCATTCCGGATTTTCCCAAGCCCGGAATCCTGTTTTACGATATTTCCCCTCTGCTCTCTCATGCCGGGGCTTGGCGAGAGGCGATCCACCAGTTGTCCGAGGCCGTCGGGCGTCACAAGCCGGACCTTCTGGTCGGAATCGAGTCGCGCGGGTTTTTGATCACCGCCCCGCTGGCACTCGCGCTCGGCTGCGGCTTCATCATGGTGCGCAAACGCGGCAAGCTTCCCGGCGATACCATCGGCCATTCCTATGATCTCGAGTATGGAACCGATACGGTCGAGATCCAGGCGGATGCCATCAAGCCAGGCCAACGGGTGGTGGTGCTGGATGATCTGCTGGCGACCGGCGGTACGATGGCCGCGGCCATTGCGCTCCTGCGCAGTGCCGGTGCCGATGTGCGCGCGGCTGCTTTCCTGATCGAGCTGACCTTCCTGAGCGGCGGGGCAAAGCTCAACGGCCTGGATGTTCCCTATACTGCGTTGATGAGTTACGATCAGTAATATCAGTAGGCTGGGAGTCTGGCTCATCGCTTGCGGCGTTGCCGGCTTCTCGCCGGCCGTCGGGGGACGAAGTCCCCTGACTCTCGCGCCGAGCAGGCGCGCACCTTGCGGCGCGTCACCTAACCCGGAAAATCGCTGCGATCAAACAGGCTGGTCAACGACAGCCCCTCGGCGGCCAAGCTTTCCGCCGCGCCTTCCTGGCGGTCGACCACGGTCAAAACCTTTGCAACCGTGGCCCCCGCGGCCCGCGCCGCCGTGGCGGCCTTGAGCGCGGAGCCGCCCGTGGTGGTGACATCCTCAAGCACCACCGCCAGCCCGGGAACCACCAGACAACCGTCTACCAGCGCCATGGTGCCGTGGTCCTTGGTCTCCTTGCGGACAAAGAAACCCTGAAGCGTGCGCTGGCGGGCAAAGGCGCGCACCAGCACCGCCGATACCAGCGGCACCGCCCCCATAACCAGCCCGCCGACGCTTGCCACCGGCTGCGGGTCGGCCTCCAGCAAGTCCAGCAGAAGGTCGCCGGTCAGCGCTGCGCCTTCCGGGTCAAATATTGTCTTCTTCATGTCAAAGAAGAAACTGCTGGTGCGGCCGGAGGCGAGCCGAAACTGGCTCGCCTGCAACAGCGACCGCGTGGCGATGATCTCGCGCAGGCGATGGCGTCGCGAGTCGGCAATCATGTCACCCTCCCCAAAATCAGATCACGTCACCGCGGGTGGCCCGCGCGGTATATCAGCGAGCGGAAAGTCTGACTCATTGCTTGCGGCGTTGCCGGCTTTTCGCCGGCCGTCGGGGGACGCTGTCCCCCGACACCCCCAGCCAAAGGCCAATGGCCTTTGGAAACCGGTTAATAGGGCAATGGATCGAGAAGTAAGCTCGTTGGTATAGACCACCACCACGTCAGGCAAGCACCACGTCGGACCAGAACCGCCGCACGGCAGCCTGCCCAAACACCAGGGCCTGCGCGGCAGCGGTCGAAGCCAGGGTGATCAGCCCGGCAAAATAGACGTCACTCAAAAAGTGGCCGCCCATCATGATCCGCACCCAGCCGATCGCCAGCCCGAACCCCAGCCCGCCCCAAAACACCAGCCGCCGCCGCCGTCCGGGAAGACAGGCGAAGCTGTGGACGTAGAATGCCAGCGCAGCGTCCCCGCAGGGAAAAGAACAATTATGCTCGCACTGATCGGAAGGCACCAAGGCGGACGAAAAGGCGCGCTCCTGGCCGAACATCGCAAGCTGCGAGGGCCTGGCCCGTCCCCACGTCTCCTTCAATACCCCGTTGACGATCAGGCCAGGGCCAAGCGCCAGCGCCAGCACCAAGAACAGCCAGTGGCGGCTCGACCAGCCAAAGAGCCGAGTCAACCGAATCGCGGTATAGAGGAATCCGCCGACCAGTCCGAGGGCGAGCCAGCGCGCCCCCACCTGCACCGCCTCGTGAATACCCCCGGCCAGCGCATTTCGCCGCATCAAAAAGTTATTCATCGCATCGGTATGGGTGGGCAGGTAGTACCAGGAGGCGACGGACAGATCAATATCCGACACCAAAGCCAGCGCCGCGCCGATCCCTGCGACCGTCAGCAGGACAATCATCGGGAGGAGCGCGCGCAGCCGGCGCCGGTGTCCGGTCACGTCGAAGGCGCGGGATAGCGAGGACAAGTGCTGAGCCACTCCGTAAGGCGACGCGCAAAAAAAGGGAATGCTCTGACTCTGCCGGCCGTATCCGCCCAATAATATGGTTCCCAAAGGCCAATGGCCTTTGGTAGGGGGTGTCGGGGGACAAAGTCCCCTGACCAATCAAGACGCTTGAAGCGCTCGCCTGTGTTAAAAACTTAAAGCCTCTGTGCCGATAAGCGCGCGCCTGCTCGGCGCGAGCGTCAGGGGACTTCGTCCCCCGACACCCCCTACCAAAGGCCTTTGGCCTTTGGAAACCGGTCCCAAGAAAAAGACCGGTAGCTCGTTCTCTACCGTCCCCCCTCCGCCGCCGGGGCGCTGGGCGCCACCAAACCCGGCGCCTTCCCGTTTGCCGGAGTGCCGGCAATGATACCGTCGATGCTATTGAAATATCGGAAGAACTCACTCTGCGGCGACAGCACGTAGGTGGTGCCGCGATCGGAGAGAGCCTTACGGTAGGACTCGAGCGACCGATAGAAGGCATAGAACCCGGGATCGCGACTGGTCGCCTCGGCGATGATCCGCAACGCCTCGTGATCGCCCTCGCCGCGGGCCTTCTGAGCGTCCCGCTGCGACTCGGCCAGGATCACCGTCCGCTCGCGATCCGCCCGCGAGCGAATCTGCTGCGACTGCTCCTGGCCCTGGGCACGGGCTTCCGCCGCCTCCCGCTCCCGCTCGGAGCGCATGCGGGCGAAAATCGCCTGGCTCGTCTCATCGGGCAGGTCGGCACGCAGGATGCGCAAGTCCACGATGTCGATGCCAAAGCGCTGCGCCTCCGTACTCACCTGTTCCCGGATGTCGGCCATCACCTTAGTCCGTTCCTCGGACAACACCGCCAGCAAGGTGACGTTGCCGAGCACACGCCGCAGCGCCGAGTTGACCACCGAGTTGAGCCGCTGCTCGACCACCACTTCCGAGCCGGCGGCCTGGAAGAAGCGCAAGGGGTCGGAGATGCGGTAGCGGGCGAAGGCGTCAACCTTCAGCCGCTTCTGGTCAGCCAGAATCACCTCCTCCACCGGCGGGTCGAGGTCGAGCACCCGGCGATCGATCCGGACCACGTTCTGGATGAAAGGTATCTTGGCCTTGAGGCCCGGAGTCCGAACCACCGCCATCGGCTCACCGAACTGGAGCACCAGCGCCTGCTCGGTCTCATAAACGGTATAGAGGGCGCTCCCGGCAAGCAACCCCGCGCCGATCAAGACGACACCGAGAAAGAGCAATCGGATATTCATGAGACCTGTCTCCCCTTGACCGAAGAATATCGCGACTACTCACCGCGGCCGGCGGCCGGCCGCGGGCCTTCGGCTCGGCCCATCAATTCGGTCAGCGGCAGATAGGGTACCGCGCCGCCGCCGACAGCCGGGTCGAGGATGATCTTGTGCGCGCCCTTCAGCACCTCTTCCATGGTTTCAAGGTACATCCGCCGTGAGGCGATCGGGCGCGCCAGATCGTAGGCCTCGTAAATTGAAACAAACCGGGAGGCATCGCCCTTGGCCAAGGCGACCACCTGTTCGCGGTAGGCCTGGGATTCCTGAGTCAGGCGTTCTGCGTCGCCACGGGCGCGCGGAATGATATCGTTGCGGTAGGCCTCCGCCTCGTTACGCAACCGCTCGCGGTCGGAGCGGGCGCGCTGGACGTCGTTGAAGGCATCCACCACCTGCGACGGCGGGTCCGACTTCTGAAGCTGAACTTGCGTGATTTCAATACCGGACTGGTAGTCGTCAAGCATTCGTTGCAGGAGCGATCTGGTCGCCGACTCGATCTCCAGCCGCGCCTCGGTCAACGCCGGCTGGAGGTCGGTGCGTCCGATCACCTCGCGCATCGCACTCTCGGCCGCCTTCTTGACCGTGGTTTCGGGGTCGCGGATCTTGAAAAGATAGTGACCGGCATCCTTGATGACCCAGAACACCGTGAAGTCGATGTCGATGATATTCTCATCGCTGGTCAGCATCATGCTTTCATCGAGTACATCGCGCTGCCCGGTCGGCGTCCGTCCGATCGCGCCCGAGGAGCGGTAGCCGATCTCGATGCGGTTGATCCGCGTCACCTTGGGCGTGAATACTTCTTCCACCGGCCAAGGGATGTGATAGCGCAAGCCGGACGATTCGGTCCGCACCCACTTGCCGAATTGCAGCACCACGCCCTGTTCGTCCGCCTGCACCCGATAGAGGCCGCTGAGGCCCCAGATGCCGATGACGATCAGAATGATCAAGCCAAGGCCGAGCGTACCGCCCACGCCCCCCGGCATCATCCGGCGCATGCGGTCCTGGCCTCGGCGCAGCAACTCCTCGAGGTCCGGAGTCTGGCCTCCTCCCCCCGGCGGCCGGCCCCACGGACTCGAGCCGTTGCCCCCCGGTGGGGATCCCCACGGTCCGCCGCCGCCTCCCTGATTGGTCCAAGGCATGCCTTTGGTTCCCCTGTCGTCGCTTCTCGCCCCGCCATCTCGCCGCAGCAAGACGCCACACCTGACATCCGTCCGGCGGTTCCGTCAACGGTCAATATTCGAAAAGGCCCTGCCGTTTTCAACTGTGGCCGCAACAGGGGCAGAAATTAGGTCTCTGCCCAGGCAGCAGCGATTGAAAAAAAGGGGGGGCCTGGGGGGCCGGTCAGGCCCCCCAGTTAGGGGGTTCGGGGGGCGAAAGCCCCCTGACTAGTCGCCCGTGCCAAGGTCTCGGGGGGCTTCCGCCCCCCGAAAGGCCCCCTGATCCGGGGCCTGACCGGCCCCGGAACCCCCTCTTTTTTTTCAATAAAGCAAGCGGGGGAATGCCGTTGTGGCGGTCAGGTCGGCGGATGCGGCACCGAAATCAGCCGTCCCAGCGGCGGTCGCTCGATGATTGCGAGGCGTCCATCCGGCCAGCGGACTTCCACCCGCTCGGCACTGGTGAGCGTGCCCAAACCAAAGTGCGCCACCGGCTCCATCTGGCAAAGGTAGCCGGAGCCGGCACAAATCAGGCGCGACTGGGTCCGGCCGCCGGCGGTCAGGCTGACCACGGCCCCGCGCGCCGGCGCACCGGCGGGTGTCAACGGCATCACCCGCAGCCACGCGTTGTCGTTGGGCGGCGCCCGATACAGCGACAGCGGCTGTGCTCCTGATTCACCATGCGTCACCAGCAGTTCGACTCGGCCGTCACCATCGATATCGGCAACCACCGCACCGGTGCCGTGTCCGTGCGGCTCGGCGGCATCACCCACATCGATCAACGCCCAGCTATCGTGGCGCCAGCCGAACAGCCGGTTGGGCTCACCGAAATTGTTGAAGAACACCTCTTGGAACCCATCGTTGTCAAAATCAGCAGCGAGCACCGTCCGCACCCGCGACGGACGGGCGAGCTCGGCCGGGGCCCGATCGACAAAGCCGCCTCCGGGCTTTTGGACGAACAGACGGTGTGCACCGCCCCAATTGCCGCAGACGATATCGAATCGGCCGGGCATGCCGGCCTCGACCACGCAGACGCCGCGACCGGTCGAGGGGGCATCGCCAAGCCCGGTCACCTGGCCGATCTCCTCGAACCCGCCATCGCCGAAATTGCGGTAGAAGTGATTGCGCCCGTGTTCATTAAGGATGAACAGGTCCATCCGGTCGGAAACCAGCGGCCCCGGTAGCACTGCCCGTCCATCGCCGTCGAGATCGAGACCGCAATCGTCGGCCACATCAACCACCCGGCCGCCGCGAATGAGCTCATACAGCGAGAGCGGCGCTTGGCGGTTGGTCACGACAAAGCCGTATCGACCCCGCCCCAGGCGATCGATGCAGCCGACCGACCGGGCCGCGGCCTGGTTCGCGGCCCGGGCATTCTCCGGCAGGCAAAACAGATCCAACCAGCGGTCGCCGAACCAGGCAAACAGCCGATCGGTCTGTGCACCGCGGTGGGCGAACTTGTCGCAGTTGATGACATAAATTTCTTCGCGACCGTCGCCGTCGACATCGGCCGCCGCAACCGCCAGTGCCTGGCTGTCGGCGTCCGCCAGCACCGGGTCGGCGATATCGACCAGCCGGCCGATCCCACCCGCCCCGTTCCGGGGCTCCCACTTCAGGACGAGGTTCGGCCCACCATGGCCGGCCACCAGAATCTCCAGTAACCCGTCGCCATCAATGTCCGCCACCGCTGCGCCGTAGGCATGTCGCGGCGGGTTGTGGTGGAGTGCGCCGCTGCAATCGAGAAACATGGGGGTTGCCTCATTAAGGTCCCGCCTCCCGTAGGCACACCCGATAGGGTATTCCGATCTGCCAGCCCTGGCAACGCCCTAAAGCCGCCGCTTTCATCTCTCCCGGAAAAATCGTAACTGCCCGAATACCTCTCTCCTAATGAAAAGGACGCCCAAATGAAAAAGAGGGGGTTCCGGGGCCGGTCAGGCCCCGGATCAGGGGGCGTCGGGGGGCGGAAGCCCCCCGAAAACGAGGCACTCAGGAAATCGGGGGGCTTTCGCCCCCCGAAAGCCCCCAACTGGGGGGCCTGACCGGCCCCCCAGGCCCCCCCTTCTTTTACGCAAACAGGCTCGACACGGACCGCTCCTCGGTGATGCGGGTAATCGCCTCTGCGATCAGTTCGGCGATGGAAAGCTGGCGGATGTTGTGGGCGTTGGTGATGGCCTCGGTCGCCTGGATACTGTCCGTGATCACCAAAGCCTCGATCGGCGCCTTCTCCACCCGGGCCACCGCGCCGCCCGAAAGCACGCCATGCGTACAATAGGCGTGAACGGAGACGGCTCCGGCATCCCTTAGCGCGACCGCGGCGTTGCAAAGCGTGCCGCCGCTATCGACGATGTCGTCAACCAGGACGCACTTACGGTTACGAACATCGCCGATGATATTCATGACCTCGGAGACGCCGGCGCGCTCGCGCCGCTTGTCGATGATCGCCAGATCGGCTTCCAGCCGCTTGGCCAACGACCGGGCCCGCACCACGCCGCCCACGTCCGGCGATACGATGACCAGACGGTCGGACCCGATTCGGGTCAGGATGTCCTGCACGAACACCGGCGCGGCCATCAGATTGTCGAGCGGGATATCGAAGAAGCCCTGGATCTGCCCGGCGTGGAGATCGAGTGTCAGGACCCGATGGGCGCCGGCCGTCGTGATCAGATTGGCGACCAGCTTGGCCGAAATCGGCGTCCGGGGCCCGACCTTGCGATCCTGCCGGGCGTAGCCGTAATAGGGAATCACGGCGGTGATCCGCCGCGCGGAGGCCCGGCGCAGCGCGTCGAGAACGATCAGGAGTTCCATCAAATGATCGTTGGCCGGGTAGGACGTGGACTGGACGACGAATACGTCCTCGCCCCGCACGTTCTCCAAAATTTCGACGAACACCTCCATATCGGCAAACCGCCGAATGTTGGCCGTCGTCAAAGAAAGGCCGAGGTGACTGGCAACCGAATCGGCCAGCGGCCGATTGCTGTTGCCGACAAGGATTCTTGGCTGCCGTGTATTCGCGAGTGTGCTGTCCGTCATCCCCACCCTCCGCCCGGTCCCACCGGACCCGCAGGAAACCGCGGGCACCTTACCAAGGGTGTGACGGCCTGTAAACGCGTCCGAGAATTGTATCTACCCAGGTGGCCCGGCCTGAAGGCGAGAAAAAAGGGGGGGTCCTGGGGGGCCGGCCAGGCCCCCCAGTTGGGGGTTCGGGGGGCGAATGCCCCCCGACGAACCACGCGCCCCGCTGTATACCAGCGAACAGAATGTTTGACTCGGCGTCCCGGGCTTGCCGGCTTACGCCGGCCGTCGGGGGACGCTGTCCCCCGACACCCCCAGGCATAAGGCCGAAAGGCCTTTGGGAACCGATTATAAGGGTAAGAAATCAATCTGCCAAACGAAAGAGGGCGGCCTCAAGGGCCGCCCTCACGCATTTTTGACCACACCCGCCCGGGGGCAACCCGGGCTGTTGCCGGCGCCGGCCCCCAACAGACCAGCCCGCCGTCAGCCCCGACGCCGCGGTCGCTTTGCCGGTGTGGCCTCATCCCGACTCGGCGTGACGAGAGACGCCACCTGTACGGGAGGCCTCGTGGCTTTCTGGGCGCCCGCGTGAGCGGTCCGGCCGGTGGGTACCCACTGCTTGTCCGCTCCGCGCAGCACGATCTGCACCGTCGCCCGCGGTGCGTGGCCCGGCGTCCGGTGGGCGGACGCCACCACCGTCTTGTTCCTGGCTCCCCGCTCGATCTCCCGATGAGCAACCCCGCGATGGCTCAGCGTCGCATGCCGAAGCGCCGCCTGCCGCAAAGCCGCCCGCCCCGACACCTCCCGTCCATGCGCCCGGACCTCCCGTCCAAGCGCCCGGACTTCCCGTCCATGCGCTTGCTGGGCGCCTCGGTCATGGCGCGCGCCAATCATCCGCCGAGCGGGAACTCTGGCCGGGAGGCGCTCGTCCTCAGCGGCATCGCGCCATGCCGGAACCTGGGGCGTCAAAGCGGCCGGCGTGATGGCATCGCGCTCGGTCTCCAGTGCGGCCAAGCTGGCCCGGGACGCCGGCTCCGTCGAGTAGTCGGCGTAGCGATCGGCGTCACGGCCGCGCCAACCAAAGGCCCGCATTGACCGGCCCCGCGGCGTCACCGCCGCCCGCATCATGCCGCGCTCCGCGCCGACATCACCTGGATAGATGAACCCGTAGGTTGCGTACTGGCGGATGCCCAGCACCTCCCGCTGACCGGACCAAACGCGAACCCGACTCCAGTCGTTGTCCGGCGAGGTGTCGACCACGCGCATGCCGCGGTGAAGATCGTCGCCGTCATCCCAGCTATGATCGACCAGCACAGTGCGCGAGTCGACCACCCCGCTGACGACCGCCACGTGACCGCGACGCATGGTCGGAGTCCGCCGGAACACCAGCACCGAGCCGACCGACGGATCGCTGCCCCGCTCGTAACGCCCCTCGGCGCCCTCCCACCAGGTCCACGCATCACCGAAGATGGCGAAGTCGGTCAGCGCCCGGGCGTAGCGCACGCACAGCCGCGCCTCGCCGTCCACCGGCCAACTGGCCGCCAGCAGGGCGGCCACCAGCGCCAGCACCATGACCGGTGCCCGTTTCACCGCCGTCTCCAATGCAGGAGGAAGCCACAATAGGGAGCGCGCCATCGTTTTCTCTCCTCCAATGCAATCGCAGACGAGCAATGATATGAACGCATGCGCACCAGGTATGCAACAATTGTATCGGTGCGACTTTTCGACGCGTTGCGTCAAATAAACAACAACGGGGCCCTTATGCCTCGGGGCTTCCGACGATTGCAAGCGCGAAGACGGGCAGGTATGCGAAAAAATACCGACGGTCCGCCTAACGCGCTGTAAACCCCTCGGGTTTCCCGGCCAACCTTACGGAGACCACGGGCGTTTTACCCATATTTGAACTAATCCGAAAGGCGTACTTGCATGCCCCAAGCCTCATTCATTCGGTCTAATACCGCCGAATCGGCCGTTCCGCTGCTGCCCGAGCTGCGCCTGCACCTGGCCCGCGAGATCACCCCGGTGTGGGAGGCGACCGAGACGGCCGCCGCCGGGGAGTGTCCGCCCCCCTACTGGGCGTTTGCCTGGGCGGGAGGCGTGGCTCTCGCGCGCCATCTGCTTGATCACCCGCATCTTGTCGCCGGCCGGCGGGTGGTGGACTTCGCCGCCGGCAGCGGCGTGGTCGCCATCGCCGCTGCCCGCGCCGGCGCTGCCTCGGTGCTTGCGCTTGAGATCGACTCCCTGGCCGCGGCCGTCATCCCCCTCAACGCCACACTTAATGGTGTGACGGTCGCGGTGTCGTGCCAGGATGTGGTGGGCCAGCCGCTTTCGCACTGCGACGTCTTATGCGCGGGCGACGTATGCTACGAACGCCCGATGGCCGAACGCCTCTTCCCCTGGCTCCAGGCGGAAAGCCGGCGCGGCCTCCTGGTCCTGATGGGTGACCCCGGCCGCAACTATCTCCCCAGCCACGGCCTCGAACGACTCGGCTTCTACCGGGTGCCGACCAGCCTCGAGCTCGAAAGCCGCGAACAGCGCGACACCACCGTTTGGCGGGTGCTGGCAGCGGCGGCCGAAGGGGACGGGGCGCAGGACGGGACGCGGACGGGGGCATGAGGGACTTTGGGGGCTTCCTGGCGGCTCCCAGGTAATACCCGCCAGCGTAATGTTCGATCCATTGCCTGGGGCGTCGCCGGCTCACGCCGGCCGTCAGGGACGCTGTCCCCCGACACCCCCAGCCAAAGGCCAGTCGGCCTTTGGAAACCGGTTATAAGGGCAATAGATCGGACTCTAAGCTCTTGGTACAAAGGGGGGGGATTCCGGTCGCATTCGCCTGGGCGAGTGATGTGTTCTGACGTCTCCATATATCTTGTCGGGATATCCGGTCGGGAACGGAGGCAGGAAAGCCGGTTCCCGCCTGAGCGCGCGAGATTGACTGCCGCTGCCGGGCCCGCAAATCAGCTTGACAGGATGATCAATAGCTTTGACAAGGGGGCATCATTATCATTGAGTCCAGACGGGTATCCTGGCATGGAGCGTATTGCGGTCACCGCTTTTGTGGACTGGATGGCGCAGGTGCATAACGCCGGTGCCGCCAAGCTTCATGATGATCCGAAAAGACAGGCGGAAGTGACGCTCGACAAGGTCGCCCGGGTGGTGGCGGGTGCGCTGAACCAACAGCGCTCGGATGCCCGCCAGCACTTTCAGGTTCATCTGCGTCTCTATCACGGCTGGCACCAGGGATTGACCCAAACCATCAGCCGGCGAACGCTTGCCAGCCTGGAGGGCGACGACAATTTTGCCTTTCCGAAGTCGGAGCGGATACGGTTCGAGCGGCCCTGGGCGTACGGCGAACGGCTGCTTGTGGCGCTTGATAAGCGGCTGCATCGCCGCGCCGCGGTTCACCTGCCCGACACCTGCCGGCGCGACGGACGGGATAAACTGGATCGCGAGAAGATGGTCGATACGGCCCTGGCCGCTGACCTTCTGACCCATGCCCGCCAGTTCGCGGCCGATTGGCGGCTGGTGGTGGCGGATGACGATGACGTGATACCACCGCTCTTTACCGCCGAAGCCTGGACCCACGGACGCCGGGGTGGTCGCACCTTGTTGGTCCGCCGACGGCGTAATCCAGGGCACCTTAATCTCGATGGTCTGCTTTTGGAGTATGACCCATGATCCCTTCCTCTAACGATCTCGGTCGCGAGCTGGTGTATTTCGCCGATTTGGGCACCGATCCGCCAAAGTGTGTGGACCGTGGTGATCAGATTACCGTGGCCATGGTGCGCGGCGGCAACAATCTGTCGCTGAAGTTTAACAAAAGTAGCGGCCGGGTTGTTGAGGACGCGGATGGCGGAGCGAACCAGCGCGGACCCGTTCAGTATCACAGCTACCGCGCGCTCCTGGCCTCCGAGTCTTTCGGCAATCTCGGCGCCTGGGCCGATGCCCAAAAGCGCGTGCTGCGGCAGGCGGTTAACGCGATGCCCCCGCTGCCGGTCAGGGGCGAGTTTTCTACCCGCCCCGACAACGCGGAAGAGGGCGACTACGACGCCGTCAGCAGTTTTTTGGAGACAAGCACTTCCGAAAGCAAGGTGCGGGTTTTACTCATTGATGGTCCCGCCGGGATCGGCAAGACCCATATCATCACCCGCCTCGCGCGTGACCGGGCCGATGCCTACCGGACTTCCGGAAAGCCATTGATACTTATCGTCTCAAGCCGGGGACGGGTACTGAGTTATTTGAGTGACCTGATGGCGTACAGCCTTCAAACCATGCGGCTGACAGTAACCTATGATCAGGTTCCAATCCTGGTTCGACACGGACTGGTTCAACTTGCGATTGACGGCTTCGATGAACTCGGCGACCCCAACGGCTACGAGAACGCCTGGGCGCAACTCCGCGATACTGTTGAAGATATCTCCGGGGCAGGAACGCTGATTCTGGCCGGACGCGAAACCTTCATTGGTCGGGAACGGCTGTACAAGGCGGTTCCGCTTCTGGGTATCCCCCCCCACACTCTTGCGGTGTTTAACGTAAAGCCACCGACGCCTCAGGTGGCGGAAGGTTGGCTCTCAGGCCGACTGCTTCCCCCACAGATCAAAGAGCTTTCTGAGTGGGGACTGTTTGACGAGGACTCATACGGGTTACGCCCCTTTTTCCTCGCACAGATTGCCGAAATTGGACAGGAAGCGGACGCATTCAATTCCAGACCGCCGCTGATGGCACTGGTAGAGCGCATGCTCGACCGCGAGGCAGGTAAATTCCCCGATGAGGTTTCCTGCGTGTTGGGCGGCAGGGAGCAGACGATTGACTTCATTCGGCGGGTATTATGCGAGGCTGCGCGTGATATTGCCGAAAATCAGACTGATTCTGTCGATCAAGACATCCTGTCCTGGATCGTCGATGCCGAACTGGGGGATGGCTTCGATTCCGGCCTCGGGCGGGTGGTCAAAAACCGCATCATCGCGCTGGCTTTTCTCCAAAACGACGAACGCCCCGACCGTCGCCGGTTCTGTCATTCCGAATTCTACAACTACTTCCTGTCCCACGCCGCGATCTCGGCACTGGCGCGGGGCGAGATTCCCAAGTTTGTCCGCCGGACGATTCTCGGCAATGACTTCCTGATCGGCTTCGCCATGGTGCTTGCGATTCTGGAGCCGGCGCCTGCGGTGGCGTTCCTGGATGCGACCACGCGCCTCCTCGACCAGACGACGGGACTGGACCGCACCAGCCGCAATCTCGGCGCGTTGCTGGTCGCCGGGCTGCCGGTGGCCGGTTGTGACCGGCAACGCCGGATCGAGCATGTGGATATTGACGACTCGATTATCCGCGGAATCGCCGAACCGAGCCATCTGGTCGGGGTGACCATCAATCAGCTTGATCTCCGGGAGGCGGATATCAGTGCCGTCACGTTCAAGGATTGCCATATCGTGACCCTGATCGCCGACGAGACGACCCGAGTTTCGCCCACGTTTCCCGATGTCGGTTGGATTCAGGTAGTTGGCGCGGGGCGTGAGAAAGCAATTCGGATTAAGACAAGGATCGAGGAGTGGCTGGAACAGCACGGCCGGGTGAAGGAGATCGACGAGGTGGACGAAGTCCGCCACCTCCTGTGGAGTCATGAGTTGCCAAAGTTATTGTGGCAGGTTTGCCGCGCGACGTTGCGCCAACACTGGCTGCGTCCCATTGGCGATCCGCTCACCGCCAAATTCTTCCGAAACCCGTGGTGGCCGGAACTCGAGCGCCTGCTGCGCAAGCATGACCTGTTTGTGGAACGGGACGATCTGCCGACCTCAGGTCCTCCCGGGAGCTTTTATCACATCAAGCAGGCCCGATCCATCCTGGAACAAGATTATAACATCCCTCAGATCGACAGTTTTTTTGATGACTTGAAAGAAGCCGCGAGGAAATAAAAAACATCGGTTTCCAAAGGCCCGCCGGCCTTTGGCAGGGGGTGTCGGGGGACAGCGTCCCCTGACCCTTTTTTCCCCGCCCCTCACGCCTCCGCCGCGTCCACCGCCACCCTCCCGGCTGTCGCCCCCGCCGCCCCGCCGCGGGTGAGGGCGAGGATGAGGAGGAACAGGCCAAGCCCCGGCAAGGCGGCGAGGGTGGTGACCAGGAAGTAGGACACCCAATCGAGTTGGTCGGCCAGTACGCCGGCGGAGGCCCCCAGGATGTCGCGGGCGAAGGCGAACAGGGAACTCAGCAGCGCGTATTGGGTGGCGGTGTAGGAGCGGTTGCACAGGCTGGAGAGATAGGCAACGAACGCGGCGGTGGCCATGCCGCCGGAGATGTTTTCAACCCCGATGGTGAGCGCCAGCATGCCGAGGTCGCGGCCGGTGGCGGCGAGCACGGCGAACATCAGGTTGGACAGCATCTGCACGCAGCCGGTGATCAGAATGGCCCGCGCGATGCCGAGCTTTTGCACCAGAATACCGCCCACGAGGCCGCCGGCGATGGTGGCGACCAACCCGAACACCTTGGTGATGCTGGCGATCTCGACCTTGCTGAAGCCGAGCTCGTAGTAGAATGGCATGGTCATCAGCCCGGCCAGCACATCGCCGAACTTGAAGATAATGATGAAGATCAGGATCAGCGGCCACACCGGCCGGGTCACAAAATCAAGGAACGGCGCCACCACTGCCAGATACAGGCGACTCCGGGCCACGCCGCGCAGGCCGCGCACGGTGCCGCCGTCCGGGGACACCGCCCGCGCTGCCTGCATCTCGGGCGCCGGCGGCTCGGCAATCAGCAGCACGGTCGCCATGCCGACTCCGACAAACGTTGCCATGATCTGGTAGACCAGCGCCCACGGCAGCAGGCTGGCCAGCAGAAGCGCGCCGGCGCCCGATGTCAGCATGCCCAGGCGATAGCCAAGCACCTGGATCGCCGAGCCGGCGCCGTACTGGCCGGGGTCAAGGCTGTCGACGCGGAAGGCATCGATCACGATGTCTTGAGTCGCGGCGCAGAACGCCACCGCAACCGCCAAGGCGGCCGTCATCCAGGGGTCGACCAGCGGGTTGGCCGTACTCATCGCCAGCAGCGAAAGCGCCAGGCCAAGCTGGCCGGCGAGGGCCCAGGCGCGTCGGCGGCCAAAGCGCCGGCTTAACCCCGGCAGCCGCAGCCAGTCGACCACCGGCGCCCACAGGAATTTGAGCGAGTAGGGCAGACCGACCAGGGCAAAGAGGCCGATCTCGGTCTTCGAAACCCCGCCCTCGGCCAGCCACATCTGAAGCGTCGAGCCGGTCAGGGCCAGCGGCAGCCCGCTGGAAAAGCCGAGAAACAGCAGCGCCAGAACCCGGCGATCGCCGTAGACCGCGGCCGCCCGCAGCCAGGAGGAAAAGGGCATGGCCGTCCCTATATGCAGGTTTCGAAGATAAAAAAAAGAGGGGGTTCCGGGGCCGGTCAGGCCCCGGATCAGGGGGCATCGGGGGGCGGAAGCCCCCCGAAA
>Ga0172367_10001756_pt1 | contig 30878 bp, 35 predicted proteins | sample Lak10m_FD_114542 | JGI IMG/M metagenome (GOLD analysis project Ga0172367, IMG submission 114542) | Freshwater microbial communities from Kabuno Bay, South-Kivu, Congo - kab_022012_10m | ecosystem: Environmental > Aquatic > Freshwater > Lake | place: Democratic Republic of the Congo: South-Kivu...
GCCAGAATATCCGCCATCCGGTTTTGCTCTGTTGCATCCATCTTGATCATGGCTGTTGCCAAAGAGGTTTGACGATTACCAGTAATACCTTGTATGGATGCAGCTGACAATGCGTTAATATCCATTGTGTTAAATCCTTTTATTACAGTGTGCTTCCAGCCGCCGGAACGACCTCAATTGCGGGATTAGTTTGTGGTGCTGCCGGTTGAGCTGCCGGTTTATCAAGAACCGGTATTCGTGTAACAACCGGTACTTCAGGCTGCTGTTTAACAGAAGGTGGCATTGTAACTGCCGGAGCCACGACTGGCGCTGTTTGCGCTGTTACCGGCACGCTGTTCTGTGCAGTCTGCGCTGCAATCGGATTTGTGCCCGGAGCAGGTACCGGCACATCCCCTTTGCTTGTTTTATAACTATTATTTTTCAGGAGTGAAATCATTTCATCAAACTGTTTTCCATAGACTTGCGGCTCCTGGGTGGCACGGAAAAGCAGATCAGTCTTTTTCTCTTCCAATGTGCGTCGTATTCCATCAATCGTTTTGAATTTGACATTGGTAATTGTTGATTTGTTCGCATCTGACTCACTAAAATCAGGATATTGGAGGTTAATCATCGGATAGTAGCTCAAGATATGTTGTCTGAAATTCGGGTATTCCCATAGGACAGTACCGTTGGCATCAAGAATTTGTGCGCTCATGGTCAGAAAATTGTAGTTACTGGTAAGAGAATTCAGGAAATTGCTGGAAGCTATTTTTGCCTCCTGGGTCAATCCACTGATCACAATTATCATGACTGCGTCAAGATTGTTTTTAAGTAGATAATCTTTCAACTCGTCATTTTTCCAAAAATATTTGTTATAGCGAATCGTCGCATCATCCCGTTGTTCACGCCTGAAAAGCATTTTTTTGAACAGGTCGTCCGGATCACTACCCATAAGCGCTACAGCATAAAAATTGCCGGTTGCCTTCAATTTGCGAACAAACTGGGATTCAAATGCACGGTTTTTTTCTGACAGCAGTGAAAGCAGTTGCTCTTTGTCAGGGTGTTTAATATCAGAATCAGCATCAAGCATAATTGGAACGACACCAAGAACCTTTACCCTGTCGACAAAATTTGCAGGCGGCACGTTAAAATGGTTTTGAGAACAACCAGAAAACATGGTGGAAAACATGCAAAAAAGAATAAAAAAAGTTTTTTTCATGACGACTCCTTGCTAAACTCCATAAGTAACATATCATTGTTTACCTCTATATCAGAAATAACTGATATTTTCTATAAAATTGAGTGAATAAAACCGTTTGGAGAATCTTGATAATAGATTGACAAGGAACTCCTTCTTACCGTATTCTCAATTCAATACAACCTGCTTATCAAGAGTGGTGGAGGGAAAGGCCCTGCGAAACCACAGCAACCGGTCATAGTGACGTCAGGTGCTAATTCCTGCCGAAAGGCGAAGATGAGAGGTGCGCTGCAACACGGTTCAGCCCCTTCTCATTATATGCAGAAGAGGCTTTTTTTATGTCATTTACAGCTGTTGTTCAACAATCAATGACCTTCGATTCCGGTGTCAAGCTCGATAGTGGTCGTATTCTGGCGCCAATCACAATAGCCTTTGAAACCTACGGCACACTTAATGCCGATGCTTCCAACGCCATACTTATGGAGCATGCCTGGACTGGCGATGCCCATCTCGCAGGAAAATATGCTGAAACAGACCCCAAACCCGGCTGGTGGGATGCGATTGTCGGACCGGGACGCCTTCTGGATACAGATCGCTTTTTTATTATATGTTCCAATGTAATAGGTTCCTGCTACGGTTCAACCGGTCCTACCTCACTCAATCCCAAAACAGGTAAACGCTATAACCTTTCATTACCGGTAATAACAGTACGAGATATGGTGCGTGCACAGACAATGCTGATTGACGCGCTTGGTATAAAAAAACTGCTGACCGTAATGGGCGGCAGCATGGGCGGTATGCAGGCGCTGGAATGGGCGACCCAGTATCCTGACAGAATTGCTTCGGCAATTATACTTGCGGCAACCCCACGACCCTCACCACAAGCCATTGCTTTAAATGCAGTTGCACGCTGGGCAATTTACAATGATCCAACCTGGAAAAAAGGGGAGTATCGTCACAATCCAAAAGACGGGCTTGCTTTGGCTCGCGGCATTGGGCATATAACATTTCTGTCCGATGAATCAATGAACGCCAAATTCGGTCGCCGTTTTTCTGCCAAAGACGGCAAATTTGATTTTTTTGGTCAATTTGAGGTCGAAAGATATCTAAATTACAATGGTTACAATTTTGTCGACCGGTTTGACGCCAACTCATTTCTTTATCTTGCAAAAGCGCTTGACCTTTATGACGTAGCATGGGGTTACGAATCAATGTGCGAGGCATTTGAATCAGTGGCGGCGCCAATTCAGTTTTTTGCCTTTACATCTGATTGGCTATATCCTCCTTATCAAACCGAGGAAATGGTATCCTGCCTGCAACAACTCAACAAAAAGGTCGAGTACCACTTGATTACATCCGCTTATGGTCACGATGCATTTCTTCTGGAGCATGAAACATTTACCCCAATGGTTCGTGCTTTTTTGAGTAAGCAGCAGAACGAGAACGTTTTATGTCAAGAAATTTAAAATTCCAGGAAAGTCGCCTTTTCAGACGCCTGCGCCATCAGGTAGGAAGAGCTGTCGCTGACTTTTCTCTTATTTCAGAAGGTGATCGGATTGCGGTGGGGCTTTCCGGCGGAAAAGATTCTTATAGCCTGCTGGTGCTGCTTGGGGAATTGCAACGAAGGTCGCCAGTACACTACCATGTCACTGCTTTTACAGTAGATGCTGGTTACAATGGATTTAAAACTGATGTAATTGCTGCTTTTTGTCGTCAGTTCGGTTTCCAGCACAGACTAATTAAAACAACACATTATGATATAATTAAAGAAAAACTCCGTCCAGGATCTTCATTTTGTTCCCTTTGCGCCCGTCTCAAACGAGGTACGCTATACAGCACCATGCGAGAAGAAGGATATAACAAACTTGCCCTGGGGCATCACCGCGATGACTTTATTGAAACCTTGCTTCTGAATCAGTTCTTTGTCGGTTCACTTAAGGCAATGTCACCGAAAACTGTTGCAGACAGCGGTGATATTACTGTAATTCGTCCTTTGGTTTATGCGGCTGAATCAGATACTGCAGCGTTTGCTGCGGAGCTTGAACTCCCTGTAGTGTCATGTTCCTGCCCGGTTGCCGGTTCTCCTGATCTCCAGCGCCAAAGAATGAAGGATTTGCTCGCATTACTGGAAAAGGATAACCCAACTATCAAAAACAGTCTGCTTAAAGCGTTATCAAATGTGCATCCCCGCCACCTTCTTGATCTTGGTTTGCGGCGTGATGAAAATCAGCTTTAAGCTGCAACATTTCAAGATCCGTTGTGGGTTGGAAAGCTGTATTCCCATATCTTTAAGCGTATCTTTCAGAGTATAGTATCCCCCGACAGCCACAACCATCAATCCAGCCACTGTAATCGCTTCCATACTTACCTCCCGATTTGTAATAATTGGAGTATATCGTATGGATACGACAGAATATGTCATTTTTATATAGTTGGTCGCGCCAGGGTGTAATGTATGAAGCAGCAAGACATTGAATCAATAAACGGGTGGTTGAACAATGATCCTCCACTAAAGGAACTGTGCAAGGAATTCCCCGAAGAATGGCAGAAGGTGGAACACGAGCTGGCAGTTGCATTCTCATCAGGAAAACCATTTGATCTGCAGCGCTATCTGGAACAGCGCTACATGCTGCTTTCGACTCTTTCCCATAACCCCACCAATAAGGTTTCATACGATTCAAAAAAACAGCGTGCCCTTGTTTCGGAACTTGTTTGTTATCAGATGAGCCGAAAAACTGTCCAGCAGCATTATGTCGCCATAGCCAGCGGTGTTGCTAGTGGAAAAATCCGCTTTAATCTTTTTAATGGCATGATTGCACAATGGCTGCTGTTTGAAAGAGATTTGATACGAAAACCGGTTTCACTGTTCTTGTTTAAAATTTTCTGGTCAATCTTATGGCAGAAGCGGTTTTTAATGCCACTTGTGCAGCCGAAAGGGATTTACTGTTTTTACTCAAGGGAGTTGATTACAGAGCTAAAAAAAATAATCGGAGAAAGAAGCTGCCTTGAAATAGCGGCAGGCGATGGTACGTTGAGCCGTTTTCTTACCAATCAGGGGGTACAGACAATTGCTACTGATGATGGCAGCTGGAGCCATGCTATTAATTATCCGCAGTCGATTGTCAAACTTGATGCAAAGGAAGCATTACATCGTTATAAGCCACAGATCGTATTATGTTCATGGCCACCGGCGGCAAATAGCTTTGAAAAACAAGTTTTTGTTACCAGGAGCGTGCAGAAGTATATCATGATTGGAAGCCGCCATCAATTTGCGGCAGGGAATTGGGAGGTATACAAGAACCAGACGGCATTCAGCTTTGAAGAAGTTCCACGGTTGAGCCGACTGGTACTACCACCAGAGCTTGATGCTGCAGTTTATATCTTTAATCGTAGGGAGTCAGTCTGAAAATCATGGTTCTCCCCGCTCCCCTTCACTGGAAAGCATCACCAGATCAACTCTCCGGTTTTTTGCCCTCCCTTCAACGGTGTCGTTTTCAGAAACAGGTCTGAACTCGGCATATCCTGTCGCTGAAATTTTATTAGGATCAACATCAAAATTTTTCAGCAGGTATTTCAGACCGTTTGTTGCACGTGCAGTCGATAGCTCCCAGTTTGAAGGGAACTGACCGGTACTTATAGGTATGTTGTCAGTATGCCCTTCAACCCGCAGCGGGTTATTATATTGCGTCATAACTTCCGCAATCGTATTGACCAGCGAATATGCTTCAGGTTTGATATATGCCTGACCTGAATCAAAAAAACCTGCCTCTTTCAGACTTACAATCAAACCGCGCCGAGTAATGCCGAGAGTAACTTTATTCTGGGCGCCAGCCTTTATCAGATATGCCTCCACCGATGCCTTTATCTGGCGGAAATCTTTTTCATCAGCCTGTGTTTTGGCACGCGAGCTGTTTGGGCGTCGCACCGGATTGATTGAAATTTCCGGTTTTAGCGATGGGATTATGTTCATCGTTTTTGAGGGGATAACATTGACCTTTGGAGCAGGGGCGCCGACATTTGCCATGCCGAATGAAGATTGAAGTGATTGCATGACTTCTTCAACCTTTTTCTTGTCACTTTGTCCCATGGCGTATAGCACAACGAAGACTGCAAACAGAAGTGTAATAAAGTCTGCGTATGATACCAGCCAGCGTTCATGGTTTACATGCTTTTCCGGTTCTTTTTTCAGCGCCATGGATTCTAATGTCCGCCTGTGTAAGCATTAAGCTTTTGTTCAATAAAGTGTGGGTTCTCACCATTCTGGATTGCTATTAAACCCTCCAGTATCATGATTCTTCGCAACATTTCTTCCTTCATGCGAATTTTTAGTTTAGTTCCAATCGGCAGACAAACAACGTTGGCGATAATAAGACCATAAATTGTCGCAACGAATGCAACGGCAATACCGCCACCAAGTTTTGAAGTATCGGAAAGGTTACTCATAACATGAATAAGACCAAGAACAGCTCCGATAATACCGATGGTTGGTGAAAAACCGCCCGCAGCTTCGTAAAATTCAATGGCATGCTTGGAATGGTCTTCATAAGCCATAATATCAGCTTCAAGTGTTTCACGTAGTTTTTGTGGGTCAATGCCGTCAACAACAAGTGAGATCCCTTTTTTCACAAAAGGATCTTTGACTGCCTGTGCTTCTTGTTCAAGCGAAATCAGACCGTTACGGCGCGCTTTAGTTGCATAGTTGATGATGTCTTTTACCACACCTGCATGATCTACTTTGGCTGGGAGAAAAACCGTTTTTATCTGTTTGAGTCCCGCAATAATAGTGCTCAAGGGGAAGCAGACAAAGCAGGCTCCAAAAGTACCGCCGCAAACAATCATGGCAGCAGTTGGCTGAATAAGCGCCTTGATGTGGACACCTTCCAGAGCCGCTCCGCCAAATACTGCGCCAAACGCCATGATCAATCCAATAATGGTAGCTAAATCCATAAGTTAGTTTTCCCTGTAGTGAAATGGGCTGCGGTTCTGTTCTGCCTGTTCCTTGTTGCACATCATGGCATGATTGAGTGTTACGCTTTTGTAAAGAGCCTGTTTTGAGCGTTTGCGTATCCTGCTGTTAACAGCAGTGCCGGAGCGCCTGACGATTCTGGCACGGAAAGCGATAATCCGGTCAATAATGACCTGTGCCCGCTCCTTGACAATAAAATGATTGCCGTTAAAAAGAGCTATGACTGTATCAGGAGTTTCTTCAATGCTTATGATATGGTCAGGATTCAAATACATCTGCTGTCTGTCCATACGAGTTAGAAAAATCATGTAGTCACCGTACTAAAGTCCATATATGAGGCTTAAGTTAAAAATTGGTTACAGCTCTGAATCAATTTTTTCAAAATCTATATAACGTTCAGCGGTTGATTGTATGAGATCTATTTTTTCAAGGTCATCAGCGCCAATTTTTGAAACATGCTCCCGTAGACGTGAAAATACAACTGATGAGGTTTCTTCAATACGAATGAACGGGATATTACTGTTTACCAGAATCTGCCTTGTAATATTGGACATGGGGGCATGACCGCTTATTATTAAACCGGTCAGGCGTTTATGATATTCAGGAATATGATGTAACGATGATGCGGTAACAATAAGTTCGTCACGGGAACCGGTTACAATCAGCAGAGTCGAATCTTCAAGATTATCGATAACCCTTTGGGATGATGCCGCTCCGAGTTGAATTGCGTGACATATACGCCGACGGTCTTTTATATCCCCCTGAAGCGGTAATTCAAGCAAGTCAGATATATTTTGCAAAGTTGGATCTGCAAGTACGGGTGAAAAATCAAATGCGCTTGTGACAACCATGTTCTTATGCTCAAAAGCTTTCCGTAGATAGGCGATGGAGCGTTCCTTCTTTTCGGCGATAAGCTTGTTGACCATTATGAAACGGACATCTGCTTTTGTCTCTTTGTATAGCGCGAGATTTAATTCTACAGCGTCAATAACGCTTCCGATGCCACCGCCAGTTACCATTAGAACCGGCGCGCCAACAAGCGACGCTGTGGCGGCATTATTCATGCCGACTACCGAACCTACTCCGCCGTGTCCGGCACCTTCTATGACAAGAAAATCATTTTTCTTCTCAAGTTGTTCAATTGCTTTCAGAATAACTGTTCTCGGATAATCAGATGCAATAGTGCCATCAAGAAACTGGCGGGTTGAACCTGGAGTCAGTGTCATGGGGGACATGAGGTGTGCATCATCGTCAAGCCCGTAAACACCCGAAATCATGGCTGCGTCCATATCCATGGTCAGTCCTTTGTACTGAATACATTTGGGACCAATCGGTTTGATAAACCCTACCCGGGGATACTTTTTACGGGCAAGATGCATAAGGGATAAGCTTATTGTTGTTTTGCCACAATGTTGTCCTGTGGCTGCCACAAATATTTTTTTGCACATGGCTTTAACGTATAGCGTCTTTAGTTGATAACTGGCGCTATCCCCTCAAAAAAATTGATAAAATCCTGCTCACCTGCGTGGAACTTAAGGAAACGGATTCCCATGCCGCTTTTCTTAACCAGATGAAACATATTCTGTGGCACTTTCTTTGCCCACATAACCCTTGCTTCAAGCTGGACAGTGCTATCACCAACAACAAATTCAACTTTGATTTTTGAGTTTGGAACACAGACATTCGGGGTTTTTATAAACATACCGGTCGCGGATATATCTTCTGTGAATGCCATTCGGTTTGCTTCATCAAGACCAAAACGGATGGTCAGACGTTTCTTGTGGCGTTTAAGATCTCGTTTGTCTGCCACACTTCCCCCCCATTGTCATAATAGCAATTCCAAATCAAAGCATCTTCTTTGTCGACTCGTATTCTCAACATACTTAAGCAGGCAAAACTCACAGCATATTTCTGACATTTCAAACTTTTAACATGAAAAACCGGTTGAAACCTACAGTAAAAACAGTTTGCAAGCAATATTTAAGCGAAACTCTCTGCGCTCAAATTTCGCAAGGTATTCATATTAACAGCATCCATATCTCCATTATCCCCTTTGGGTGTTTCCAGAATTTTGGGGATGTTCTTGAAGCGGAGATCATTCATAATAAAACGAAAAGGTGCGAGCCCCATTGCGCCTTGCCCGATGTGCTCGTGGCGATCAACTCTTGAGCCGAGCCCTTTTTTTGAATCGTTTACATGGAAACATAGCAATTTATCAATGCCTATGATGCGATCAAAGGAATCCATTGTCCCTGCATACCCCTCTTCCGTGACGGTATTGTACCCCGCTGCAAACGTATGGCATGTGTCAAAGCATACTCCGAACCTGTGAGGATATCGGGAACCGTTTATAATTTCCTGTAATTCCTCAAATGTTCTCCCCAGGTTGCTCCCTTGCCCTGCTGTTGTTTCAAGTAAAATATGACCTTCAAACTCCGAAATTTCCTCAAACAAAAGGTCAAACGCTTCCACAACTCTTGCTAAAGCGTGTTCTGGCGAGTCAGTCAAGTGTGAACCGGGATGCATGACTATTTTGTCTATGCCGAGACGGGAACAAAGTCTCATCTCATCACCAAATGCCACAATACTTTTTTCCCGCGTATCACCGGGAGGAGATGCCAGATTAATCAGGTAGCTATCATGGGAGATAACATCATGAAGCCCTGATTTTTCACGTTTGTCACGGAAAAGAGCAACGTCTGAATCGCTAACCGGCTTTCCCTTCCACTGATTGGCATTGCGGGTAAAAATCTGCAGCACGCCACACCCTGTTTCAATAGCCCGGTCTATGGCAAAATGCACTCCGCCTGAGATTGAAAGATGGGCTCCAATATAATCGTTCATCAGAATCCTTTTGTATAAAACAATCCGCTACAGATAGTTGAGCAGTGAAATAGGCGCTATTTTGGCAGTTGCAGCCAGAATGGCTTCAAAGTTGTTTTTTTGATTATTTAATTCTATTGCTGCTTTTGCCATATCGACTTCCTGAATGTTTGAAAGCATGGTCTTCAGAACTCCGTTAGCACGTTCCTGATATGAGAGGGCATTATCCAGACGGGATGTACGCATACCAAGATCACCTACAGTACTCATGATTTGCTGATTGGCACTATCCAGTTGTGAGATTGCGCTTACAACTCCAGCCTTGTTAATATTGGTAATATCTAGAATCAGTTGATCAAGAGTTTTTACGATATCAACACCTGTAGTTCCTGGGGGTGTTCCCCCTCTTAATAAATTGCCTCCGGTGGTGTTGATAGAAATTTTCATTCCTTGGTTCATTTCAACCAGAAAAGAATCATCAGTACCGGTGAAATTACCGCTAAATGTAATATTTCCTGCTGCTGTTGTAGCAGTAGCAGCATTTGAAAGCGTTATTGTCCCCGCGACACCCGGGGTTGTTATCGCCGATACGATGGTGTCATCCGGGATTCCGGGTCCTGTGATTGGCATGCCTGGGTGCAGATTGGTTGTATCTATATTAGCAAGAATATTGCTCCCCGATGTACTGTCACCAGTTATAGTCGTCTGGTCAAATGGTTTTATATTCCCCTTGAATCCACTAAAAATATATTGGTCACCAATCATGGCAGCATTTGGCATATCCAGAATCTGATCACGATACAGCCTGAGAGAATTAAGCGCTTCAGTGCGTTTATACGGGTCATCAAGACCACCGATAGCAGACATGGCAATTGCTTTTACCTGAATAACATTCTTTTGTACGCCGTCGAGAACCGTTTCATTCATCTGCATCCAGAGCTGACCAGTTTTAATATTTGAAATATACTGATCAACAGTTTTTGACTGACTCTCAATACTTAATATTTTACTTGTGGCGACTGGATCAATGGATGGAGTGCTGACATTCATGCTTGATGAAATCATGTCATTCAGACGACTCATTCTTTGCTGGTTTATATTAATGTTGTATACAGCATTATCACTGCTCATTTTACTTGTTACTCGCATGACAATCTCCTCGCGTCTGCAAAAAAATTAGCGTACCAGACCCAATACAGTGTCCATCATCTGGGAAGCGGTTGAAATAATCTTTGAGGCACCTTCAAACGCTTTCTGGTATTTAATCAGGTTGGTCAACTCCTCGTCCAACGAAACACCTGAAAAAGACTCCCGCAAATTGCTCAACTGTTTTATGAAACTCTCATTCTGGGTTGTCAGATTTGTTGCGCCCTGAACATCTACTCCAATGCTGGTTACAATAGATGAATAGTAAGATTTGACAGTGCTTACAACCCCACCTGCAAATGTAACCGATTTGGAAGCGAGTTGAGCCATGAGAATGGCATTTTTATTATTTGTGGTGCCGCCAACAGCCGGGTTGACATCAGCTGCTGCAATTTCATTTGTTGTGCTTATTGCAAGTGCAATCCCACCATTCGTGGCGCTGTACCCCTTGTAATCTGTCGGTAATGATGGTGGAGCAGTCACCGTTGCGGGCGTAAAGAACTGTACATTTGTTGCATTGTTGAGATTCCACCCTGCGGCATGTTGTGTATTAGTTTGATACGCCAGGTTATAAGCAGTTTCATCAAGCTTTGCCAGATATTGGGGCATTGCACTGTCCCGAATGTATAAAAAACCACCGATTTCACCCATTGAGTTGTTTGTACCACCAATGGTTGTTGTCACGTTGGTATCAGTAGCGGGAGCATTTGCAGGTGGTGGTTGACCAATGGCAGTGATCATAAGGTCATAGCTTGGATTTGGTAGATTGGGATCTGCCGTAGCTACGGGGTTACCGTACAAAGTTGCGTATTGCGCCCCAGAAACCAGCGTTTCACCACCTGAAAGTTTCAGTGTAATTGTCCCATCGGCTTCAGTTGTTGCAGCAAGCCCAACTTTTTTTGACAACTCCTGGATGAGATAATCACGATTGTCGCGCATTTCATTCGGATTTGCGCCGGCAATTTCTGTCTGTTTGATCTGGTCATTGAGAGATGCTATGTCTTTTGCCGCACTGGTAATGCCGCTTGCTGTTGAAGCGATGCTGTCGTTTGTAAATGTCTGAACATTACGGACACCATCGTTTAACTGATGAAATGTATCAACCACAATGGTTGCCCGTCCGAGAACAGCCTGGCGTTCAGCGACACCAGTAGGATTTGCCGAAAGTGACTGCCACGCATCGGAAAGCTTCTGCATTGCATCACCGAGCGAATTTCCGGCAATCTCATTAAGATAAGGCTCAAGTTGCTGAAGCGAGCGCATTTTTGATTCACTGTTTCCCAGTGACGTATTGCCATCCGCAAGCTGTTTCAAAATTACGCTGTCGTAAATCCTTTGCACTGAAGCAACGTATACCCCATTGCCTAATGGAAAACCATTATGGGTCGTTGCCGGACCATTCTCCATCAGTACCCTTTGGCGGGAATAGCCCGGCGTATTGACGTTGGCAATGTTCTGACCAGTTACATCAATTGCTGTCCGTTGGGCGGCAAGTGAAGTGGAGGCGGTATTAAAAATGGCGCTGATTCCCATTGGTTAGATCTCCTTGCAGATTATGTGCGGTTCATCAGGTGCGTCAACGAAACGCCCTTGTTGCCCGTACGTCGCGCTTGATGTTTGGCGCAAGGCATTGGTAAACATTTGCATTGACTGGGTGGTGAACTGAAGAGAATCATTCAGGAGGTTTCCGTTTATTGCCAATGCATTGTTTATAGCTTCCGAACTTATTTTTACGGAGAATTGCAATTTAGTAATCAGCTCCCGCTCTGGCTTAGGAAGCTGCTTCAGGAGATTTGAAATAGTATGTTCGCCGCTGACTGACGCAGCAATGCAAGCTTCAGAAACAGTTTCCTTGATTTCACGATTTAACTGTTCAACCTTTGCAAACAGCTCCCCCAATCCAGTCACTTCTTTTTCAAGATTTGAGGTTTCAAGTCTAATAATGTCATATCTTTCCCGTTGCAAAGAAATGGCAAGTTGATCAAGAATTGCTTGTAATGATGTCAGCAGGTCGTACAGTTTTTGTACCGGTGTCATGATTACTCCGTTTCTGACTATTCGCGCCGGTCTATGGATGGTTTTGTTATTCTGCTTTCCTGGCGGATGATATCCTTCTCAATCTGCTTTGCCAGACCAAGCCCACCCCTTTTAACAGACGCAGTCGCATATTCCTGATCCAGCATGGAACGGTAGACTTCTTCACCATGCCCACCACCGGTCAAGGTTTTCTTTTGCGGCACAGTGTCACGCATTGATTTAATCATCATGCCGACAAAAAGCGCTTCAAAATCCTGGGAAACCTTTTTTGCCTGCTTGAGCTGCTTCTCGCTGACGCCGTTGACCGTATCGGCACGTTTTTTCAGTTGCTGCGCTTTGATTGCAGCGAGTTCATTGCCGTCCGGGATTAATGTTTGGGGTGAAATGTCCATTGTTTCTTATCGCCGTTTTTATGCTTTTTCTTGAACTAAATGATGGTCAGATCAGCTTGGAGAGCTCCGGCAGCCTTTACAGCCTGCAGAATGCTGATCAGATCACGGGGCGTTACCCCAAGAGCATTAAGCGCCCGCACAACATCACCAATGCTGGAACCTTCCGGCATTACGGTCAGACGCCTTACCTCTTCTTCCACTTTAATTTGAGTATTAGGGACAACCTTGGTCTCACCCGCTTTACTTAAGGGGAGTGGTTGCGAAACCTTTGGCGTCTCTTTGATGACAAGGGAAAGATTGCCATGGGAAACCGCAACAGTAGAAATGCGCACCTGCTCACCCATGACAATAGTTCCGGTTCGTTCGTTGAGAATAACTCTTGCCAGATTGTCAGGAATAACATCAAGAGTTTCAAGTGATGCCATGAACTCAACCGTTCGATTTGCATAAGCGTCGGGAATAGCCAGAATTACCGAACCTGGATCTGTATTGCTTGCAACTGCTGATTTGAATTTGTCGTTGATAACAGTCGATATTCTGGTCGCTGTGGTTGAATCTGCCTGATGCAGGTTCAGGCGCAATGTTGATTTGCCTGCCAGCGTGTTGGGAATTTCCCGTTCAACAAGTGCTGCGGCTGGAATTCTTCCTGCAGTCGGAAAATTCTTTTGAGCAGATGCGCCTTGCCCTGCAAAGGCAAATGAGTTTGTTAAAACCGAACCTTGAGCAACTGCGTAAACCTGACCATCAGCGCCTTTAAGAGGAGTCATGATAAGAGTCCCGCCAGCAATACTTTTGGCATCGCCAAGTGATGAGACAAGCACATCAAGCTTGTTACCCTGTTTGGCAAACGGCGGAAGAGTTGTTGTAACCATGACAGCGGCAACATTTTTGACTTTGATCTGGCTTACTCCGATGGTTATCCCCATACGTTCCAGCATAGTTACAACAGAACGGATCTGAACAGCCGCCTGATCACTATCACCTGTTCCATTAAGACCTACCACAATGCCATAGCCGACCAGCTGGTTCTCACGAACCCCTTCAAAAGAAGCAAGATCCTTGATTCGCACAGCAAGTGCGTTTGTTGCAAATATCAGTATCAGAAAAAAGACAGATAGCGTTTTAAGCATGGATTTATTCCCCGTTAGAACGGCCATATTTTGTCAACAATATTCATAAGCCATCCAGGGCTCTGGCGATCTGAAATGATCCCCTTGCCGGTGTAGGTAATTCTGGCATCTGCAACAAAGCCGGAATTTACAATGTTATCCTGTCCGATATCGGAAGGTCTTACAGTCCCTTCAACGACAATAATCTGATCCTCATTATTGACTTTCACATTGCGTCGTCCTTCTATCTGAAGGTTGCCGTTCGGCAGGACTTCAATGACTTTTGCAGATATGGTGGCATTTAAGGTTTCTTTTCTTGAAGTTGCTCCCGAACCTTTAAATGATGAGCCGGCGCCAGCGTTTATGAGGTTTGCCAGATCAAAGAAATTGGTGTTAAAAGCTCCTGTTTTTTCCAGACCAAGAAAATTTTGCACACTCGCATTAATTTTTGAATCCCGTGAAGTGCTTGTATCAGAAGCTTTGGAAGCACTGGCAGATTCTGAAATAAGAATAGTTACAATATCCCCTTTTCTGCGTGCCTTAAAATCCTCTGTCAAACCGTTTGTCCCTGCCTGCCATAGCGAACCGCTTGAATAATCAACAGCCGGTTTTGCCAATTGCTGGTCAAAAGCAGGAGTTTTTATCTCTTTTTCCTGGGTTGCACACCCGGCGATCAAGCAAATGCCTGCAATTAACAACAGGCGGTTTCTGAAAATCATTACGATGTACCTCATAGAATAGCTATTCCTAAAAAAGAACCTGAACCGTATTAGCATCAATTATCTTTGCCGGAAATTCTTTCAGAGAGCTGCTGTTTTGCACCGTTATAGCATCCCCTATACCGCCGCTCCCTCTTGCCGTACCGGTCATGGATATGCGCATGGAGCCTTGTTCAGCAATAACAGTAACCAGTTGACCTGAACGGATAACAGAAACCTTGGTCAACTGTTCCGGTTTCAATGGCGCATTTGCTCTCAACGTTTGGCGCGTTTTTTTGCCAAGCGCTTCATCAATCTGTTTAAGATACTGCCCCTTGACTGAAGCAACATCCTGTTTTCTTATTGTTATATCATCTTTTGATATGACGGTGCCGTGATTGATTTGTCGTTTTGCCACGACCATCTCTGCCAATGCTTCAACTTCAACATGAACAGGAATGTTGCGTATAATGCGATCCCCGCGTCTTGCCACAACCGCCAGGTTCACATTTCCCCACCCCTCCCACTGTTGTGGCGCAATGATTTCGTAATCAAGAATTCCATCAGTCGGTACCGTTCCTGTCTGGATGGTCAGCCTCTTTATTTTTGCTACAAAATCAAGTCCGGCTGTTTTTTGCTGTAGATAACTCTCGATTGCCATGCGAATTTCAATATCGCGAGTCGGCAGATTATCTGCAAACAGATGACTGACAGATGTGAAAAACAATAAACAGGAGAACGCCAGGCGCAGAAAAAAATTAGTCACAGTACTCAATTACCGTTTCAGACCGTTGGCGGTTGCGAGCATTTCATCAGATGCCTGGACAGCCTTGGAATTGATCTCGTATGCGCGTTGCCCAACAATCATATTCACCATTTCCTCTGCCACATTCACGTTACTCATTTCAAGCAGCCCCTGTGCCACCGAACCAAGTCCGTTCTGACCTGGAGTGCCAGTTGATGCAGCTCCTGAAGAATCAGTCGGCAAAAACAGATTTTTCCCCTGCGAAGAAAGCCCTGATGGATTTGAAAAAGTTGCCAGCTGAATATTCCCGGCTGTAGCCGGGGCGCTTTGACCAGCTATTTGAACTGAAACGGTGCCATCATTTCCAATATTTATTTTGGTGGCATTGGCAGGAATTGCAATCTCCGGTAACAACGCATAGCCATCGGATGTTACAACACGCCCGGTGCTGTCTTTTTTAAACGTTCCAGAGCGAGTGTACCCTGTTGATCCATCCGGCAGCTGTATCTGGAAAAAACCGTCACCCTCAATTGCTATATCAAGCTCATTGCCGGTTTGGGTAAAATCTCCCGGTGAAAATATTTTGGAAACCGCTGCCAACCTTGCTCCAAGACCGATCTGTATTCCGGTTGGAACCTGGGTCGAGTTGGTTGATGGAGAACCGGAACTTTTCAGATTCTGATACATAAGATCCTGAAAATCAGCCCGGCTTTTTTTAAAACCGGCTGTGTTCACGTTTGCCAGGTTGTTGGCAACCACGTCTATATTTTTTTGTTGAGTCTGCATTCCGGATGCTGCTGTCCATAACGCTCTTATCATCTTAAACTCCTGTTATTTAGGATATTTTTTTTACAGTCTTCCAAGTTCGTTAACAGCTTTATTTGTCATGTCATCAAAGCTTTTTATTACTTTTGCATACGACTCATAATCACGAGTTGCCTGAATCATCTGTACCATTTCAGTTACAGTTTCAACATTTGATCCCTCAAGTTCTCCCTGTCGCAAGCTCCCGGAAGCCTGCTTTTCCTGAACAGATCCAGCTTCAGCAGTAAACATGGCGCTGCCAACCTTTTTGAAGTTATACGGTTTTTCAAAATCGACAGTCTTTATTGTTCCGGCTACAGTGCCATCAACAGTAATGACCCCTTTCCCATCGATATCTATCTGATTTCCTTTTAGGTTGCTGATATTTCCCTGCTGACCTTGCACAGGGTATCCGTCAACTGTTGTCAGCGCCCCGTCGCGATTTACCCTGAAATTCCCCTGACGGGTATATGCGATGCCGTTTGGGGTTTCTACAACAAAGAAACCGTCACCATCAATGGCGAGATCCAGAACATTGCCAGTTTGCGAAATATTTCCTGGTGCAAAATCTATGAAAAGGTTTTCTTTCTGCAGTATCGGGTCCGCAGTGGTTGACTGTGGGACCTGGTTTGATTTGCCGGCAAGTAGAGATTCAAAACCCGATTTATCCTTCTTGAAGCCAGGTGTGTTCACATTTGCAAGGTTGTTACTGATACGATCCATTCTTGTTTCAGCCATTAAACTCCCGGATAATGCCGCAAACATCCCACTGTTCATATTGTTCTCCTATATTTTATGCAGCCTCAAGCGCCCGCGTAACCGCACCATTGCCTGACTTAAAAGTTGAGAAATCCTTGACTCACACAAACCAAGCAGCTCACCTATTTCTTTTAGATTCAATTCCTCGTTGTAATACAAAGTCACCGCCAGCCGTTCTCTTTCAGGTAGTCTCTCTATTGCCTGACCGAGCGCCTCTGCCAACTGCATACTGATTACCTGCTGCTGAGGGTTTTTCTCCTCACTTTCACAAAGTACATCTGCCAGACTTAATGAGTTGCCATCTTGATCATCCCATGAGTCATCTATATTGATGAAGGTATAAACATGCACATCGTCCAACATCTCATAATAAGTTTCAAGGTCGATTTCAAGAGATTGCGCAACCTCTTCGCTGGTCGGGTCTCTTCCCAGGCGATGTTCCAACGCCAGAACTTCACGCTCCAAACGTTTATATTTATCGCGCATGGCGCGACTTAAGACATCGAGCGAACGAAGCTCATCAAGTATGGCTCCCCGAATATGCTGTTCTGCAAAAGTTTTAAAGAGCACACCCCGTTCAGGATCAAAACGATCAACTGCATGGATCAAGCCAACTGTCGCGGCACTTGTCAGATCCTGGTGGTCCAGGTGCGGCGGGAGCTGTGATGAAATTCGTGCAACCAGATATTTAACCAGAGGCAGATTTTCCTGTATAAGCAAGGCGCGACAATCATCAAGATCTTCGCAACACCCCTGTTTTTGGCGTTTTCTGGTCACAATTTCCTATCCCTGGCTCGGGCTGTCAAGAAAACGCCGGAAGAAAAACTGTATATTCCCTTTAAGGCGTGTCTGCCGTGTATTTTCAATGACTCGTTTGGCAAGAGTTGCAAAACAGTTCGCAGCATCAGAATCAGGAAAAAGCTCGGTGACAGCTTTTTGACGTTTTACTGCTTCAACCACCTTCTCATCCTTTACAACACAGCCGAGATAGTCAAGCGAGATGTCCAGAAAACGTCCCGCAACATTTGCAAGCTTTCGGAATACTTCAAGCGCATCCTCACTATCTTTTGCCATATTGACGAGAACCTTGAAGTGATGTTCCGAATATCGGGTTGCCAGGAGTTTTATCAAAGCATACACATCTGTTATTGAGGTCGGCTCAGGGGTTACAACCACGACAATTTCCTGGGCTGCTACAGTGAAATATGTCACATTTTCCGAAATGCCTGCTTCAGTATCCACAATCATGATATCAAAAGTCTCTTCCAGCATATCCAACTCATCAAGAAGCTTGAGTTTTTCATGTTGACCCAGGCTGGTTAAAGACTGTACGCCGGAACCTGCAGGAATAATCTTGATGCCGGCGGGACCATCTATAAGGATGTCAGTTATGCTTTTTTCACCATTCAGCACATGATTTAAATTGTAGGTTGGAGAAAGTCCGAGCAGAACATCAAGATTGCCCAGACCAAGGTCTGCATCGATAAGAAGCACTTTTTTACCCTGCATTGAAAGAGCAATAGCAAGATTGGAAACCACGTTGCTTTTCCCAACCCCTCCTTTGCCGCTTGTAACGGAAATAACCCTGATACCTTGGTGGTTTATTTTTTCACCACTCGAAACAGCCTGATTATTACGCGCTTCTCTTGCCATGTTTCGCAGTGTGTCTGCCTGATCCCCTCTTACTGGCGTTGCGCTCATTCTGCACCCTCCCGAAGAACAAGATCGGCAAGTTTGGCTGGTGTAGCGATCTCAATATCTTCCGGTACTCGTTGACCGGTTGTAAAATAAGCAATCTGCAAATTATCTTTCATGAGTAAATTTACCATGTTACCCAGACTTTCACTTTCGTCGATTTTTGTAAAAACAACCTTGTTTATGGTAAAAATTTTAAAGCGATTCAGTATTTCTTCCAGTTCCCGATCTTTGGTTGTTGCAGATAAACATAGATAAACCTCCATCGGAATTTTGTTTTCCAGAAAGTTTTTCATTTCATCCAGCTTTTCCTTATCTTTGTGACTTCTGCCAGCTGTATCAATAAAAATAAGGTCATAGTGACAATATTTTTCAACCGCTTTTTCAAGCTCTATCGGGGTGGAAGCAACTTCCAGAGGAACTCCCATTATACGGGAATAGGTCTTTAATTGTTCCACTGCCCCAACCCTGAAAATATCCATGGTTATAAGGGCAACCTTGTTCCCCCGGTTAAGTGCGTACATTGCAGCAAGCTTTGCCGTTGTTGTAGTTTTGCCAACGCCTGTAGGACCGACCAGCGCAATAATGCGAGGTGAATTCTTCTTTAGTTTGAGTGTACCGGCAAATTTGATCAGTTTCCCAAACGATTCCCCCAACCGGCTTTTCAAAGTCTGGTTTGTCCCGGCAAGCGGAATAGCGTTCAGAGTATCAAGAATTTTTCTTATAAGAACCGGAGAGATTCCGCTCTGGTTTAATTCTGTGGCAAGCGGAGAGTCATCGGGCAACAGCTCTTCACCGCTTTGTTGTTCCAGCGGTGTGTTCTCATCAGCGGACGGCCATTGTACGGAACGGACCCCATCCTGGCTCTTTGCTATTGTTGAAAGCAGAAGACGTTTTATTTCTTCAAGGTCGGCGCGTGGTATGTTTTTCAAATTCAAACCGTGGCTCTCCCTGGAGCTGTCATCTGAAATTTCCGGTTTTTGGCTCTCTTTGTTTTTGGCTTCTTCCTCCTTCTTTGAAAGCGCCTCCACTTTTTCCCGCAGCTCTTTAAGCTCTCTTGCAAGAGGAGCCAGCATTGAATTTTCCATCATTTCTTTTGCCGTGCGATCCCGCTCAACCGGTTGGCGCGGCGGAGAGATGGGAGCTGGTGGCGCTGTCTGGCGTGTAGCGTCAAGAGCTGCTGTCACACGATATACCGGCTTGCTGAAAAAACCGAGGATACCTCCGGTTTTCTCTTTTTTTGTGGAGAGAATCATGGCGTCCGGACCAAGCTCTGCTTTTACAAGTCGCAGTGCGTCTGCCATCGTTGAAGCCTGAAATGTTTTAACCAACATTGATGCTTACCACCCCTAGTGACTGGATTTTTACATTTTGTGGAATTTCATTGTGTGAAAGAACTGCAAGGTGTGGAACAAATCGTTCAACCAGTTTGCGAACATGACGACGTATTGATGGGGATGCCAGTAGCACCGGTTGTGATCCGTTCATTCCAAAACGCTCCGACATGGAGCGAATAGTGGTTATAATCTGTTGCGCTACTGACGGTTCAAGTGCAAGAAAACTTCCCTGGTCAGATGGTTGTATCGCCTCCGCAATCAGATCCTCAATCTCTCTGTCAAGAGTCATGAGGCAAAGGGTGTCGTCTTCAAGCTTGTATTGATCAACAATAAATCTTCCCAAACCCTGTCTTACAAATTCACTCAAAACATCCGGATCTTTTGTAAGGGAAGCATAATCAGCAAGGGTTTCAAGAATAGTCCGCATATCCCTGATGGCAACCCCTTCTTTAAGCAGGTTTTTAACAACTCGCAAAACTGTCCCAAGATTGAGGAGGTTCGGCAACAGCTCTTCAACAACTTTAGGGGCTGTTACTGCAACATTATCAAGCAACTGTTGCAGCTCCTGTCTGCCGACAAGTTCGTGACCGTACCGTTTGATGATTTCACTTATATGGGTAGCTATGACAGTTGTGCTATCGACAACTGTATAACCGCTGATCTGTGCCTGATCTCTCTCTTCAGAACGAATCCATACTGCCGGCAATCCAAAGACAGGTTCTTTGGTCGCTGCTCCAGGTAATGCGATGGTTACGCTCCCGGAATCCATTGCCAGATATTGACCGGTCAGTTCGCTTCCACCGACGCGTGCTCCACGAATAAGCAGATTGTATTCGTATGGTTTTAGCTGAAGATTGTCGTGGATATGGATCGGGGGGACAACAAACCCCATTTTTTGAGCAAACTGACGACGAATTGAACGTATTCTTTCCAGAAGCTCACCATTTTGCGCCGCGTCAACCATCGGCACAAGCCCGTATCCCACTTCAAGCTCCAGAACATCAAGCGGTCTGATATTTGACGCCTGGTCAATCTCTTCTGCTCCCCCCGGTTCGGGGAGCGCAGCAGCAGCTTCTTCAACAATCTGCGCTTTTTCTCGAGCCAGCTTGCCACCAAGATATGCAACGCCGGAAAGGAGGAAAAAAGCAAAGTGCGGAAGCCCTGGAATCAGCCCGAACAGAAACAGAACACCAGACGATACATAAAACGCCTTTGGGTAATTCATGAACTGTCCGGTTATTTCATTGCCAAAATTATTTTCATCAGCCGAACGGGTTACAATTATGCCGGCTGCTGTTGATATGATAAGGGCGGGAATCTGTGCCACCAAACCTTCACCAATGGTCAGAAGCGTGTAATTTGTCAATGCTGCCTGTATTGCCATCCCCTGCTGGAAAATCCCGATAATCAAGCCGCCAAAAATATTTACCAATACTATTAAAATACCGGCAACGGCATCACCACGCACAAATTTGCTTGCGCCGTCCATGGAGCCATAAAAGTCTGCTTCCCTGGATATGCGGGCACGTCTCGAACGTGCATCTTTTTCGGTGATCAATCCGGCTGAAAGGTCTGCATCGATTGCCATCTGTTTACCTGGCATCGCATCCAGAGTAAAGCGCGCCTGAACTTCTGCCACGCGTCCGGCACCTTTTGTTATAACAACAAAATTGATGATTACCAGAATCAGGAACAGGACAGCTCCGACGACATAATTGCCACCGACTACAAACTGACCAAACGCCTTGATGACTGCCCCTGCCGCTTCTACCCCCTCGCTGCCATGCAGCAGAATCAGTCTGGTTGAGGCAATATTCAGTGCCAGTCGAAAAAGAGTTGTTACCAGCAGAACAGACGGAAATACTGAAAAATCAAGAGGATGAATTGTGTAGAGGCATACAAGCAGGATAGCCAGTGCAATGGTAATATTTGTTGCCAGAAACAGATCAAGAAGGAACGGGGGAAGGGGTATAATCATCAATGCAAGCACGCCGATTAAGGCAAGAGCCACATAAATGTCAGAATTTTTTCTGAAACCGCTCAATCCAATTGCTTCTGTGGAACCATTTGCCATATTTACCCTGGTTATTAACGGAGAGTTGTGAATGATGTAGAGTGTGAAAATCGTTAGATTCTTTGCAACTTTTATGCCGCTCTCCGAGCATGCAAATGGTGCCCATATACTCCCTAAAACAAGCTTTAAAAGCCCTTTTTAACAACTATTTGCGCCAAACTTTTGAATAGATGTCAAAATACCGACATTTTTTTGAAATAGATAGCGTCACACTTTCCCTTTTAAGCGATATACATACGCCAAAACTTCTGCGACTGCTGTGTAAAGTGATTCAGGAATAGGTTCGTTTTCTTTCACCTGGTCATACAGTTCCCGCGCCAGAAACCTGTTTTCAACCAAGGTGATGGAATGTTCGCGGGCAATTTTTTTAATAGCTTCTGCCATCATGTCCACCCCCTTGGCAAGCACAACCGGGGCAGCCATTTTTTGCCGGTCATATTTAATAGCAATAGCATAATGGGTTGGATTGGTAATAACAACGTCAGCGGTCGGAATAATTTTTGTCATCCGCCTGCGAGCTGCCTGAAACTGCATTTTTTTAATACGACCCTTTACTTCCGGATTTTCCTGTTCCTTGTTTTCATCCTTCACCTCCTGTTTTGTCATCTTTAGATTATCAGTGTACTGCCACTTGACATACATCAGATCCAGAATGGCAATTATAAGCATTACTCCGCAGATATGAGTGACAATTTTGAAAGCCACATGCCCCATGTAGGTCATGATTTGTATAATATCGGCTTCTGCCAGAAAGGTTATGTTCTGAACTTCATCATGCAGTACCCGGTACGATATATATCCAATGACAATCAATTTGAGAAATGACTTTACCATTTCTACCAACGCGGTTTTATTGAACAGTTTACCAAAACCGTTTATCGGATTGAGGGTATTGATATCAAATTTTATCCGCTCCCAACGCATCTCGAATCGGCCGTTATCCTGAATGACGTTTGATAATACGGCAGTAATTATGATTGTAACAACAAGGGGGGAAAGCACCACGACGATTACAAAAAAAGTTGATAGCAAAATCTGGTAGATATTCTGTGCGGTCGGCTCAAAGGTTCCTATAGAACGTAGTAATTCAGAGGAATGACGTGAAATGGAAGTCACCATAAAGTTTCCGAAAACATAAAGGCACACAATCCCTGCCAACAGGGTAAAAGTGCTTGTCATCAGAATACTGGAGGGGGGGGGGCTATCCTCGCGGGCTTTTTCGAGTCGTTTACCGGTCGGTTGTTCAGTTTTTGAGTGTTTGTCGGCGTCTGACAGGGATTATCCCCCCTTTGCCATCAAACGGAAAAGAATGTCTGTTTGAATTTTGATATTTCCAAAAGCGACCTGGAGAACATTGAAAAATATGGTGACTGTCAAACCGAGTACAATTAATCCTAGCCCTATGTTAAGCGGCATACTAACCATAAAGATATTCATTTGTGGGAATGCGCGTGCCATTATGCCAAGAACAACACTACTTAAGAGGAGTGCTACCATCACCGGGGCGGCAATGCGAACACCAAGAATCATTATATCAGCAGTTCCTTTTATCAGAAATGACACGATTTCATCGGAAATTCGCCAGCTTCCAAGCGGCAGAATACGAAAACTATCGACCAGCGAGCTGATAAACAGATGATGAATGTTTAGAGATAGAAAAAGCAACGTGGCAAGAAGTGATTGCATGACAGACATGATCTGGGTTTGGTTTCCAAAGGAAGGGTCAATTATGGATGAAATAGTCAATCCCATCTGCATACCGATAATCTGACCGCTGAATTCAACAGCAGAAAAAATGATTCTTGTGATGAAGCCAAGCGTAAGACCTATCAAAATTTCTCGAAATATGAGGAGCCCAAGAGAAATAGCGTCGTATTCGATAGTTGCGGGTGGAATAATATGGAGAGCAGGATAACAACATAGTGTAATCATAAGAACTACGATTATTTTTATTCGAGCAGGAAGTGCGCGACCACTGAAAACCGGAATCGCTGAAAAAATTCCTGCTACCCTGCTTAATACGAGCGCAAAGATGATGACTTCACGAGGCGTGGGAAAAGGGAGCAGCGGAAACATAACCTATCGTCTCATGGTCGCAATGAATGAATATATTTCTCTGGTAAAGTCGCTCATATAGGTCATCATCCATGGGAAAAAAATGATCATGGCAACCATAACGGCGATAATTTTCGGGGCAAAAGCGAGAGTCGCTTCATTGATAGAGGTGACGGCCTGAAAAATACTTATGAGCAGACCGACAACCAGACTGAAAATAAGCAGCGGCGCTGAAAGCAACAGGGTCGCTTCAAAACTGCGGCGAGCAAGTTGTACAACTAGTTCGGGAGTCACTTTTTACCTCTCATCATCCAAAACTCTTGACCAGTGAAGCAATGACAAGCCCCCATCCATCAACCAGTACAAACAGAAGAATTTTAAACGGCAGTGAAATCATTACCGGTGGCAACATCATCATACCCATTGACATTAAAACCGATGCAACCACCATATCAACGACAATAAACGGAATATAAATCAAAAATCCGATCTGAAATGCAGTTCGCAATTCAGAAATCATAAAAGCCGGTATAATAGTCAATGTTGGAATATCATCAGCATTTTTGGGGCGGGAAAGCTTTGAGAGACTTACAAAGAGAGCCAGGTCCTTTTCCCTTGTCTGGGAAAGCATAAAGGTTCGCAACGGCTTTACAGCCCGATCAATGGCGAGTTCCTGTGAAATCTGTTGAGCCTTCCATGGTTGGTATGCATCCTTGTTAATCTGCTGCCAGACTGGACTCATGATGAAAAATGTCAGGAACATGGAAAGTGCAAGGATAATCTGGTTGGATGGCGCCTGTTGAGTCCCCATGGCAGTGCGTAGAAAAGAGAGAACAACAACAATTCGGGTAAATGATGTTGTCATTATCAGAAGCCCAGGTGCCAACGAAAGAACTGTCAGCATAAGGAAAATCTGTATCGTCACCGCAACATCACCCGGCTTGCTAGATGCTCCAACACTCATATTTAAGGAGGGGAGAGCGACCGGTTCTGCAAATGAAGAAAGAATCCCCACGCAGAGAACAAAGAGCGTTGTTAAAAATGCGATTTTAGTTTTATTACCGATTGCCATGCTGGTCCTTATTGCCGGTAATTCTGGCTCTGAACATGGAACTTATGCCGTCGCGAATGCTGCTACTTTCTTCCAGCACTTCAATATCTTCAATGATTGATACTTCTCTCAATAAGGAAATAGTGGTGTCAGTAGAAGCGAGTAAAAAATATTCTCCGCCAACTTCAGCAACAATCAGACTTTTTTTGGGACCAAGATAACGTGTTTCCACTATTCGGATATGTTTTGAATTTTGCTGGGTTGGGATAATTCCCTTTAGCAGTTTGCCTGAAAAATGTCTGGTAACCAGAATAAGACCGATAACTATTGATAACGCCGCTAGCATCTGGAGGAAGCTTGAAAAAAAACTGAATTCCTGACCGGAAGCCGTTTGGGCATGCAGAAGCGTTGGGAATGCAAGGAGCAGTACGGATACCGCTCGAATCACAATATTTTCTCCACCCGCTCATTGGGGCTGACAATATCAACCAGGCGCACACCGAATTTGTCATTCACCACCACTGCTTCACCCCTGGCTACAAGTTTGGAATTCACAAAAATATCAAGCGGTTCGCCGGCAAGCTTTGTCAACTCCACAACAGCCCCCTGATTAAGTTGCAGTACATCCTTGACAAGAAGTTTGGTACGACCTAATTCGACCGTTACCTGCAGAGGAATATCGAGTATGAAATCGAGATTTTTTTTGTCAAGCTCCTGGCTGCTCTCTTCAGGATTTTCGCTCACGCATTACCCCCCATTTGGCATATCTTACTGATTTGAATAGCTTTATTCCCATGATGTATCCCAGGAATCCCGGAATATTTGGGCATCCCCTCAATTTTTATCGTCAGTTCGCTGGAGCATGATTTGTCGAGCATAATGGTGTCGCCAGGGGCAAGGTCAAGAAGTTCGCGCAGAGTAATATCAGCATTTCCCAGTTCAACAGCCAGCTCCAGAGGCGCCTGAAAAATGCCGCTGGACAATCGATTGGACCACTGGGGATCAATCGCCATCAAGTCGAATTGCATACCGGTTTTCAGTTTATCCCGGATCGGGTCAATCGTCATGTAAGGGACTGCAAATACGATATTCCCGGAAATTTCCTCAATCTGAATTTTCAGGGACATGGTAACAATCTGGTATTCGGGGGGAACAATGTTTACAAGACGTGGGTTCATCTCCATACGGAGAAGGTTCATATGGGTGGCGTACAAAGGAGCCCAGGCTTTTTCCAGATCTACCAGCATATCTGTGGCAATTTTTTCCATAAGGCGAATTTCTATGGAAGTAAAAATCCGGTTTGCTACAGATAGTTTGGAAGTGCCACTACCCCCCAGAAGGCTATCCACAAGCCCAAGAACAAGGGAGCTGTCCATGGATATAAGAGCCGCTCCTTTAAGCGGTTCAATTTTAAATAGCGCCATACAGGCGGGCGAAGGCAGTGTCTGCAAAAAATCATCAAATTTATAGGAGCGCGCGCCAACCTTTTTTATCTCAACAGATTTGCGTAGACGATTTGAAAGGCTGACTCTGTTATAGCGAATGAAACTGTCATAAATAATGTCAAGATTGGGAACATAACCTTTGTGCGCTTCACTGTTGAAAAGGTCATAGTCTACAACCGCACCCTCTGTTTTTGAGAGCTCTTTTTCCGGTTCGATACGCCCATCAAAGACAGCATTTAAAAGCGCTTCGATTTCAGCTTTGGTAAGGATTTTCTCCATGCTGGGTTAAAATCCGATCTTTATTGAACAACAAAATCAGTAAAATAAATTTTGGCAATTTTACCCGGTGGGATTATTCTATTGATTGCCGCCATTATCTCATCTTTCATCTGATTCTTACCTTGAACATCCTGAATATCATGTAGAGTTTTAGTGCTGATCAGCACAAGAATTGCATCCCGGATAGCTGCCAGACGCGCTTCAATTTCACCTTTTACCGCAGCATTAACCATCTCAAGCTCAACTTTTACCTTCAAGTAGCGTAATTCCTGACCATCATAAATGTTAACAATGAACGGATCTAGCGCAAATATGTTGGTTGCCCCGGCTGCAGCGCCTTCTTTTGCCGCCCCACCACCATGACCCCCTTCAGCCTTTGCAGGTGCAGGCGCACCATGACCCCCTTCAGCTTTTGCTTCAGTCGCCGCTTCACCTTCCTTTGCAGCTTCTTTCTTGCTACCCTTACCCATCACCATGAACACAACGGCGAGAATAACAGCAACGCCAACAGCAGCGCCGATAATGATGAACAATTTCTTTTTGCTGCCGCCACCTTCAGGTTGTTCGGCCGGAGCTTGTTCTTCTTTTGCCATGGGTTCCCTCCACGAGGTAATAAATTGAAATCGTAATATAAGTGCAGATATTTAAAACGAATTGAGCATTTTTGCAACTCATTTAAAGCTTTAAAACAAGAACCTGGCAGGTTATGAGCCTGCCAGGTTCCGTATTTGGTGAAATCAGAGATTATCGTTTAAGGTTGATTACTTCCTGCGTCATATCATCTGAAGTCGTAATTGTTTTTGAGTTTGCCGAATATGCCCGCTGTGTCAGGATCATTTTGACAAATTCGGTTGCCATATCAACGTTGCTTGCTTCCAGATTGCTATTCAGTATTTTCTCGTTTGTACCATTAGCTGTCTGAAAAACCGGTGTGCCAGAACCGCCGTTAATAGTGCCGGTCTGTTTGAAAAGGGTCCCCCCTTCTTTTGTCATGCCGGAAGGGTTTGGTACTTTGGCGACGCCAAGCTGTACACCTGGAGCTGTTGCGGTCGGTATAACTCCATTACCCTGATAATAAAGTGTTGACGTGTTGCCTGCGGCATCAGCATACAAAAGACGCATGGAGCCGGTCGGATCAATACTTACCACTTTCTGGAATGTTTTGGAGATTGCGGTAGGAACCGGGCTCGCAGAAGGGACTCCAGCAACATCATCATATTTGTTAAATACGATCGGTGTTCCGGTGGAATCGAGAACATTATAGGCGTCTGGATTGATCAGCGCGTAATTGGCATCAACCCGAAATGCGCCTGCACGGGTGTAGTAGGCATCAGCGACTGGTATCACGGCAGCGGCTGTTGTTGAAGGTTTGGCAAGAGCAAAAAAACTGTCCCCCTGAATTGCGACATCTGTAGGTACAGCAGTCGACTCCAGTGAACTTTGGGTAAAGAGAGTGTCTACTTTTTGAATCTGGACTCCATGACCAATCTGTGAATAGGCACCGACTGAAGTTGAAAGAACATCGGAAAAAAGGGTTCTTGAACCTTTAAAGCCAACTGTATTGACGTTTGCGATATTATTGCCGATTACGTTGATGCCTTCTGCCTGGTTGAGAAGACCGCTAACTCCTGTGAACATAGCTGATGTAAGACTCATTGTGATGCCTCCTGTTATTTATTTGTTTGAGTTTTGTTTGAAACGCGTCAATCGGTCGGCGTTTCAGGGCTTCCTCAAGGAGGTCCAGCCCGGTAAATCAATTTTGAATTTTGAATGGTGAATTTTGGATTACATTCAACATCTATAATTCATAATTCAACATTGCCTTTAAAGTACGACTGCTGAATCAATGTTTGTGAATACATTTCCCTGCATCTGCAGTCTATCCAGTGCAGTTACAACTGTGCGGTTCTTGATGCTGACCACCAGCGCTGCATCTCCCATCATTACCAGCGATTCCTTGCCACCCTTTTGCGCCACGTTGTTAACTGCGCCTTCAAGTTTTGCAAGATCATTGGCGGAAAAATTTATGTTGCGAGATTTCAGGCGATCCTGTGCGTGTTGAGAAAACTTGACCCCCTGTGTTGGGAGTTTTTGATCCAGCACCTTTGAAAAAGGTGATTCCGTTGTTGCAACAGAGTTCGGTTTCTGCGGTTGAGTCCTGCTGTTTGTGCCGGGTTGTACGGGATTAGGAAATAAAACAGGATCAATAGTCATCCACTATACCCCCTTTACGCTTATTACATCGGACAATGGGATAGAGACAATGCCCGACGCCAGGCTTGGCACACCATTTTCAATGTTTACACCATCAATGCGTCCTGTCGTGTAGGTAGTTCCCGCAACGTCAACGGAACCGCTTTTCCCCTTTACGCTGAACGTATAAGCTCCAGCCGGTAATAGTGCACCGTTTCCATCAAGTCCATCCCAGACAAGTGCGCCATCTCCAGCGGCAAGAGCGCCGAGTTGTGCCGTTGCCACTGCTTTGCCAGCTGCATTAGTAATAGTAACTGTTGCAGAATCAACGGATGATGGAAGGTTGAACTGCATTGGAGCTGCTGTCGTACCATCAAAGTTTATGGAATTTCCGTATGCTTTGACATTTTTTCCAATAAACGATACTGACGACATTGTCATGCTGTTGTTCTGAGCGCTTAAAAGATTTTGCAGCGCTGTATTGCTGTTGTACGACTGCTCGACCAGTGACAATTGCGAAAGCTGGTTGAGCATAGCGCTTGGATCCTGTGGTTTTAAAGGATCCTGATACTTCAGTTCGGAAATGAACAGCTTGAGAAAGTCATCCTTGTTAAGACCGATGGACTTTTTCATCGCCGCTGCAGCAGCAGTAGTGTCAGTGGTTGTAGTTGCTGTTGTTCCTGAAATTGCCACGTTTATACCTCCTTTCTAAAAATGCAGGTCTACCATGCTATATGCTGATTTTGCCTGATATGCCTGAAGCTGTTGCGATGGTGCATCCGCCCTCTGGAGTCCATTGCCATGTATCCAGTTGTTAGCATACTGCTGCTGTTTTACAAGCTCACGCCAGTCGTTCTGGTTGCGAGCAGACGAATTGCCGCCACTGCCGGTTGATACGTTAAAAGATTCCATGGAAATATTCTGTTTTGCAAGAGTCTCTTTAAGAGATTCAGAATGCTTCAATAGCGTATCCCTTGCACTGCTGTTTTCAGTCAGCACTTCAATTTTTAACTGTTGACCTTCCATTCTGAATGTCATTTTCAGTTCGCCCATATTTTCAGGAGCGAGTCGAATTGAAATTTGTTCAACCCCTTGTTTATACTCACGGGTTGTAAGATTTTCTTTTACTTGCTGAAACAGATGTTCTGAAGCTACTGTTTCTCCTTCTCTCACACTGTTAATCATGCTCTCTGCAAACAGAGCTGGTGCCTTTGACTGACTGTGAACGACTGGTTGTGTCAGCACCGGTTGTTGATCCTTGCCGGCAAAATCGGTGTCATCGGAAAAATGGTTGTCTGATGCCATCGCTGACAATTTTTTTACTACGATTGTGCCAACTCCCTGCTCTGGCGATTGCTCTGAAACATCAAATTTATTAAGCAGATCAGAACTATTTACCTTGTTATCAATTCCCTTTGTCTCAGGTGTAGCAGGTGGTGCCGTTGTGTGAAATAGTGGCTGCACATTCTGTGCTGAACGTTGTACCGATATAACCGCTTCTGCGGGTTGTTCCATTGTAGTCGATGATACGTCTGTTCTGATTGATCCTGCTGCAGTTGATGACGGCTGAAGCGGTTGAACATCAACAACAACGGTTGTGGTTGTTTCCAGAGTTGCGGGAGATATACCTACGGGGCGTACAACAGTTTGGAAATATACATCTTCCACTGTTCGTCGTGTTCCGGCAACTGCTTCCGGCGGAGTCACTAACGCAGTTTTCTGCATATCTGAAACTCCTGGTTCTGCCTCTGCTACTGGTTGAGTGGTAACGGTCTGCTGTTCTGGCATGCCGTGAACGGTTTGAGCATATACAGCTGCAGTCGGCGTGGCGGCTGTTCTTGCCGCTTCAACTTTTACGTCACCTGTTACTGCTACTTCCTGCTTTACCTCAACAAATCTCTGAAACGGTTGTTCAACAGATTCGTTACTCTGTTTTGCAGCTGTTTCTGCTAGCACAACAGATGGTGCCGTGTCAGTTTTTTGAGGCGTGGCAACCATAACGGCTGGTTGTTGCTGAATGGCAGGTTGTGCTGACTCCTGCTTGACGACAGGTGCCTGTGATGCAACCTGTTTTCGTACTGGCTGTAATTCAA
>Ga0172367_10001757_pt1 | contig 30864 bp, 22 predicted proteins | sample Lak10m_FD_114542 | JGI IMG/M metagenome (GOLD analysis project Ga0172367, IMG submission 114542) | Freshwater microbial communities from Kabuno Bay, South-Kivu, Congo - kab_022012_10m | ecosystem: Environmental > Aquatic > Freshwater > Lake | place: Democratic Republic of the Congo: South-Kivu...
ACTAATTAAAATGCGTTGCACCCGCTTCCCCTTTTGCACCAGATACCATCCGCTCTGTTCAAGATTAAACACAGCTTTGTTGGTTTTGATAACAAGTTGACCAGAAAGGTTGTAAACGGTTACTAGTTCTCCAGCAGGTTCAATAATTGTGACTTGATGGCCATTCACAAGGAGAAATTTGGAATCCTCCTTTCGTGTAGGAATAATGGTCTCTGTAGGAATTGAATCACCCCATCCTCCAGTGGGTATTAGTAACCACTCCTGACCTCCCTGAGCCGATTGGCTCAACATACTCATGTTGCCACCAAAAACAGGATTCGCAGCACTTAAGAACAACGACCCAATCTGGAACCGCACTGAATTGAGCCCGGCAGTAGTACCGGATAGTTGTGTCCATCCTGTCCCGTCAGCGGCAGCAGTAGTAACATTTGGTGATTGGTAAATTAAATAGCGTCCGCTACGCAGATTCCGTAGCAGGATTTTGTTATTCGCCGCGCTCTCCTTGAGCCATACCTGACCATCCTCTAAGTTGCGAAGATCAACTGCCTTTACAACCCCATCGCTAACTTCCTCTAGTGCCAGTTCAGAACGTGTGTTCATCAGGATGAATGCTTGCGGTGACAAGCCTGAGCGCTCTGAGCTTTCCATGAGTGTTAACATGGCGGGTGTGATGGCGTAGTTATAGACACGTACCTCATCAATATCACCCAAAAATGAGCCGAAAGTATGCATTGGATGTTTCCCGAAGCGCAACTCCCCTGTTCTAAGCGTAGTCGGGACAAGGATCGCTGCAAATTTCTTCCCATCCAGGTAAAAACGAATACTGTCAGCCGATTTCACGGCAGCCACCAGATGCCAGGCATTATCATTGGCTCCTGTGACGGCCACAGCGGTTTTTTGTGTTTCCACTTCAAACCCAAAGCCCGGTTTTCCATTAGAAAAGAGGTATTGACAGAAAAGCCCACTTCCTTCACCGCGTTGGGATGTTGACCAAATAGTGGCATTAACAGATGAAGAAACTACAGGTAAACGCACCCAGCAAAGAAAGGAAAAATCGAGCATGGCATTAACCCGTTGTTGCGTGGTTACGCTATTCGTGGCATTTTCAAAACGGAGTGCTTTCCCTTTGACTCCTTTCACCCGTGCCACCCCCTTGGGACCACCCCACTGGGCATCCAACTTGCTTCCGTCGAAAACACGATTGGGGATTGACTGCAGCAGCACATTTCCGTCCACTTCGTCAAATGCCCAATGGGCAATGCAGGAACGCCTTAGAAAGCCCTGCGGAATGTTCCGAACACCAAGCTGTCCATATTCCATAAGCGACCGGTCGAATCCCGGATTTTCATTCGACCCTCCGGCTGTATTGGTAAAACTGTTATTGACAAGGACAGCCGAGAGCCGGTTATTGGCACCATTGAAATAGGCTGACTTTTTATGACTGGTGCTTGTACCTGTATAGGTCACCATGTTTTGCACCCGCTCCAACTGCACGTTGCGAAACTCTTGTTTCCAGCTGTTGTCAACCCAGTCCACATAAAGCCCCCAAGGGTGATCGCAGTCGGTCAGTCCATCGTGCGCCCAGGAGTTGGAAACAGTGACCTGATCTACATAATTGATATTGTCGTCGGCCTCCAGATTGAGCGCTGCCATGTGCAACACCCCCATATCACCGCTATCCTGTCCACCATGCATGAATTTGAGATAACGGAATCGATTACCTTTCGAGGGGCCGTTGTCGGTTTCGTAATTATCGGGATTGGTACCCTTCTGCACTTTGACATTCCCCCGAAGGCTCAGCGCATATCGTCCGCTGAAGCAGACCTCACTATGTTCCACCACGCAGTTGACACAGGATTTCATATACATTCCGTAACCGTAAAGCAATGTGCTGGCCACCTCCTCGAAGCGACAGTCGGCAATCCGATTGTTAGAACAATTATTGAATACCACACCGCTGACCCCCATTTTGCGAAACAGACAGGATTCCACTCTAATATTGCTCGATTTTTGGGCCATAAGCCCCGTGCGCCCCAGACTGAAAACGCAGCGTGAAAACGTGATGTCGGAAGCATTGTCAAGCTTGACCATCTGACGAAAATCCTCACTGGGAGCGCTCCCACCGCCCAGGTCGGCATATTCAAATCGCAGCCCGTCAAAAACAATATTCTTAACGGACGCATTCACACCTTTTATAGATATTAATTCATCCCCCAACGGCCGAATAATACGCGCCCGGCTGACGTCGGTGAATGGCTTATAGTAGAGCACACCAGTGACAGTGTCGTGAAAATACTCGCCTGGTGCATCCAGCAAATCCAATGAATTACAGTAATAAAAACGGTTTGAAATATTATCCCCCTCGGTAGTGCCAAGCCGCCGCTTATCATTTAATATAATTTTTTTATTATCTGACTGTATTTCCTTGATCGGTATCATGCTTTTTGTCCAGTCGCGGCTTCCAAAGGGAAAAATCATCAGATTCAAATTCACTCGCGAAATAGATGCCGGATCAAACTCATTTGCGTTATATTGAATCCACTGGCCTCTATAGTGGCCATCGGCAGTAACATCCGCATTCACGCTTTGATAATAGGGCCCGTCCCAGCAGGGGTAATCGGCATCGAATTCCTTGTTCGGATGGCGTGCGAGAGTGGCGCGCCGGTCATTCTCGAAGAGTGACAGGAAGGGTTGGTTTCCAACCTGACAGCTCCATATTCCATCCTTCCAAGGCTTCCAGTCGGTCAATACCTGCCCATAGATAATGCGTGCCTCCCCCGGCGACCCGTGGCAGCGGTACCGTACCACAAAGCCCCCCGTTCCTCCATCGCTCTGGGTGAACGCAAGGGGTTTAGCCAAAAAATAGACACCCGGTAAGAGCCTTACTTCAATGTCGGCTTTCATCCCCGGAACCAGTTTGCGTACGCGGGACTGCGCTTCCTGTATCGTGGCCAATGGTGCCGCTTCAGTGGCTGGGCCACTGTTATTCCCGGTAGGGGAAACATATAGAACTGTTAGACTCTGACCGTTGATAATTACAAATGAGAGCATTAAATATATAAATATTAAAATGATTGATTTCATACGGTAATAATTTTTAAATATATTTTAATTTTAACTAATTTGATTTCACAATCTGCATTTTATAGGTGTTTAATAAGAATTTTTATGCAAATGACATAATGAAAGCATGTATTTCATAATAATATTCATTAATTATTTTTTAGAGACTACCAACACGCTCCAGAGTTGAAGTGCGTGCATTTTCACTACAATTTTATCTCCTTTTATTTCGTATGGAAGCTCCACTGTATTCACCAATTCCCTATATGCAGCTGACTCTTTCTCCGAGAATAATTTTCCCTTTGGACGCAACTGTTGTGCTTTTGCCTCAGCTTTAATATGCTTCTCCAATGAATAGCTTGCCGGAGTCAACAACTTCAGCTTTACTTGTTTGTCTCCTGTTACTAATTTTTTGTCGAGTTCAAGTGTAAAATCCTGTGCGTTATCGTTCCAGTTTACCAAATGCAACACAATATCAGCCTTGAGATTATTCGGGATGGCGCGAGCAAAAGCATATACTTTATCGGGCAATCCACTCACAAGCGTTTTACCGTCTAATTTTTGCTCTGCAATGTTTTTTCCTGAAGCACAAACGTCCTCGTATTTATCTAAATAAGGTGTAATACCCCGTACAAATCCATACAAATCGGCGTATTGTTCAGGCTTACCAAAGTAGCGATCGGAACCTTTTGGTGTTTGTTCGTAAGTATCCCATGGCACACTCATAATACTACCCACTGCATAAGCTGTAGCAATTACCCTGCGGTTGGTTATGTAGCGTACATCTTCCGGAATCACTACATCACCAATAATCTTAGGAATGCTGTACACCTGCAATTTCCCCAGTGAACGGGCTACGTAGGCCCTTTCGTAAATGCGTTCAGGAATAGCCGTTTGCATAATCATTTCGGAATAGCCATAATCGGCAGGAGCATACCCACTCGTCCAGTATTGGAAGGAGGTATTATTAGCTGACATAGGAAAATATGCTCCTTTTATTTTATTTATTCCTTCGTGAAGGCTTTTTAAATAATCAAGATTTGTTTGTGACTGAAATTTACGATACCAATCCTTCAGTTTACCACCATCCCATTTCGAGAAATCGTCGCCAACCGGGGCATTTTTATCAATTAAATACTGTCTATAATTGAAGCTTTTCAAATCACTAACACCATTGGCTTGCAAATCAGTCTGACTAGCATTGACTTTCAGCCATTCATTGAATTTTTCTATACAATGAGAACAAAAACAAGCACCTAATGTGTGAGCTGCTGATTGTGATTCCGGCTCATCGCGTTGTATGGATGTAGCTCCTGCTGTAATAAACTTTTTTGCGACGTCCAGTTGATATTTCAGAAAATCAGGATTATTCATACAACCAACAGTTGGCACAACTTTCCAGGCACGGTGATGCTTGAGTGTAACTTTATTACCATTTAAATCAACCTGACAAAATGGATTTTCCATTGGCATTGCACTTCCAAACATACCACCAAAATATCGCCCTGAAGCAATCACTTTTGTAATATGTTCATCCGATACCGCATTTGTCCACTCCAAACGAGTAACATGAAAATTATCCATCGCGCTAAAAGTATTATTCTTAGTACCCTCCCGAACTGGTAGAGAGCGCATTACCACATCCGAATAGCGTGGAAGTGTGGCAGGTGTTTCGAAGGCCTTTGCATACGCGGATAGCGATCGGGCATTGGGCACACTTTTGGGTTTTATCTCTACAATGACCCGTTTATTGTTGGGCATGTCATAGCCTTCGGGCATCGAGATATCACTGTTTTTCTTCGTTTGTGCGATTGCACCTAAAGCCATCATAGAAAGGCAAAGTACTACTAATTGTGTTTTCATGTGTTCTAATATTTATACTGTATATTTATCTAATTATAAAATAAATTGTACCCACGTTATGCAATTCCAACATTGCGTTCATAATAAGCACATCAGTCTGAAAAAACTGAATGCCATGCGCTTTGGCAGCCAAAGAAAAACCTCAGCACTGTTCGTGCATAAGTCTTGTTGGATAATTACCTTCATGATTACTGAATTAAAACTTTTACCACTACTTTTACTATAGTTCCAGACCCAATCCCCGGCGCATGCACATCTTCGGGAAAAAAGATGACAAACTCACCGGGAGATACCTGGACGTAAGAGGAAACCGTATCGCCATAAAAAATCAGATCCTTTTCAGGATTGTAGGGCATTTGTATTTCTTTGCATTCAGATAAGCCTTTCCAGCCCATCAATTCAACACCTTTGATTGGAACCTGAATATCAATGTATCGCTGGTGGGCTTCCGATTTTGCTTCTTGATGTGTTTTGCCCTGATATTCGCTAATAAAAAGAAAAAGCCGGTTCCCGTCAAGTTCTATTTTTGTACCATCGGCAGGAATTGCTTCCAGATCGGCTACCTTCAGGTAATCGAACGCTTTTTTGAAGAGTGGGTGAAGTTTCTCTATCGTTTCTGTATCTTTTAATGAACCTAAAATCATAATCTTATTGTTTTGAATGTTATGAAAGTGTTTTATTATTTAGGAAATCTCTATTTAATAAAATTTGTTGCGGAACGCTTGAACGGTTTTGTAAATAGCAGTAATGTTTGGATATGGTGTTCCGGGTAAGATGTTATTGCAAGGGGCTACAATGAAGTTCCCGTAGGTATTTAATTCCCTGATTAACATGGTGCAATGCTCATCCACATCGGTAACCGATCCGAATGGCAATACATTTTGAGTGTCGACAGCCCCGTGAAAAACGATCCTGTTCCCGAATTTTGAACTTAAAGATTTGGGATCCATGTCTTTGGTAGTAATTTGTACCGGATCGAGTATATCAACCCCTAGCTCGATCAGATACGGGATCAATGGGGTTATACTTCCGCAGGAATGGACCATCACCTTAAAGCCATAGTCATGAGCTAACTGGATTAACTTTTTGTAATTCTCATAGTACAAATCATGCCAGTCTTCTTCACTCATCAACAGGCCATTCTGGGAACCAAAGTCGTTACCCATAAAGAAAATGTCCATTTTCCCTTTTACTGCCTCAAAATAACGCCGGTTGACCTCAAGGTAGAATTCAGTTACCCGGTCAACCAGAGCCTTGACCAATGGCCGGTCCATGGCAATATTCAACAGAAAGTTTTCAAATCCCATCATACGGAAGCTGTCGCCATGGATAGCCGACCATAAGCCCCCAACGATAATCTTATCGGCGTATTGGTCACATTCTGCTGAAAGTGGAGTAAAATCGAAAAAGTCTGGAGATGGCCAATCAAAGGCCAATATATCATCGATGGTGATTCCTTCACCTGCAAAAGGTCCTGAAATAGCTTCGTCAACTCCAAATTTATCGTTTCTTACTTTCCTGTGCCATTGTATCCCAAAGGGACAAGTCCGCTCTTTTTCATCCATATATAGTTCTGGCCCATGATAAAAAGGCAGGCTACATTCGTTTTGGCTGATGTCGCGGCACGAGAGGTAATAGAAATCAACCCCAAGCCGGTCGAGCAATTCTTTTTCCGATTTTACTCCCAGAAAGACAGCTAATTCCTCCCTAACCTGTCTTGGCGCAAGAAAGTCGGCAAGAAGAATATCATTTATTTGAGGATCGAATAATTTTTCAATTTTCTCTCTTTTTGTCATCTTGAATATTCTTTTAAAATAAGAATCAGCAGTTTATAATCTATATCTTGAGATAATATTTTTCAGGACCGACAGGATACAATTGTGTTTCATTAACTAATTTTTAAGACCCTCTGATCTGTAATTACCCACGGCTTCTGAAGTAAAAAGACAACGGTTGTAAACCCTGAAGGCTTCCATCCTACCCTTGAAGCCAGTGGGGAAACTTGTTATTTCCGCTCCATTGACATCCCACATAAATGGATTAAAACGGGCATATCCGAAGGGTCTGTCGCCTCCATCCCACAAGTCACCGTTGATAACAAAAGTTAGAATTTTGGATTTTGCATCCACATTTATGACCAGGTGATTGGGTACCTTGTGTTTGATGGTTCCCGGACCGGAAGTCCAAATGAGCGGAGTACGGCCGTCATCCATCATAAATTCCAGGGCACCTGATTTTAAAATCCGGATCAGTATCCCGTTTCCCGCATATTTTGCAGCCGAACCAAAACCCTCCGTTTTTTCCCTTCGCGTATCCAGTAAAACCTGATCTTTCTTCAGATTATCCGTAGTGAATTTGAGCTCCAGCGAAAAGCCATTACCCTTGTACAAATTTCCTAAAGATGGCATTGTGAATTTCTGAAGTGGTTTACACTCATTTCGTGACAATTCCAATACCAGGCCATCTTTTGTTAAGCTGTTTTTATCGGCCTGGGACCAAAGCATTTCAAGGTATTCATTGGGTATTTTATGTACACGGGCAACTGTTTTCTGGGTTTCAGTAAAATAGTATTCCCCGTTATCTTCGATCCAATCCGGATAGGAAATCCCATTGTAATAGTCCGTATCGTATAAAAAAACTTCCGGCTGGCTCCAGTAGATGTGTCCGTTTTTTTCAATGCCGCCTGCCAACCAGGTCGGATTTCTGTTTCCCAGGGGATGGCTACTGTAATGTCTTGAACTGTTGTTGTGAAAGAAGATGGCATATTTCCCGTTTTTAAATTTGTAGATTTTGTTCAGGCACCGTGGTTGCTTCATCAGTTTACCTCCCGGGGTGTAGGTTGCCCATTCGGGAGCAGTCCAGGTATGCCCGTTATCCCTGCTGTACGTTTGCACGTTATGCCCCTGGTTGGTACGATAAACGCAGTAAAGGCTGCCATCACTTAATGATACAATATTGTGTTCATCAGCTACCAATCCTTCGGGAGGTAAAAGGCCTTTGTTCCCCTCTGGCAATGTTTCCCATACAATCTTTGCAGGATCCGGTTCTGTAAGGATATTTGAGCTTTTCACAATTGCCCCGGATCCGCTTTCCATAAAGCCCTCTCCAAAGTTCCCCACTTTTGCCAAAGGCAAATAAACCGCGTTATTGTTGATGATTGGCAATGCCACACTCCAGAAAAACTGAATTTTCCCCTTATAGATGTTATTGTCATCAATCTCAAAATTTCGGATGGGCACCTCGTAACGTTTTTTCGACCATGTATATCCACCATCGTCAGAATATTTCATCATCATTTTACCCAAGGTGTCAACACGCTTAATGGGTTGTCCGCTTGAATTTAGTACTTCACGCATGTTATCGGCGTTATAAGTGTAGAATACGTAAATACGCCCTGAAGGAACGATTAGCGGGGTTACCCAGGATGCCTCCGGACCTGTTTCCGGCTCGATATCAAACAGTTTCGTCCATGTTTTGCCCCGGTCACGGGAAATGGTGGACACGACATGCTGGCCCGGTTCACCTTCATGCCCCCAGCCGGTGGTCATCACTACAACCCATTCCCCCTTCTGGTTAATGACCACATAGGGCTGATCACAATATCCTTTACTGGGAATAGTGCCAATGGCATTTTCAAGGTTGCGCCAATCGCCTACTTCCTGTGCATGGACATAGAATGTTAGCAAATAAAAGGCCAGCATACAGATCATTTTTCTTGTTTTCATAAATGTTGAATTCGCAATAGATTTATTCATTATTATTGATTATTTACTAGTTATATATTTGTTCCAAATTGCTGCTGCCTCCTCCGGGCTTTTTACAACCGTAATAATTGCCATTCCCCGGGAAGGCAGGTTATTGAAAATCCAGTCCATATCGCGTTCGGGTATTTCGCCCCAGATGATCAACGGTTTTTGCCCGAGAATCTCTTTATAAACCGGATGAAGCGATTCCGCAGAAGGACCTCCGCTGTCGATATGGAGTTCGAGAGCGGTAAAGTTCATTTTCAAATAGAAATCATAAGGAAAGTAACCATTTGAATGCTGGTGCATGATACAGCCATCGAAGGAATTTACTATCATTTCATCCCATTCTCGTATAAAAGCATCATACAGATCGGGTGAAAGTAGTGCTGCTGCATCCTCCTGATGCCATATTGTACCCTTGGGAGCCCATGCATTATAATAAAAAGATCCTATTCCACCATAAAACTCAGGAATACGCTCAATCTGCATTTTTCCGAACTTTATCCAGAAGTCGGTAAGCTTTGCTGCCGTAGCGGCAACCTCTTCGGGTTTTTCCATCATGGCAAAGATCAGGTTTTCACCGCCATATAGTAGCGACAGCAAATCTGAAATACCCCTCATTCTTGTAGTAGCCATTGGGTAACGTCCATTGCTTCTTTCAGCAGTAAGCTCCAAAAAATTCAATCGCCTTTTTTACCCATGGGTTTTCCAAAGAAAACTCAGGTATGTCGTCCGCACCTTTAAATCCAGGAATAGGTTCTGCGTGAATTGATCCTGATGAAAAGCTACTCAAAATTATCGGGCAACCAATGGCGGCTTCTACCCATGGTATTCCCCAAAAAATGCTTGAACTCCAAATAAAATCTCCTCCACATTCCTCGTGTTTATTAAATAGGTAATCAAAATCATCCAAGTATGAGTTAATATCGAAATGATCAGGTGTAAGCAATACTTTTTCAGGAATTGCTTTGGCTGCACTATACCTGTGAACAGGATATTCGCTACCATAAAAAAAACCAAGAAGTGGCCTTGTATTTTCTTTCGCATAGAATGATTTGAACTGACCAACCCGTTCTTCAATACTTTTCTTCCAACTTTTATTCACAATAGAATGTTATATCTATAATTATTGCACAAATATAGTAAAACGTTTTACTATAACCAAAAATAAATTGTTAAAAAAAGGTAATTTCAATACTTTTGGATTCATCTGTTTTTGATTATGTCACTGTTGGTTTACGGGAAGAAAGACGCCGATGTGTCCCTCGGTTGAACAGAGTTGGTAGACCCGTCCCTTGTGGACTATTTCGGATGCGATTTCCTTCTTGTTTGACCGTCGAAGTGAGATGATCGCGTCCGGACAGAAGTCCCGGAACTGTTTCAATCCGTATTTCATCATTGAGTGGTCAGTGACATTCACGTCCAGGAAGCGCACATCCGGATGATCCTCTCTCAACAGAACCATCATCGGATATTCCCAATCCGCACCGTCAAAACCGACTTGAGTCAGTTTCTTCCCTTTTAAAAAATGTTGTGCATTCGTGAACGGCTCTTTGCTTTGAGGGAACCAAAAGTAACGCTCGTTCCGCTGCTTCGGAAGCATCGAGTGCTCGCCAAGCAGCGGTCTCTCGCGCGAATAAAGGAGTGTAGGAACAGCCATTACAACCAGAATGATTATACTCATTACCCGCCCGACAATCCCCAAACGGCTAACTTTCCCCTCGAACAGTGCAACTGCAACAAAAGGTGCAGACAAGACGAAAAAGGATGTATGGAGTCGGCTGTGAAATGGCTGCCACTTCAGAAAACTGCTGAACAGAAAAAATCCCGCCACGCAACAGAGGGCGTAAATGAGCAGACCATCCTGCTTGCGCAGTCTTTTTCTATTCAGATAATGTACTTCATTATGTAGTCGAGGCCCTTATATTTTGTATTATTCCAGGTGTCATTATATTCTTTCCATCGAGGATCCACTTCCGAAGGATAAATGTTCGTTCGCCATGCCATTGGACAAAACATTACTGCATCGACATCGGTATCTTTAAGCTTGTCGACAAACGCAGCAATATAGGCAGGCCCCGTAGTGACGGGGACCCTATCCTTCATAAAAGTGCAGAAGATTAATCCTTCGTAGTTAAAAAGGCATTTATAGGGAACCACTTCCTTTGTTGAAGATTTTCCAACGGTGTTAGCAGAACCTGAGTTTGGAGTCGGGCTATTTGCAAATACATTTACACAGATGATTATCACCACCAGTGAAAGTTGATAGTGTTTTTTCTTTATTTTATGCATTCTATCGTTACAAAAACTCCTATTGAATATGGTTGAGCCCTGCCTTCCTCTCTTCCTCTAACTTTTTCTTTCTAAGTTCAGTGTCTTTCTTAACAAGTTCCTCAGCTGCTTTTTCCTTCTCCCACTCAGGCAATACCCACTCCACATGCTGCTTAAAGGCTGCAGAATGAATTGCTTCATTGTCGGGTTTGAAAGGAATCACTTTACGTATTCCGACAGGACGCGGTCCGGCATTGATTTTAAACGGAACAAATCCAATCATTTTCGCTTTTTCCAAAGTTGCTTTGTCCATTCGGAAATCCCCCTTTCCGGGATTCATAAATGTGACAGGAGCAATCACAGAACCTTTATCAAAACCAGTTTTTGTGCGCCAGGCATCAAAACTGATTGATTTGGCATATTTAATCCCAAAATCCCCTTTACGTGCCACCTGTACTTCAGCACCCTTCTCAATACTCCAAAGCAGGTTATTCTCTGATCGAAAACTGAACTCCTCGGGGTTTACAAACTTTGAAATGTATGCCATGGGCGAGGTTGGCACAAAAATATTGTGCTTCAACAGCACTGTAGGAGTTTCAAACTTATCTTTAGAGGGTTGACCAAATGCACTTTTACAGTTATAAACAATGTTATTCTCTGCAACATTACTGAATCCTTTCATGTGGAGTCCTTCATAATTACTATTGTATATCAAATTGTTATACACATAAAAATGACTGGATGATTGATCGAGATATACCCCACTTGCACCATAAATGGTACAGTTAAAATCATGCAACACATTACCAGCAATCTCAACACCAAGACCAACACCATTGTTATAAATAGCGGCCATATCATTGCAAGTCCAGTGTCCCTTACCGAGGTGGTGTATATGATTATTGAGGACTTGATTATCAACTATTGAAAAATCGAGGTCTCGTCCCCATTTGGCACCCAAATGGATACCCGAATAAAACAAGTCACTGATTTCATTATATGCTATGACGGAATTACGGGCTTTGTTGATGTTGATTGCTGGATGACCTGGAAACAGCAGTCCCCCATTTCGGATTTGATTGTCGGTAATGCGCAGGCGCATGGTGGTGCCCGAAGTAATTTGTGCAGCCTCAAGCTTATCGCTGAAATAACCGTAAGTATCGATGGCTCCACTCCCGAGATCAAAAAAATCGTTCCCCACCACATCAATATCCCGTGAGCCGTTGATGATCTCCAGTGCCGTTTCACCTATATGGCTGAACTCACAATTTTTGATGGCTGATTGACTTACCGCATCAAACCTAACGACTGCCTGGTCCTTAGAGCTATAATTATTACCTGTTCCTACATGCGTTTCAGGACTTATCTCGGTATGACTGAAGGTAATTCCCTCCAGTATCAGATTTTGAATCCACTTACCCGGAGTCCCTTTCACCACCAGCAATTGTTTAATTCGTGGCGCCACAAACTCTGCCGATTCAGGCTTTTCATTCGGGCGGGGAATATAAGAGAGCTTTCCAGTTTTTCGGTCGAGATAAAACTCACCGGGTTCACTCAAGGCTTCGAAAACATTGTAAATGCGATAATAAGCAGGTTCGTAGAACGTATTTGGATCATGACCTCCCGGGAAATCTTCCCCAACAAACTTACCATGAGAGGGATGTGCAACTAAAAATGGGCGATTAGATGTTCCCTGATAAAATCGGACGGATTGCGAAGACTCATCAATCTCTTTTATTGTATGATAGCCATGAAACCATGCATAACTCGAAATAACATAGACATCATTCAAGGCATGCCAATCTTTTTTAAAATCGCCCGATTTAAAAATAAATCCATCGTTGGCAGCTTTTTGCCACGCATTTTTTTTAGTTCGGTCGGCTTCGGGTATCAACAAATCCTTTATTTGCAGGAAGCCACTGTTCTTTGGTATAACAGGAACGATAGCCCGTTGGCCATTGACCCAAAGCTGACGGAAATACCATTTTCCAGCAGCCACTTCGGGCAGCTGTTGGCTCCATACCGTGCGACCATTGATTGTTTCGACTTTCCATTTGTTTGGCAGTTTGGAACCGCCGCTCAACACCGGTTTTTCATTTGGATAAGCAGAAATAGTCAAAGGCAAAAGCACCTGTTGATTAATTACAATTGGCTGAGTAAGTTCATATCTACCGCCACGCATGACAATGTTCACACCGGAGGTGGATTTAGTTGCCACTGTAATTGCTTTTGAAAGAGTGGCCAAAGGTGAAGTCAGGTTACCGGCGGCAGCATCATTACCCTGAGGGGAAACGTAAATGGTTTTAACGTCCTGCCCGACATTTGCAGCAAAAAGTGTTTCTGAATGGAAATGCTGCAGTAGCAGGATGGCAGAAAAGAGTAAAACTCTCCAGCGGAAACTATTAAATATGATTGAATTCATCTTTGTTCTTTTAATTTGTTGATTAATGCTCGTTATGCATTTACCTGATTCGAATAAAAAAACCCGATACCTAAACCAATTTCAATGTATTCAGGTATCGGGTTTCAATAGAATTCTTATTTTACGATAACACGTTGCGTTTTATTACCCATTTTTACAATATACAGTCCGCTTCCGTCCAAATCGAAGATAGCTTTATTTGTTTTTAAAACAAGTTGACCGGTTGCATTATAAACGGAAACAGACTCTCCGTTGTAATCGTTGATTGAAATTTGTCGATTATTTACAACAATAAAATTATCTGATTTTTTAACGGGGGAGAGTCCTGTTGTTGTATCTTCTTCAAACACAACATCATCAACATACACCGTTCCACCTTCTGTAGTTGAGTAGAAACCAATGTATATATTATCCATTTCCGCCTGGGTAAATGCAGTTCCTGAAGGTGTGGTACTCTGTGTTGCTGAAGTAATTGAGTTTGAAAATATAAAATACTGTGAATACACAGTCCACGTATCAGGTATTGATTCGATACCTAAACGCCAGGCATAAGTCTGTCCGGTGCTGTAATCCTCTCTGACTGCAAACTTTGTAGTCGAAGCATGTTTGATATAAAAATAGCCATTCGAGGGAGTTGAACCGGATTTCAACTTCATTGTTAGCTTATATTTCTTTGAGGGACTCATTAAACCCGCTGTGGAAGGTAAACGCTGGTAAAGAACTAATGACTGCCATGTTGGTGTAGTTGTCCCACGTGTATACACTCCACAATTACCGCTAGCACCACCAACACCCGTAGCGACTCCTATTACCGGACTGCCGGGATCTTTATTTATACCCCCCCAAACACTTCGGGTTGATCCAACTGAAGAAGTTAATGTAAAACTACCAACTGGTGTGGTTTCAAAAGTGCCATCTGTAATCAGGTTCTGGGCACTTGCATTCATTAATGTGGCTATCGCCACGGCTAATAATAAAAATAGTTTTTTCATGATGTAATAATTTAAAATGATTTGTAATTATTGGTATTTATATTAGTTTAAAACTTCCACTTTAATATCATCAATGCAAACTTCAACACCTTTTTGATTATCTATGTAGATTCCAATAAACATATCGTTTATTTCGCCAGCTGTCATTTCTATTTCATTAACAGGTGCAGCCTTTATAAAAGTAGAAATGGTTTTTTTCATTGTAAAAGTATCGGAATACTCTGTCCACTCGGTAGGTACATTGTTCACACGCAACGCACCCGGATATACTGTCGCATCCACACGAGTAGCAAATTTATTGGCAATTCGGGTTTTAAGCATAACTCCTGCATTAACTCCTGGTTTATTCGCTTTCATCCTGAAAGTGACTTTGTATGTTTTCGATACATCGAAAGCTGCCTTAGGAAATCGTTGATAGATAAAGCATTTTTGCCAAACACTTGCATTAGTTTCCGAATTATTGGCAATAAAAGCATATCCATCCTTTATTCCCATAACGATTTTATCGTCAACTATGGATAAAACTGCACCCCATTTTGCACGTGCTGCATGATAATCAATATTATTTCCTTCATTAGAAGAGCTAAAATTACCTGACGGAGTTGTTGTAAACCCGCCATCATTAACTAAGTTTTGAGCATTAATCATAGCTGCTACAGCCATAAAAATCGATAGAATTGTTGTTTTCATTTTCATTTTGTTTTAAAAGTTGATTTTGTTAATTATTGAGTATTTTTCATCCTGGCTATTTGATACTGTTTTATCATTTTCTTAAACCACACTTCATGTAGTTTGGTTAGTTCACTTACCATATCCGGGTATTTAACAGACAAATCGTTTTTTTCACAAGGATCATCAGATATATTATACAAAGCAGGTTTTTCTACCGCACCCACTTCGAAAACAGGAAGCACTTTTGTAATTCCTTTTAATTGATGCTCATGCCTACATGCGTACTCGTATTCAATATTGTCAGCCTTGTCTTTTAAATTTGTGCCGACTCTATATTTCCATACCAGTTTCCAATTGCCCTGTCGGACAGCCGAATTGGAAAATTCGATAGGAATGTAGCGGTTGTATTGCCAAAAAATGGTACGATCGCTGTTTGATTGCTGTTTCAATTGTTCGGAGATCTCAGTTCCATCCCATTTTTTGCGATCTTTAGGGTTAGCTTTTAACCCGCATAACTTACTAAAAGTAGGCATCCAGTCGTAAAAAGTGATCGGACTATATATTTCACCTTTCTTCAACAAGGCAGGAAAACTCACAATACCCGGAACCCGAATTCCTCCTTCAGTAGCGAAAAATTTTGAACCTGCCAAGTCACAATTATATCGGGTCAAATTCGATTCTCCTTTTCCATCAAACACAGGCCCATTATCAGATGTAAATAAAATAATAGTATTCTGCTCTAGCATCAATGCTTTAATAGTAGCAAACAGACGTCCAATATTGATATCCATCTGTTCAATCATAGCATAGGTAGTGGCGACTGCCGAAGTCAATTTCCCTTTGTTCTTATACTTCTGTATCAACGAATCTGGTGCTTGTAGTGGAGTATGGGGCGCATTGTAAGCCAAATATAGAAAAAACGGATTGCTTTTGTGTTGCTTTACATAGCTGATAGCTTCGTCGGTAAACACATCAGTCAAATGCCTTCCATCCGATTTAACGGGGGCGCCGTTGCAATCGAGTATCCAATTATAGTAATCCATACCTCCGTTCAAAAAGCCGTAGAAGCGCTGAAAGCCTCTGTTCATAGGGTGGTATCGCATATCGTGCGCTCCATTGTGCCATTTTCCAATCATAGCAGTAGCATATCCGTTTTCTTTGAATAAATCAGCCATGGTCTTATCACTAAGGCAAATGCGATCCAACCCTCTGTTTGATGGAACATCTACAGCGCCAACTTTTTGTGGAAATTGCCCGGTAAGAAATCCTGCACGTGATGGTGCACTGATGGGTGCTGCCGAATAATGACTTTTGAGTAAAATATTGTCGTGAGCAAATTGATCAAGATTCTTAGTATCCACAATTTTATTTCCATAGCACCCTAAATCGCCATAACCTAAATCATCGGTCATGATTACAATCACATTGGGACGATTTGCTGCGACCGACCAACCACTGATAGAGATTAAAGAGACTAATATTGAATTTTTCATTTTCATTTTTTAAATCTTTTTGGCCACATACAATCGAATGTTATCACAGCATTTTGGCCAGTTTCATTTTCTATCTTTGTAATTTGAACAAATCCTGTTTTATAAATATACGACATGAGCATGGCAGAAGTTGGACTCGACAGTTTCCCGAAATTGTAATTTACATGCTGGAACATGAATACAGAATTCTGATTAAACTTACTGTTTGTGGTGGTAGATAATAAATAACCCAATTGTGGCGAGTAAGCCGTTTTATAAGTACTTGCACCCGCGTTAAACGAATTGATATACTTCAGCGTTTTGTTACGAACCGAGTCAGCATAAGCAAATTCAGCACCACTCGCCCCATTAAATCCCATTGCTCTGAACAGAACAATTGGTGTACCTGTCATACTCAATGTAGTCAATGCTGTATTATCTGCTTTCTTGAATAATTTGTATTGAGCTACACTATGCGATGTACTTACAAAGCCGAGTGTTGGACTACTCGAACCAGAAAATGTAAGCATAAAGTAAGGTGCTACGCTTTTATACATTGTTTCGGACGTAATCAACGATTTGTTGATTGCATTTGACGCAGAGGGGTTCGTAATACTGGTATTGATAATTATGTTTTTTGCATATTGATCAATACCTAAATCGAGCCATTCGTCTACTGTGTAAACTTTTCCGCTATCAGGGACAAAAAACTTTCCAATACTATGATCTGCACCCTGAGCTGCAATCTTCAAATCTTTCCAATAATAATAGGGTTTAATGGTGCGAACACCTACCACCAAAGGTGAAGTGATATCATATTCCAGTGCAATATCGCAGGCTGTAGGCACATCGTAAGGTATATCATCCGGAATCAAGAACTCAATTTTATTGTCCGTACGATCAGGTAAAATAGTGGCACGTACATCCGCCACAAAGACATTGGTAACCACATTGAGATTACTACCTGTTAATGTTACCGGCTTCCTTAAATAATATCCTTCGGTATTTGCTATATCCGTTACCACTGGAGGATCGGGAATTTGTCGAGGACGTGAATCAATCTTCATATTTGACAAAATCGTCTTTGCTAATTCTCCATAGTGAATAATTACATCTTTATATACAATAAAATCGCCACTATGCACACCATAGTCTCCCGGCATTATAATGACAGTGCCGGTATTACTATTCACTTTAGTTATTTTTGCTTTTACCTGGCCAATCATTACAGAGTCTATTTTATCCAGATATTCACCACTCAACTTAATTTCAGCTCCGATAACAGGCAATACAGGTAAATCAATTTTTGTAATATTTGGAATAACCACCGTGAACTCAGAGTTGAGTAAGGTGTATTGATTCCTTTCACCATCGTCCCAACTATATTTCAATTCTATGGTATTCAGCCCAATTGCAAAATTGGTAGATGAAGGAACTTTAAGTTCAATTTTAGTATCCGCTCTGCTGATAAACTTAGATGAATCGAGTGCTACATTTCCGAATAAAACTGTTTTAATCTTTTTCAGATTTTTACCCGTAAATGTCATTTTTTCACCTAAGCCGACATTAGCAACAGGTGTGTGAGTAGTAACACGGGCATCTTTGATTGGTACGTACACCCAGTAATCGACATCATAAATAGGATCGGAAGACCCTTTCTTGAAAATACGCAATCTGAATTTCTGCTGTGCATCCTGCAACCAGTTGCCTTCAGGTAGTGTGAATTTTACAGCAAATAGCTTTTTACTGATAATCTGCGCTTTTGCATCGCCCACCATGATGGAGTCAATTGTTCCAAGATGTTCGCCCTGAATTAATATTTCAGTGCCCGGAACAACACCCAGTGCAGGTACACCAATTGGCGATACAGCTTCAATATAAGTTTCACCACCGTCCAGGGGAGTTTTAATCTCCGTATCTTTACAGGCAAAAGCAATTAATAATACGCTCACAAAGAGCATTATTCTCAAATAGTTCATTAGTTATACCTTTTTTAGATTGAACATTTATTTATTTATTTCGAAACAACGGGCCACACTTTCAATACGCCCCATGGATTTACCGAAGGTACATCGAAACTAATGCGCTCATTCAAAGTTGTCGGAGCTACTTTTACAGTGTCCACCAAACCATTAAAGGCAGGTGATTCTATTTTTGAAAATAGTTTTCCCGTTTGACGCAATTTAGTTGCTAAATTTTCGGCTTCAGTATGTTGTTCCGGAATATATGCTTTGGGTCTGTAAAACTCCATTTCAGAGGCTTTTCCGGCATATAGTACTTTTGAATTAACGCTAATAGTATAAGGCGTTTTTACAGCACGCGTATCAACAAAATGGAAGATAACAGGCGCAGTTTTTGATTTGGGAATAACACGAACTACCACATAAACTCCTGCCGGAATTTCTGAGATTAAATCCGAAACAGGATTTGTTGTCGTTAGGTTTTGACCTAATGCAAATACCTCCTCATAATCATCCAGATACGGAGCCATAGCTCTGACAAACCCGTAGATATCAGCATAATCCTCTTTTTTTCCAAAGAAACGATCAGGTCCATGACCGAGACTTTGTTCGAAAACATCCCAGGGTACTGCCATTATTCCTCCACTTGCATACGACATAGCAATCAGGTAACGGTTGAGGAAAAGACGGTCAACATCCGAAATTTTAGGTGTATCATCAGCATTAAAGTCAGATGGATACCGCAACTTTGGCGTACTAAACACCTGAAATTTATTCAATTTTAGCGCTTCGTTTGATTTTGAATAAATCTGTTGTGGTGTTCCCGTATTAAACATCATTTCCGATAAACCCCAGTCGAATGCTTTCATTAAATTATTATTCCATACCTGATTGGAAGTATTGTTGCCCGATAAAGGAGCATCTTTGCCAGTTCGAAGTGCCACTTCACCTTTCAATCGAATAAAAAAGTCGTGACTCGACTCATCTAAAAAGGTTTTGAAATTCTCTTTTAACACACCACCGTTCCAACCGGCAAAATCAGCACCAACAGGTACAGCAGGAGATTGAGCTTTTAAGTGAGTTTTATAATTAAAGGTTTCGGGATTGGTAATTCCCATTTGGTTGAGTTGGAGAACCGAATATTTCTGTCGTAGCCAACGGGTGAATTTATCCATGCAATAATTGCAAAAACATCCCCCATCTTGCCACGCATTAGCAGTCGTTGATGGATCATCTCGTTGATTGGAAAGTGCTCCGGCATTTACGTTTCGCACAAATTCATTGGTTTGTAGGGTAAAGAAATCAGGATTATTCAGACAACCGTTTGCTTTTGGGTTAACTAGAGTTCCTTCCGGCGCAATTACCTCCCCATTCAAATCCACATTGCAATATTTATTGTCCACATCGATATTAATGGTTCCTCCAAACAGCCTTCCCATAGCAATTACTCTTTTTATTGAATCTGCAGCTTGTGCATCGTTCAGATTACTGATATATGTCCATTCTAATCGTGTAACATGAAAGTCAGTTAAAGCCCCACGAGTATAACGTCCATCGGCTATATCGGAAGCAATATAGGGTCTGAAACGTAAAGAACGCATAATCACATCCGACTGCTTTGGAAGCAATGCAGATCGATATGAAGCAGTAGCATAATCAGCCAAAACTTTGGTAGTATCAACAGGTGTCGGTTCAGGATCAACAATAACGTCTTTGCAACTAATTGTTGACAAAATTACAACCAACGATATTACGTTAGCTGTTTTGAAAAGTGATCTCATAATGTTTTTCATAATGAAACATGTTTTGAATTAGCTTTTCTTAGCTGTGAAATTCCGATAATTACCAATACACTCTGTTACCATGAGGGGTCGATTGTACACCCTGACAGCATATAGTTTATTGGGAGTACGCAATCCTGTCCAGCTTTTAAAATCAGCCAGTTTTAATTGACTGGAAGCTATTTGACCCATGTCGCGGTCAAATCTGTTCCAACCAAACATCCGTTCGGTACCACCGTCGTTAAAAATTCCGTTGATAACATAACTGATTACTCTGGCACGAAAATCTACTACCAAAGAAATATAGGATGTATCAAACATCTTCAACAAGTTGGCATCAGAAGTCCAGCTAAGTGTTTTCACACCATCAGTCATGGTGAATTTCACGGCAAGATTGTCGGCCATTTCCATCCACATTCCTTTTCCGTCGGCAGTTTTACTCTCAAACAAAAGTTGCCCCACTTTCATATTCGTGATTTCAGCAGCCAAATCGATGGTAAAACCGTTACCGCTTTTCACCTCTCCTAAATTGGGTATTTCGAGTGTGCCTTTTGCAATATTATCTCCCGTTTTCTCAACAACAAGCCCTTTTGTGGCTTTCTCATTAACGCTTATTTGATTCCACAATTTATCCAGGAACGAACGGTCGATAGCATGGCAATAGCCTTCTGTTTTGTTGGTTTCTGTAATCCAGAACTTGCCATCTTGCTCAATTAAATCCGGGTAACTCATACGGTCTTTATCATCAGGAGTATAAACCAAAATTTCGGGTTGTGTCCAAACGATTTTTCCGTTCACCTCAACACCACCACTTACCCATGCCGGATTTCGTTTATTGAAATCAACATTTCCATTCACATGCTGCCAAAATAGAAACTTCCCCTCTGAAGTTTTAAATATACGTGGACAAGCTCTCGGATGTTTTATCTCACGATTGGTATAATATGTTGGGATTTGTGGTAAGGTCCATTTTTTACCGCCATCGTACGAGTAGGATTCTGCCGGATGACCCATTACGGTACGGTACACGCAATAAAGTGTACCATTACTCAGTTCCACAATATTATGTTCTTCCTGCACAGGACCGAAAGCTGGATTCATTAATCCCCGATCTCCTTCAGGTAAGTTTTTCCACTTCAATTTTTCAGGATTACGTTCAGTATTAATATTATCACAACGCATGAACCACCCTTCACCATAGTCTAATAAATACTTTCCCAATTTTGTAAATCCAAACATCATTCCGTTTTTTCCAACATTGATGGGTTTTCCAATACCCCACATAATCTGAGTTTTACCACCCCAGTCATTATTCAAATCAACTGAAGTGGTGCGTATGGGCAAACGGTAACGTTTCGACCATGTTTTACCTTTATCGTCGGAGTATTTGAAGCAGTACCAACCCAACATATCTTCGCGGATATTCTCTTTTCCATTCAGACTGTGAATTTTATCGCCATTATAGTCATAAAACACATATACCCTACCGTAGGTGGTTTTATAAGGCATGGCCCAGGAAGCAGATTCTTTGGTAGGTTCCTCTATTCGAACTGGCTTTGACCATGTTTTCCCCTGGTCAGTTGAGATTGTTGAAACTATGTGTTGACCTCCCGTTCCTTCTTGACCAGCTCCGGTAGTAAACACACACAGCCATTCGCGCGAATCGAGCACTACCACATAAGGTTGATCAATATAACCATTGTTGTAAATCGAATTCCCATTGAGTCGGTCTCTGAAATCGGCACTTAATTCAGATTGACCCTTAGCCAAAGAAAGGTTGAGAAACAAAAATAGCAAACTGAAAGTTTTAAGAATTAATAGCTTATTCATACGACAATAATTTGTTTTTAATTTGTATTTTTTTATATATATTAGTTAAAAGGAACATTCTGTGTAATGCCTGGATTGTTCATTTGCACCGGATTAGGTATAGCGAATACTCTGTGGGCAGATGTTACTATGGGCTCAGGATTCTTTAAGATCGAAATTATATCTACACGCTGATTGTAGGCACTCATCACTGCTTCCATTTTACCCCATCGAATAAGATCCCACCACCGTTGTCCTTCAAAGGCTAATTCCTTGAATCGTTCTAATTCGATAAAATTAGTTATTTCATCTTTAGTCAATGGTTCGGTATATGACCCTAAGCCTGCTCTTATACGAACCTCGTTCAATTGTGCAATAGCTAAGGTTGTTGATGTTGAATTACCAAGTCGGTTATTGATTTCTGCTTTTAATAACAATACATCGGCATAGCGCATCAATGGAATATTATTTCCGCAGCAATTAACAAACGAAGTATTATTCAAACCATTAAACTTCATGCAAACCCCGGTAGTAGTGACAGGCTTTCCAATGGATGTTCCAAAATACTCCCAGGTAGATTTCATTCTAAAATCTTCAGTCGAAGGCATAAGTTCTTTTAAAACCGGCGATGGAATCACATTTCCATACCCCATTGGAGTTGACCCAACCGGTATTCCTTTCATATAGCTCGCAGTTGAAAAACTATAAGGAATCATAGTACCCAATTCCTTTTGAGCTAAGAATTGAAGTTCAAAAATGGATTCTTTGCTATTTTCTCCGTCCGGATTATTCCAAAGCGTATTAAAATCGCTTACCAACTCGAAACCAGTGATTTCGTTTAACAAACCTAATGCCTGACTATCGTTGCTAAAGGCATCTTTTACTTCGTACATCAACACACGTGCTTTCAAAAACTTAGCAGCATAAACATTGGCGCGCATGGGTGAATGATCGTCAGGTAAATTACTTATTGCATTGTCAATATCAGTATATATAGCCTGATAAACTTCAGCTTGCGGTGTTCTTAATATTTTAAGAGCTTCATTCGAATTATTCAATGGCTTTAATTCAAGTGGAATATCTCCCCAAACTTTTACCAAATCAAAATTGAGGTATGCTCTCAGAAAAAAAGCTTCTGCCTTGTATCGGCTTTTTAATGATGCATCAATATTGGCATTATCAATATTGGCAATAAGCAGATTAACATTACGTAGAGCCGCATAACTTTTTTGCCATAAATCCCATAGAATTCTAATATCAGACTGACTAAAATTAAATAACTGTGCATACGCAATATTGGAGAACTCGGTAGTCCTGGTGCTATACGATTCGTCCGACATTACATTCGGTATTAAAAGCAAGTTGTCGTTGTAAGTCTGAGCAAAGGATTTGTAGCAACCCATAATAGCATTTTCAAAATCAGCTTCTGTCTTGTACGCAGTTTTGGGTGTTACATAGATGTCGGTATCCGGTACTACATCAAGAAAATCACAAGCAGTAAAAGTACCAATTACAATTAGAAGAATCACTTTAATAATTATGTCTCTCATATTCTTAATAATTAATGTTTAAACCTATTGAATAAGTGCGCTGTAAAGGATAGCCATCATAATAATCTACTCCCCGGCGCAGTGGATTTGAACTATAGCCCCATGACGACTGAGGATCTGTACCCGAATAATTTGTAAATGTGAAAAGATTCTGGGCAGATAGCATAAGTTGAAATTTGCTCAGTCTTAGTTTCTTCAACACAATATTAGGCATATCATAGGCTAATGATACATTTTGAATGCGAAGGAAAGACCCATCTTCAATCATATTCGAAAAGAAATAAGTTGATCTAAAATCCTTGATAGAACTTGAAGGAGCAGCAAACTTGGCATTTGGTCTGTCCGGAGCCCATGAGTTATAATAGCTATAGGCTAATTGATTCACATAATCGGCATTTAATGGACCTTCCATCCGAATACGACCATTTAACACCTGATTACCATACGATCCTGACAACTGAACCCCAAGTGAAAATTTTTTATAGGTAAAAGTATTCAAAATACCGTATGTGAATTTTGGCTCTGGATTTCCCATCCCTATTCTGTCGCGGGTATCAATGATACCATCGTTTCCATAGGTATCTTCAATATTATAATTTCCCACATAAGCCGCTTGATAAGGTTTTGGGGATGGAATTTCGCTTGCATCCTGATAAATTCCATTTACCTTGAAAACATAAAATTGTCCCATAGGTTTTCCTTCCTGGGTTATTGTATAATCATCAAATATCGGTGCTCCATCGTTGGCCAGTTTAAGTACTTTATTTCTGTTTGCCGAAATATTCAGGTTAGTGGTCCAGCTAAAATTTTTATATACTACATTTCGGGTAGTTAACGAAAATTCAAGCCCTAAGTTTTCTATACTTCCAATGTTCTGTAAAGATGTAGTATGTCCCATTATCCATGGTACAGGCGCATCAAAAAGCAATCCGGATGTTTGTTTGTTATAAGTTTCAATCAAAAACGAAATTCTATTTTTTAGGAAACCGGCTTCAAGACCAAGATTATAGTCCACGGTAGTTTCCCAACTCAAAACACTGTTCGATAATGATGTTGAAACATAAGCATCTTTAATATCAGTACCATTGGCATATCCGGTTACTGTCATAATTCCCAAATGGTTGAATACCGGGATATTTTCGTTTCCTGTTACACCAGCCGAAGCTTTAATTTTCAGTGTACTTACCGCATTTTTCGACACATTATCTTTGAAAAATGGTTCATCTGCAATTGACCATGCTGCAGATGCTGAAGGAAAGTATCCCCACCGTTTGTCCTCTCCAAAACGTGAAGAAGCATCCGTACGGGCTGTGGCAGTAAACATATATCTGTAATTATAATGGTAGTTTAATCGACCATAAAACGACATAAGAGTATTTATTGCCTGTACTTTTGATCCTACAATAAATGCATCATCTTTTATTCTATATCCGGAGCTTTCGTTTCGCTGCAATGTATTCCCTGCTACAATATTCAGGTTATGTTTTCCCGTTTTATTCTTAAAGTCGTAAGTCAGATAATTTTCCTGTAAAAATTGATTACCGCTTGAATATGTTTCTTCGAGCGAGTACGGAGAGGTGGGATTACCATACCCAGCCTTTATTTCATTATTTCGAACACTGTTTCGAAATAAATAACTAACATTGGAAGTTAATTTGAGTTTTTTTGATAATTTCCATTCAGCAAACAGTGCAAATCTATTATCATTTGTATTGCTGATATCTGTTAATAAGTTTATGTCTCTTACAGGATTAATATAGCGGTCGTTCATAAAAGTAGTTTCCAATCCCCAAACTTCGGTTTGCCATGTGTCGGGTGTTGCCCATGTTCCATCCGGTAATTTTGGGCTCATCATTGGAAATGCCTGAAGCGACTGCCTGATAGCTGTCGTTAATTTGTTGCGTGTACTATTTGCAGTGAGATAATAGTTGGCTCTTAATGTTAAAGGTTTTATTGGGTTATAGGTGAGTTGAATATTGCCATTTATTCTATTAAAGCCCGAATTAATGATTATTCCATCTTGTTCAGTATATGCAATAGAAGCACGATAGCCAATTTTGTTTTTTGAACCTGAAAAAGTAAGAGAATGCTTTTGATCAAAACCAGTCTGGTAAATCATACTACGCCAGTCTACATTATCATATTGCCAAACAGCAGGTCCACTTCCATCATGTTTAAAGAATCCCGGATAACGCAACCTTGTGGAAATAATATAGCTTTCCAGTGTTGGAAAAGAAGTTTTACTTACTAAATCTGTTAAATTATACCTGTTTTTAATACTTTCATAAACATAGTTCACAAACGTCTGCGAGTCCATTGCTTTCAACACATTCTGTGCTTCTGACACCCCAAAATAACTGTTATAATCAATCTTAAGTTTAGCATTTCGAGCTGGCGCCTTCGTGGTAATAATAATAACACCATTTGAACCACGTGAACCATAAATTGACGAAGAAGCTGCATCCTTCAAGACCTGCATACTGGCAATATCGTTCGGATTGACTGAATTAAGATCACCTCCAACAATACCATCAATAACAACCAATGCATCATTCGCACCTCCTGACCGAAGGGAATTATTACCACGAATCGTTATTTTAGCACCAGCACCGGGATCATTAGCAGCATTTTCAACCACCACGCCTGCCATTTTACCAGCTAGTGCCTCGCTTACTGTTGAAGTTGGTAGAGTTGCAATTTCATCAACATTTACAGTTGAAACCGATGAAGAAATCGTTTTCTTTTCCTGTGAACCATAACCTACTACCACAGTTTCTTTCAATTGGATAGCACTTTCTTCTAATTTCACAACCAATTGCTGTCCACTTTTATATATTACTTCCTGACTATCAAAGCCAATATAACTAAACTTCAGCACTACATTTGTAGTAGTTGCAGTTAGTTTAAAATTGCCGTTAATATCAGTAATTGTCCCCGCTTTTCCTCCTACCACTACCACAGTTACTCCAACTAAGGGACTTCCTGATTTATCTGTTACAACACCTTTGATAGCTGTACTTTGTGCATAAGTAGAAAATGTGACAAAAAACAGTACTATCAAAAAACCAAGTTTTCGACAAAATTGATTGCTTGTCTTTAGATGCGTGTTTTTCATATTATAGTTGATTTATTCGAAGGTTTATTATTGAATTATTATATTCATCAAATCAAACTTTCCTGAATTTGCTAAACTTATGTTTTTCAAACAACTTTCAGCCATTCTGATACATGCTTCTGAGGTGCTACTGCCTATATGAGGTGTCATTATCACATTGTCAAGTTCCCTTAAATCTTTAGTTGCAGGCATATAGGGTTCATTTTTAAACACATCCAGCACAGCACCTGCAATCTGACCAGCTTTGACTGCATCAAATACGGCATCCTCATCAACCACACCACCACGTGCAGTATTGATAAGATAAGCTGTTTGCTTCATTTGATTTAATCGTTCAGCATTGACAAAGTTCTTTGTAGCTGCAATATCCGGAATATGTAAGCTTACAAAATCGGCATTCTGAACAGCAGTAGCAAAGCTATCAGTAAATTCATCAATGTTTGAGCTATCTGCAGGACGAATATAGTCATTGCCAACTATATGCATACCAAATCCATTCTTGGCAATTTTCGCTAACTTTCGTCCAATATTGCCGCAACCAATAATTGCCAGGGTTTTACCCGATAATTCAGAACCAACCCGATTTCTCCATATACCGTTTTTGTTATCCATCGTGCACGTTGCCAGTTGACGAGCTGCTGTCATAATCATTCCCATAGCACATTCGGCTACCGAATCGTCTAACGCTCCGGGTGTATTGGTACAAAAAATCCCTTTCGATTTTGCCAGGACCTTGTCGATACCATCGTGACCAACACCAAAGCGAGCAATTACACCACCATCAGGAATAACATCGTATAATTCATTAGTGTATTTTGTTACGCCAACAATGGCGTATTTCGCACCTGTCTGTTTGATTACTTCTGACAATCCTTTCTCATCGGATGGAGCACAAATGCACTCAAAACCAGCTGTGTTTTCGAAAATATCGGCAGCTTTATTGTATTCTAAATCTGTAACAATAACTTTTATCATGTTTTTATAGCTTTGCGTTAAACAAGTACTTTTACAATCACTTTACGAATCACCCCTTCTCCAATTCCCGGTGCATGTCCATCCTCGGGAAAGAATATCAGAAAATCACCATCTTCCGGAAAAATATAATTGGTGGGCTCGTTTTCAAAGAGTATTAAATCTTTTTGTTCATCATAACCCGATTTGATTTCAGTGCATTTCTCTAATGGTATCCAACCAAATGCCTCATTTCCGGTCAATGGAATCTGTATGTCAATGTATTTTTGATGTGCTTCAGTTACAGCTTCTGACTCACTTTTTCCGTTTATTGTATTCAAAATAAGAAACAAATCACTCTCTTGAATTTCATATTTCCCATCTTCAAGTTCTGCAAAATCAGATGCTTTTACAAAATCGAATGCTTTTTTAAATAAAGGATGATACTTTTCTATCGTGCTTGTGTTTTTTAAACTTCCTAATATCATCTTATTAAGCTTTTATTAATTGAGAAAATTCGTTTACTTTAGTTAGATGAGAAAATTCGTTAGATTTTTCTCTCAGAAAGATTACATCCATGCCACAGGCAATAAACAGACAGCCATCATCAATGAGCGTTTGTATTTTTTCAACAGTAGGATGTACTTCATGGAAGCCCAGCGTAACATTATGTGCTTTCGCTTTTTTATATATCACGTCAAGTATTGCTTTAAATTCAGGATTTTCGAACTGACCGGGAATACCCATAGAGCCAGACAAATCGTAAGGTCCTACAAAAACAGCATCAATCTCTTTGCATGCAAAAATTTCATCTAAGTCAGCAACAGCGTCGATGTGTTCTATCATAATGGCAAAAAATGTGTTATCGTTTGCCTCTTTGAAATACTCTTTCGACCACGACCCATATCCGTTGCATCGCGGCAAGGCAAATGAACGGTTTCCTTCGGGAGAGTACTTGATGTATGAAATTGCCCTTTTTACATCGTTGTACGATTTAATCATTGGCACAATAACGCCTCGCGCTCCCATATCAAGGTATTTCTTAATCTCTACTTCATCATTTAAGCTGACCCTAACGAAAGGCTCCGCCCCATGTAATTCTATGGCACGAAACATATTCAGTGCAGTCTCTTTCGATATTTGCGAATGTTCGCCGTCAACACATACCCAACTGAAACCTGATTCTGCCATTATCTCAGCAGCTGCAACGGAATTACTCATCACCCAGGCACCAAGAGCCGGTTGGTTGTTTTTTAGTTTTTCTTTTACTTTATTTTTCATTTTCAACACTTTTAATTGGCCGTCTTTTGAAGAAATCCACTAATGCCGACCCTGTTAGATTTTGAAGAGGACCAAAAATTGCAGAAGCAAGTCCTACGGTTGCTATTTTACCCATTTGCAGTGCTAATCCGGTTGCGACCCCTCCATTTTGCATACCCACTTCAAAAGCTATTGTTCGGCGATCTTTTATTGGTAAACGCATCAAAGTTGCAGCACTGTAACCTATAGTAAGTCCGATAACATTATGTAGCAGACAGCTCAAAATTAATAGTCCCCCAACCTGCATCAGACTATCACGTCCCGATGCTGTAATTATTATTGTATTTATTACAATTCCCATCATTGCAACAAATCCCAATGAACTGCTGATGTGATTTTCAGTTATACGTTTCCTTCTTCTCAAAAATAATGCAATTAACATTGGAACAATATAAAACCAGAGCATAGAATTACCCCATGTTCTGAGAGTATGCAACAGTGTTGCATGTGTACTGAAATGTAAAACTATATTTGTAATCAGAATGATAGAAGCAAATGCTGAAAGTTGAATTTTCATTGCTTTTGCACTATTGTTATTATGGTAAAACATATTAAAAATAAAACCTGCAATAATCGGAACAATAATCATATTTACGATTTCTATCATCATTCCAATTACATTTATTTCGATATACTGTCCACCAAGCCATTGCATTAAAAGAGGAGTCAGAAAAGGAGACATGATTGTAGCAGTAGCGCCAATGGTAACTGCTAATGCCAGATTGGCTTTAGCAAGAAACGACATTACATTGGATGCCATAGCACTGGGTACGCAGCCGATTAATACCACTCCCGCTGCTATTTCCGGACTGAAATTGAATATCTTCGACAAAGAAAGTCCGACTAAAGGCATTATAGTGAAATGACATGTTACAGCCGTAATAACACCCTTTGGCATTTTAATAATACCCTTAAAATCATCAAAACTCATTTGTGCGCCCATACCTATCATTGTTATCTGAACAAATGGAACTATGAGCTTTTTTAATTGAAAATCACCTATTGAAACAAATGATGCAGGATAAAACATCCCCAGGCAGATACCTATGATAATAAAAATGGTATAGCTAAAACCTTTAAGTGAAGGATAACCGTTAAAAGATATTGCAGTAAAAAACAGTGCAACAAGCAAAGGCATCTGCACTCCGACTCCATAATCAAAAAACCAGGTTAATATTGTAAAAACATAACCTATTAAGGCCATTACACTTAGCGCTAAAGTAATCTTCTTCGACATTTTTTATTTGTTTTTTATTAAGTATTAAAATTCATTATTACAATGCGATATTTATTGGTTAATCACGCCTGAAATATAGTATAACGTTTTACTAATCTGGTCAAAAAAAAGAAAATTACAGTGCTTTACTCAATAACATTATGAGCTGTCAGGAAAGGATATTGAAATATAATTACTTAATTGAACAATAAATAAATTCAAAATTCCTATCGTAACGAATGATTAACGGCACAAAGATATATACAAACAATTGAAAAACCAAATAATTTTCAATATATTTTATGTTAAAATTTCAATTGGCAGAAATAATCCTGATTTACTGCAATTTAAAGCAGTAAATCCTTTTACCTAAACGGCTGTTGTTTTAATATTTTTTGGTTTAATCGTTAATCGTGTGAAATAGATTAAATTTTAGATGTCAGGGCTAACGCCCCTAAGCGCTTTATGTAATCTGTTTTTTTACTAAGATTACGCAGCTACGCTGCTTTGTTTCTTTTCCACATTGAGGGGCGTTAGCCCAGACATCTTGGTAGTAAGAATTAATCCACAGCGACACGAAAGGGGCGTTAGCCCTGTTATCTTAAATATATTTTTTTGCAAACTAATTTATTTGACAAATTATCCTTTTCACACGATTAA
>Ga0172367_10001758_pt1 | contig 30856 bp, 39 predicted proteins | sample Lak10m_FD_114542 | JGI IMG/M metagenome (GOLD analysis project Ga0172367, IMG submission 114542) | Freshwater microbial communities from Kabuno Bay, South-Kivu, Congo - kab_022012_10m | ecosystem: Environmental > Aquatic > Freshwater > Lake | place: Democratic Republic of the Congo: South-Kivu...
AATAGAAGATAAGTTAGATGCTTTGGCTAATCAGTTACATCAGCATATGGCTGATGAAGAAATCCAGATTGCTGACATCCAGAAGTCAATAGAAAAGTATTTTGGTGAGTTAGATGCCCATATACACAAGTACCATCATGAATATCTTGACGGTGAGATTGAAGAAAAGAAGCAAAGCAAACAGTGGTGGGATAAGTTGAAGCAGGGTGTTGCTGAAAAGATTATCCTGGTTATCTGTGGGGCATTGTTTATGTATTTGTCTGGTGTTGTATGGGATGATGTAAGAGCACACACAAATGGCAGCCCGCAAGTCCAACAAACCAAATAAACTGACTTGGAAGGATGTCCTGTTTATTGACCAGGATACTGGTAAATACAGCACAAACAAGTTGTGGATAAACATAGCCAGTGCGATAACGCTGATACTATTCCCATATGCTGTGGTTTATGGCAGCAAGATTGGTTATGAGTTGTGGTTAGTGGTTATGATGGCATTCCTGGGCAACAGAACCATCAACAAAATCGCCGAAAAGAAGTTCGGTGTGGACAAGGAACAAGACAAATGAGTGCATCAAGCATACAACGACAAATCGACAATGCCCACAAGAAGGTAGGTAAGAAGCTGGGTTATAATTACGGCTTATATAGACCACTTGATTCCAATGTAGATGTTATAAGTGATCGCAACCTCATCAAGTATATGAAGGCAACCGTCACACTAAATGACAACTACACAATGCAAGTAGCCAATACACGATGGGATGCTCCAATGTGGGTTCTGTACTCTGAGACAGAGGATTTACAGATGGGCGATTACCTGTATTCTGAGGAAGCTGGTAGAACCTTTTTTGTTCTTAATAAGCAACCACACCTTCCCGTTTTGGCTATCGAAGCAAACACAAGAATCAATATACAGCGTGTTGGTTATGGTGATTCTGGAGATGGATTTGCTCCAGCACAAACAACCTACATTGCAAAGAACCTACCGTGTTTTATGCAATATGCAACTGGCTCTGTCAAGGTAGATCTGCCAGGTGGTGGATTTGGTGTTGTGCCATTCCGCACAATGACTGTGTATACAGCACTCCCATCCGAAACAATGCTGTTGGGTTCTATTGTTGATGATGGTAATGGGTTCATTGGTGATATTACAACTTACGATTACAGCTCTGTCGGCATTGGTGTGAAGATTAGCGTCCACGAAAGAGGTTATCCAAGTGAAAGTTAGTGTGAAGGTTGATGCAAGACAACTACACGCTGCTCTTGACAAAAAGCTATTGCAGATACAATTGATCAAGACATCCGAACTTGATAAGATTGGCAAGGAACAAGTAAATCTCACTCAACAGCGCATCAGATCAAGTAAAACAGATCCAACTGGCAAGCCTTGGGCACCTTGGAGCGTGGCAACACTTCGACAGAGACAACGGCAAGGCAATGCATCACGTGGGTTATTGTATAGAACAGGTGCATTGCTAACCAGCATTCAATATAGAGTGTCTAATAGTGTATTATCTGTATTCACAAACAAACCATACGCAACACATCTGCAATTTGGCACACCAAAAATGCCCGCCCGTGAGTTTATTGGATGGGGCAACCAGATAAATACTATATTAGAAAGAATAAAGGACAAATTGAAATGATTAGTGAACTTGGCACTGATTTACTTACTAAAATCAAAGCATTACCATCAGGTAAATTAGGAACTACTCCAGTTCGAATCGGTCTTGCTGTGGGGGCAACAAGTATCGATCCATTTATGGAAAAGGTTCAGCTTCCAGCCGCTTGGGCTGTGTATGTTGGTGATAATTTGAATACCAATGATGTACAAGGTAATGCTTGTGGTAATACAGCTGTCGCACAATTTGTCATCAAAGTGTTTGTTGAGTACATTTCTGAAAAAGATTTGCTTGACAACCAATATCCACTACTCCGTGAGATCGCAAAGCAAGTAAACGGTCAACCTGGACCGAAGGGTGCGATGAAATGGAAGTATGAGGGACAAACTTTGGATGAAATCACAGGCAATAGAGTGGTATTTGACCAGAGATATTCCATAGTTACAATATTATAGGTATAAATACTCTTACTCTACACAATTTAATTTTGAAAAAGGATGAATAATCATGGGAACATGCACAACTGAATATTTCGCTGGTCAAGGTAAAGTTTACGTTGCGCCACGCGCAAAAGCTGGTGCCATCAACGGTGGCTGGACAGAACTAGGCGATACATCACGTCTGGAAATCACAACAAATCAAACATTTAACGACATCTATGAGTCCTGCTCAGGCACACGTTCTATCGTTGCTCACTACGTCACTCAAACTGACTGGGCTTTCGCTGTTGATGCAAAGTCATTCAGCAAGGAAAACATCGCACGTGCTCTATATGGTACTGCTTCTGCCGTTACTGGTGCAACTGCTCCAACTGAAACTCTCACAGTTTACGGTCTGAATCAGATTGCTCCACTAAAGCACCCAGGCGTTTCTGCTGTAACAGTTAAGGATGGTGTAACAACGCTAACAGTTAACACTGACTACACAATTGATGCTGCTAACGGCACCATCACGCTAATCAGTGCTGCAAACCTAACTGGTCCAGCACCATACTCAATCGAAGTCGACTACACATACGCTGCATACGACAAGGTTGAAACAAACACAACTACTGGCGGTGAATACGCATTCCGCTTCGAAGGCATCAACATGACAACTGGTAAGACAGTTATTGCTGAAATCAATCGTGTTGCTCTTGACCTTGCAGGTGCTCTATCACTGATTAGCGCTGACGGCACAGAACAAGTCTTCACAATGGAAGGTATGATTCTTGCTGATACAACACAACCATCTGGTGAAAGCCAATACGTTACAATCAAGAAAGCACAGTAATATAGTGCAGATGTAGCAAAGTAAGATGAGCCTCTTCGGAGGCTCTCTTCTTTTATAAATATAGATGTCGGCTAAACGACTATAGGAGATATTATAATGAGTGAAGAACTACAACAACTATTCCCAACAGGGAAGGAAATCAGCATACGCGACGAAAACCTCACAATCAAACCATTCAAGTTTGGTGAGCTACCAAAGGTGTTTAAGGCTATTGAGCCACTATCAGATGCATTGACCAACTCCCTATATGCAGGTGAGTTCTCAATCACAACAATTGCAAAGATGATTGCAGATGGTGGAGATTCAGTAATCGATTTAATGGTAATTGGTTCACGCAAAGAACGTGGATGGATTACAGATTTGGAAATGGATGAAGGCGTGCTGCTCTTAACATCCATCATTGAGGTAAACGCTGATTTTTTTACCCAGAAGGTTCTGCCACAGATAAACCAAAAGCTGACAAAGCTAAATGGGCAGACCTCATCGTAAACTTGGTTAAATCAGGTTTCTCATTTGGAGAGGTGCAGGAAATGTATCTCTCTCAAATCAAGGCTTTATCGGAAGCATTAGCGCGCCATAATAGTGAAGAGTCTCTAAATACTATGAGCCTCAATCGGGTCGCATACCATGCCGACTCAAAAGAATATGGGAAGATTGTGAAGCAATTCCAAAGGAAATAAGTTATGGCAAATCCAAATGTAACCGTCACGCTCACCGCTGTTGATAATCTATCATCAGCACTCAAAAATGTTGCCAATAATGCTCAACAGGCAGCCAATCAAGTTCAGAAGTCCATCTCTGGTGTCAACGGTGCACTAGATAAATTCCGCACTCAGGTTCTTGGTGCATTTGTTGTCTCTGGATTATTTGACACCATTGATGCACTGCAGACCATGCAGAATAAGTTGCGTGGAACTACTCAATCTGCAGATGAATTTAATAGAGCGATGACGGATGTCAACAAGATATCCACTGAAACTGGTATGGCGATGACAGATGTCGCCAACTTGTTCAGTAAAATATCAGCCAACTCCCGACAGTTTGGTTTTGACATGGATGACATCACAACCACTACGTATGCTTTTGCAAATGCATTAAGAGCATCAGGTGCGGGGGCTCAAGGTGCTGCATCTGCCATGTACCAGTTCGGTCAGATCATGAACAAGGGCAAAGCAGACGGTGATGAACTCAAGACTGTGATGGAAAACTTGAGTGGTCCTGTGTTGTCAATGCTTGCATCTAAACTGGGACTTACCGTCGCTGAAATGTTGAAGTTGCGTTCTGAAGGCAAACTCACAGCAGAGATGGTTGCTACAGCATTCAAGTCATCAGCCAAAGAACTGGAACAGATGACAAGTCAGATGCCACTGACGGTTGGTCAATCACTCAACCAAGTCAAGAATTCATTTGCTAATTTGTTGTTATCAATGGAACAATCAGTAGGAATGTTCAGTAAGATATCGGCTGGTCTGCAGTGGTTGGCTGAAAACTTCACATCTGTAGCAAAAACCATCGCAATTGTTGCTGGTGCTTGGGCTGGGATGAAGATGGCTGCATGGGCTGGCATTGCAATTTCTGCTGCTCAAGGGTTGTTAAAATTAGGGCAAGCAATGCGACAGGTTGGTGTTTGGACAGCTATTGCACAAGGTATTGCTAGTAAAGGCAAAGGTGTTATTGGGGCTATTGCAGGCGCAGGTGTGGCTGCTATCGCAACAGAGCAAATATTTAAATCTGCAGATGAAGCCGCAAAAGAACTAGAGAAATCGATGAGTGAACTAGCCACCGAAAGTGAAGGTGCTGCTGGGTCTTTGAGTTATCTAGGTGAGGCACAGGAAGGGTTGGGTGATGTAGAAAATATAGTTAAAGAGCGCGAAAAGTTCATACAAAAATTGCGTGAAGAGGCTGCCGAAGCCAGGATGACAGCAGAAGAATTGCAGACACTAAAGTTGATTCAATTTGCTGCAACAATCGAAGATCCAACGCAACGTGATGCGTATATTAAGGAGGGTGAAGATTTAATTGCTTTGGCATCGGCACAGAAAAAGTCTAATGAAGCCAAGAAAGAGGCTGCCCAAGCGTATAAGCAAGCGGCTACTGAACGCAAAAACTTCCTGAAAGATTTGGACAAAGAGATTGCTCTTGTAGGCAAGACTAATACTGAACAGAAGTTGTATGAAGCACAACAGATGGCTTTGACCATCGGTAACAAGAAACAGCGTGAATCGTGGTTGGCATTGGCTGAAGCGAAGATTAAGGCATTGGCTGCTGCAGAAGAGGAATTTAAAAAGAAGGAAGAAATGATTGCACAAGCCAAACAAATGGCTGATACAATCACGGGCGTTGCTGTTGAGTTGCAAAAGGAAATTGATGGCTACAATGAGTTAGGTCGTTCTGCTCAACTGGCTTATGATTTGGAGAAGGGGCGATACAGAGATGCGTCCGAACAACAGAAAGAGTTACTACGCTTACTGGATGAAGAAAGAGCATCAAGAGAGTTGATCAATGAGCAACTTCGCATCGGTCGTGAAATCATGGATCAATTTGCTACTTCTGTGGCAAACCAAGAGTATCTCAACACAGCAAGCAGAGAATATTTGGAAATTCTCCAACAACAAGGTACAGAAGCTGCCGATGTGTTCCAGAAACAAAGAGAGCCAGTTGATGCTCTACGTTTGGAAATTAACGCTGCTGAAGTCGCTGTTAAGTCACTTCAGGCTGAAATCGACAGACTGAGTGCAACAGATGAATCAAGAGCTGAAAACTCTTATAAAATCAAAGACTTACAAGACCAACAACTTAAATTGGCTGGTGAGATTGCAACAAAGTATGAAGCCATCGCTGCAGCCACGAATGAATTTGCTGAAGCAAATCAAGCGGCTCATGAAGCTCAACAGCAGATTGCAAAAGAGACAGAAGCCTGGAAGAGTATTATCCAGAAGAATCGTGATGAGTGGAAGAAGATTGAAGATGAACTTGCTTTGGTCAAGAAATGGCACGAAGAAGGCAAAATATCCGCCGATGAATACCGTATCGCTGTTGAAAAAATTAACAAAGTTAAACTTGATAAAATCCGTGATGAAATGACGGAAACACAAAAGGCAGCAGTGCGTATCGCAGAAGAAATGCAAAGTGCTTTTGAAGACTTCTTCTTTGATGCGATGCAAGGAGAGTTTGGTAATCTTGCTGATTCATTTAAGAAGATGATTGACCGCATGGTTGCTGAGGCATTAGCAGCTAAACTAGCAAACGCGCTGTTTGGTGACTTCAAAACACAAGGTAGAACTGGAGGCGGTATGCTTGGGGGGTTACTGGAAGGCATTGCTGGGTTCTTCGGGTTTGGAAAACAAAGTACAAACCAGAGTAGGTTAGGCACTGGAGCTGGTGGAATTGTTGATGCTATTACTGGCATATTCAAGGCACAAGGTGGTCCAGTATCCGCAAATAGCCCATATGTTGTGGGTGAGATTGGTCCTGAACTATTCATACCAAAGACTTCTGGTACAATTATCCCAGCAGACGTTACACAAGGGTTGATGTCTTCTGGCAATAGTCTGACGGTAAATATTACAGCGATGGATAGCAAAGATGTGTTGCGTGCTATGGACCAAATCAAGCGTCCGTTAGCAGAGATGTTGAACGGAACCAACCGCTCATACAATTTAGGAGCAAGATAATGGCGTTTCAGAATGTCATAATGCCGCAAATAAAACTTATGCACGGCGTTACAAAACAAGTTATAGATCCAGTACTGATTGTTGGTAATGGCAACCGTGAAACACGGAGAAAGCAGAATAGATACGAAAGATTTATCTGGTCATACCCAGCCCGTTCTATTCTGGATACAAGCAAGCAAGAGTTGCATGAGTTCTTCCGTGGCGTCAATATGGCACTGGACTCATTCCTATTCCAAGACCCTGACTTCCCTGAGTTCTACAACACTGAACTGGTTCACAAGACTGGTTCTATTTGGTATCTGGAGTTGCCAAACGGACACCCCGTTATCAACCCAGTTATGGGTGGATTGGTATTCAAGGTCAATGGAACAACAAAAGCAGCGACATTTGCAATAGATGCTGACGGCAGACCCACAGTAGATGTAACAGACAGTTCAGCAATAACAACAGTAACCGTATCAGGTCCTGTCTATATGACAGTGCGTTTGAATAGCCCAATCGCTTGGACACTAACCGCATTTGACCAGTCATTATCAGGTGCTAACTGTGCACCAGCCCCATACATTGTAGACTTGAGCGATATTGAACTAATTGAGGTGTTTGAGCGTGCATAACATATCAACAGACCTAAAAAATGAAATAATCAACGGTAAGCGTGCAGTATTAGTAAAGATCACCCGCAAGGATGGTCAAATATATGGCTATACTGATCACGACCTACCTCTTACCGTTGATTCCCAATTATATGTCCCAGCACCAGGTATTAAGCGGACAAGCCTAACAACTACAACCGACGATCGTGTTTCCAACCAGGAGTTTGCTTCTGCTTGGGTAGATGCACCTGAAGAGGACTTGTTGGCTGGTTTGTTTGATGATGCTGTTGTGGAGACAATGCTATGCTCTTGGGATCACCCAGAATACGGCACATTTACAGTTGATAAAGGCAGTCTTGGTGTAATCCAGTGGACAGCAGACGGCTTCCGTGGTGATGTCCAATCCCACATGCGTCAACTAACCCGCAATATTGCGTTTACATACACAGCAAGTTGCCGCCACCAGTTATTCAGCACATTTGGACCACACAAGTTGGGTGCTTGCACAATCAACAAAGCCAGTTATACATTCCCAGGTGCTGTTAGCGTAGTATCCACAGACAAGTTGATATTTGAGGTTAGTGGCTTGACACAAGCAGACGGGTTCTGTAGTGCTGGGACGATTACCTGGTCTACTGGCGCAAATGTTGGTGTAGTGAGTCCAGTCAAGAAACATACAGTTGGTGCGGTGACCACAATTGAGTTGTTCCTGCCAACACCATACAGCATTGAAGTGGGAGACAACTTTGACATTACTGCTGGTTGCGACAAGACATTTGCAACATGCAAGAATAAGTTCAACAATGTAGTGAACTTTGGTGGCTTCCCGCATATTCAGGTGGAGATTACAACACGATGAGAGATGTAGATAAACAACTTGATATTGTCAAGTCAGTAGTTACTTGGGTTAATACACCATACCATCACCATGCCCGTGTAAAGGGTATTGGTGTAGATTGTGCCCAGCTGATTGTTGCTGCTGCGCTTGAGAATGGCATTATTACACCTGATGAAGCACAAAATATCCCTAATTATCCAACACAATGGCATTTACATAATAGGGAAGAAAAGTTGTTAGAAGCACTGGAGTCGTTCGGCTGTGTGGAGATCCCAAAAGAACAGACCCAACCAGGAGACATCATATGTTTCCAGTTCGGTCGCACAACAAGCCATCTTGGTATCAAATTAAATGAGAATGATTTCATTCATGCACGGTATGATATCGGTAAGGTTGTTATAAATACTTTGCAGAACGAATGGTACGACAAATGGACTAAAACTTACGCGTTCCCTGGGGTGATAAATGGCTAATCTGGTAATATCAGCAGCAGGGGCGGCGGTAGGTTATCTTGTAGGGGGTCCTACAGGAGCAAGTATTGGTTGGGCAGTCGGTAGTGCGTTAAGTGCTAAAGATCCAGAATCAACAATGCAGGCACCCAATATTGGGGACTTGCGTGTACAAACCAGTCAGTATGGCACCGCAATACCGATTTGCGTTGGGAAACAAAGAGTTAGTGGTAATGTCTTCTGGGCGACTGATAAAACAGCACGGACGACAGAAACCAAAACAGATGGTGGTAAAGGTGGATTAGTTGGAGGTGGTGGTGAAGTAACGACCGTCACAACAACATATACAGTCAATCTTGCAATCGGTATCTGTAAAGGACCAATATTGGGTGTTAGCCGTGTGTGGGCGGATGGGCAGTTGATTGTTGACGCAACTGTAGATGCTAAACCGCTGATCGGCAACTTGTATTTGGGAAGCAATAGCCAGATGCCAGATCCAACAATGGAAAGTCATCTTGGTTCAGGAAATGTCCCTGGATACAGAGGGTTAGCATACATCGTATTGACAGATTTCAATTTAGGTGTTAGTGGTAGAATACCTAATTTCAGTTTTGAAGTGATTAAAGAGGGCGGAATATAATGGCATTAGCAACAAACTCAACTCCTGGTAGTATCGTTCTGGCTGGTGACTTAACTGGTGTTGCAAACGCACCAGAATTGCGTGTCACTGGTGTTGTTGCTGGTAGTTATGGTCCCGCAAATATTGTAGTTGATAGCAAAGGTCGGTTGGTTTATGCTAAAGACGCTACTTGGAAGACAGACATTGTTCCTCTGGTGGTTGATGCTACATATGCCGTGAAGGGCATTATCTCTACTTGTGATCCACGCATCACCATTGAAGGTGGATTGATTGCAGCACATCTGCCAGACGCACTAACACAAGCACAATACGATGCTTTGGAAACTGAAGATGAACTTCTTCGTGCAAGTACACCAAAGGGCATTGTTCAGGTTGGTTCAGGTCTTGAAGTTGACAATGGTGTGTTGCGTGTTCAGTATGCAAGCACTACCAAATTCGGCATTATGAAGCCAGGCACTGGTTTGGATTTTGACATTGATGGTAAATTGACACCATTTGGGCTTGAATCTGGTGCTTCTGAAACAGAGAAGGGCATTGTACAGATTGGTGATAACATCGATGTGACTGGTGGTGTGATTTCCGTAAAGACTGCAACAGCAGCACAAAAAGGTGTTGTTCAAGTCGGTTCTGGACTGTCAGTTACTGGTGGTGTGATGTCATGGACTCAACCTGATTATCCAGTTGCTAGTAAGGTAGCAAAGGGATTTGTTGAAGTTGGTGCAAACATCGATGTCAATACTGGTGTTATTAGTGTTCCTGTTGCAACAGACACAGTAAAGGGTGTTGTACAGGCTGGTGATGGTATTGGTATAACTGATGGATCTTTGCGTATTGCTGATGCTACTTATACAACCAAAGGGTTGGTGCAGATTGATGCTGGTAAGGGATTAGTTGTTAGCAGTGGTGTATTATCTGTGCAGGACGCAACAGCAACCGAAAAGGGTGTTGCTCAGGTAGGCACAAATATTGATGTGTCTAGTGGAACCATTTCTGTGAAATTAGCATCATCTACTGACAAAGGTGTTGTTAGAATTGGTTCTGGATTAGATGTTACTGATGGTGTCGTAAGTTGGACCCAACCAGCTTATCCAGTTGCATCAGCATCAAATAAGGGGTTTGTTCAAATAACAGAAGGCAATGGCATGTTGGTTGTAAACGGGGTACTTTCAATTAACGTGCTACCAGATACAACTACAACAAGTAAAGGTATAATGCAAGTTGGATCGGGGTTGACTGCTACTTCTGGTGAATTATCAGTTGATTCCACAATTCTTCGATTGAATGCTAACAAAACACTGTCTAAAGTACAAACACACGGGGTGCAAGCTGTTACAGGATCTCCATTAACTTGGGACGGCAATAACGGCAACCTATACAGCTTCACTTTGTCAGGCAATATTACACTCAGCAATGGTACTAATATAAATGTTGGGTCGTATTACCACTTTATTATTACCAATAGTGCAACGATTACGTACGGAAGCCAGTTTAAATTTAAAACTGGTTCTATTAAACAACCATCTGGCACCAAATCAGTATTAAGCTGCTATGCTGTTGATGCAAACACACTATATTGCATAATGCAACCAAATTTCGTTTAGGAGATGTAAATGGCTAACGCTACACAAACAATTGCAGGTGATGTACAACTTGCTGGGGATTTAGGCGGCAACAACAACGCTGCATCACCAGCCCTAACCAATACAGCCGTTACACCAGGCTCATATGTGGTTGCTAAATTCACAGTTGATGCTAAAGGACGTCTAACTTCAGCAGCTAGCTCCACTGCGCCAGAAATTATGGCGATCATTCCTGATGCAATGACGGTAGATGCGTATACCGCTCTATCTCCTGCAGAGAAAGAAGCCCGGGGTAATACTGCAAAAGGTATTGTTGTAGTCGACGACACAAATCTGACGGTAGCCGACGGTCTACTGTCATTAACACCTCCTGACGCTACTACAACAAGCAAAGGTGTTGTGCAAATTGGTGAAGGGCTGTCTGTTACAGGCGGGGTGGTGTCGTACGGAGCCACAGATTATGCAACGACTAACGATTATGGTCTAGTAAAGATTGGATCTGGTTTGGTTGTTAGTTCTGGTGTGGTTTCATTGGATACACTACCTGATGCCACCACAATAAGCAAAGGCGTGGTCCAGATTGGCACAAATATTGATGTGGCTGGTGGTGTGATCAGTGTAAAGACGGCAAGTGCTGCTGATTTGGGAGTTGTACAAATTGGAAGCGGTCTAACGGTTACAGATGGTGTGGTTGAGTTGGGTAGTTTACCAAATGCAACAACATCAACGTTGGGTGTTGTCCAGATTGGCGATAACATTGATGTAACTGCTGGTACGATCAGTGTGCCAGTAGCAACTACGTCTTCTCTTGGTGTTGTATCTGTACAATCTGGTGGTGGCTTGACAGTTACTGGTGGAGTACTAGCGTTTGATGGTACATACACAAATGCATCATATTCACAGAAAGGTATTGTGCAGATTCAATCTGGTGGTGGCATTTCTGTCACCAATGGTGTGATATCAATTGACACAACCGCATATGCTACCAGTGGATCAAAGGGTGTTGTACAAGTGGGGGCAAATATTGATGTGGATGCTGGTGTAATTAGCATAAAGACAGCTTCTGATACAGAGAAGGGTGTTGTGCAGATTGGGTCAGGGCTTGATGTTGTAGATGGTGTTGTTAGTTGGACCCAACCAACTTATCCTGATGCATCTACAACTGAAAAGGGGATAGTACAAATCACACAGGCAAACGGATTAAATATTTCTAGCGGGGTATTATCATTTAGCCCTCCTGATGCGACCACATCTACAAAAGGAGTTGTGCAGATTGGCGACGGGTTATCGGTTACAGGCGGCGAAGTCAGCACTGATGCAACAGTTCCAAGAACTACAACAGTCAATAATTTTACAAAAACGGTATATTCAACAGCATATACACTAACTGATGACGCTAATATTGCTGTTGATGCATCACAAAGCAATTTGTTTACGGTTACACTTGGTGGGAATCGTACATTAGATAATCCCACAAATCTTGCAGCTGGTGAATACACATTTATAATCAAGCAAGATGGTGTGGGTGGTCGACAGTTAGCATTTGGAAGTGCATACAAGTGGAAGAGTGGTTTCAGTAATATATTATCAACGTCAGCCGGGGCTGTTGATATGATTGTGGCTATAAGTGATGGTACTAATGTATATTGTAGTTTAGCAAGAGGATTTGTGTGATGTTTGAAAATAATAAACATATCGCTAATGGTGAAATAGGTTATACGTCATCTTTTATTTCAGGTCCTGCACACACAGGAACATTTGGTGCTAACATTTCATTAGCACGGGATGAAACGTATATGGCTGTGGGCATTGTAGGAGATAACACACCGTACATGACAAATGGCAGCGTTGTGATTCTAACCGGTAGTGGAACTACTTGGAGCGTGCAGACGAAGATCCAACCGTCAGGAGGCTGTGAACGACTTTTTAGCAGGCCTGCAATAGACGCTGACGGTAATACGTTAGTTATTTGTGGGAACGACAATTGTAATGGTTATGGCAAGGCGTATGTGTACACCAGAAGTGGTTCTACATGGTCGCTACAGACAGATTTAGACGCATCGGTAGATTTCACAGTATCGCAACCCTGTATAAGCGATGATGGCAACACTATAGTTGTTTCAAAGTATTCATCCGACTCATCAATGAGAGTGTATACACGATCTGGATCGACATGGTCACCACAATCGACTATCACTCAAACTGGGGAATGGCTTGGTTATTCATTGGCATTATCCCCTGATGGCAATAAACTTGTTGGTGGTGCTGTATTGTATGATGGTGTGCAAACAAATCAAGGAGCTGTGTATGTATACACTAGAAGTGGTAGCACTTGGACACAACAACAGAGAATTGACACTCCAACACCAATCACAAATGGTAATTTTGGTAGTCATGTTTGTTTGAGTAGTGATACAAACACCATATCAGTGGTTGAAGGTGACACAACCAATTCTGCTATACATTTATTTGGGTGGAATGGTAGTTCTTACACACATTCAGCAACTTTAACAAATGCTCTATTCGATGCGCAGAATTATGAACATCTGGCGTTTAATGCCGATGGAACAATGCTTGTCGTTGGGTGTGGCGGAACCTCACCATTGATTTCAGGGCATAGTTCTATGTTGATATACAGAAAGATTGGTGGCACGTGGCACACTGAACCATACATTATAACATCAGCCCGTGCTGGTTTTGGATCTAATGTAGAATGCTCCGCAGATGGGAGAATATTATACACCAGTAGTTCTGATCAACTGCATATTGTGGCGGAGACTACAATCTAATGGCACTATTCGTTACAGTTTGGGAAGATAGCGGTCCTGTTGTTAGCAGCAAGGGCACAACCCGCACACAAGTTACTAACATTGGTTGGAAATCATCTGGTCTTGATGAGTCCAACCACTATGTCTACAATCCAATTATCCGTCCTGAAGAAGGTAGTGATATCCCATTCACATACAGTTACAAGAAGTATAACTTTATGAAGATTGCGGGCACATATCCACTTGGAAGTCGACCACGCATCAAGATAACTGGTGATTACACAGGGGCTGCTCCGCAAGGGGATAATAGCACTATCGAATCAGTAACCGCCGAAAGTATTTCTGTTACAGCGCTGAACACAGCAGTTTCATTAGCTAACAAAAACGTAAGTGAGGTTGTAGTGAAGAAAGGAAGTAATATGGTTCCTTCATCAGACTACACCATTGACGCAGAAGCAGGCACTCTAACATTTACAGTTGGTGACAATATTGGTACTTTGCCTGCTAATTTAAAGGTAGATTACAAATACAAAAAGAGTGAATACCAGAGCACAGGTGCTATTCGGTTATTTTACAAACTGACTAACATTTATGAGCAACCCAACAGTACTTGGGACGGCTCTCTGATGTATATTGCACCAGGTGAAACAAAAATATTATACCCAGCTGTTAGCACTACTGGTCCTGAAGCGGCTACTTCGTACCTCCAATACCTCACTGCAAACGCCACGTATTACTCCCAATACCTGGTTACACAACTTGTTGTAGAACAAGGCACCGAAGTTGATTTTGGCAACATAGGTGAACTAAATATAGAATGGTATATGGATGAGTATGAAGGAACCAATGTATGAGCTGGGAATGGGAACAAGACTTTACATCAACCGTTGAAAGTGCTTCTGAATATGAGGCTATCTTTGTAAATGGTGATATCTGGGTATTCAATGAAGGAAAAACAACAGATCCCAACTGGAAGAACACCTGGCTGAACCAAAATGATGAACCAATGGATGTTCTGCGGGGGTTGAGTCTCACCATCTATAATTATTGGAATAGTATGAATGGCAATACTTCCAATAAGGACTTTCCTTACTATAATGATCAAACCCAGTCTTACACAGCACACCCATCACATCTCACCACAGATTATGAGCGTTTGACTTACCACTTCTATTTTGACAACAACACTCATGAGATTTACAAAAATCGCATTGATTTAATTTGTTGTAATGCTGACAGTATCACTGATGATGACAAATCTCCTTACACCAACTATGGTGGTAACTTATCTGCTACAAAGTGGCATGATCGCGTTTATCTGTTGAATGGTCAAGATATTTTAGAGTTTGATGTCACCAAAAAGCAACTTGTGTCATCATTGGCGCAACTCTGGGGCAGAAAGACTGTTGTCCCTGCTGGTGTAGTTACAGATTCGGAAGAAAATTGCGTATTTGTTCCAGGAACAGGCTCTATTGAAACAATCATACAAAAAACTACAGAAACTACACCAAATAGCAACTTGTGTGCTGCTAATGGAAAACTATACGTTACAACTCTAGAGTATCACCCAGAAACTTACCAACAATGGTTGTACATCTACAATATTGCTACTGATGAGTGGAAAACTGTAGCACTACCAGGCAGACATCAAGGTGCTAAACGACACATTGTTGATGGATTGGATGGTTTTGTATGGATTACAGCAAAAAACAGCCATTCTATCATAAAAGTGAATGTTAATACCGATGAAGTTGTAGCAACTATCCGCATAAACCGCCACCCATACAAGATGACCGTCAATCAAGGAAAACAACTTTTTGTTGCAAGTGATCCACAAGACAAAACAAGTCGGCTGTTGTATCACCCTGATTTAGCAACATTAGTTGGAAGTGGCAGTTTAGAAGGTGCTTCAGGATATATTGTGGTTTCCGGTGGATTTAAGGTGATTGACACAAAAGACACTACTTCTGGCATGATTACTCTTGTAGACCAGTCTGCAAACACACAATCCGCATATGCAAGCGGCAAATGTGATGGTAAGGGCGACTTCTTTGATGACGGAAACGGATATTTGTGGTTTGTAACCGACAACCATTATGGCAGACTAAACAAGTCAACCAAAGAGATTAAAACCACATTCAAGGCATCAGAAGGAGCAGTCAAAGCGGAAGTTCTTGCTGATGCAATCCCAATGATTCCTGATAACTCATCGATCATCGATAACATTCAACATGGTGTGATGGATGGCATTAAAATTGGTGATGCTGGATCTGAGCCAACAATCCTCAAGGCACTGGTAACACCACAGTTCACATACCAACGTTGGAACGGGTTTACATTTGTTGATATTACAGTGAAACCTTACCTATTCTTGATACTTGATGGTGAAGTTAGAATGTTCAGACTATCTGCTTTTGTCAGAAAGAATAAATATATCCATCGCGGAACCGCAATGATTGCCATTGGGGATCAGGCGTTTTACGGAGATGAATAATGAGCGTCTGTCCAGTCCCAGCTAGCGCATCGCATACAGATTATACCACAGCAGGTTCCATAACAAATACACCACCAGACACAAAGTTTGAGATTTGTGAAGGTGGAACTACATCCACAATTTCAGGACCTGGTGGGTCTTCATCAACTACAGTTTGCTGCCCAAATCCTGGACCGCAAGGACCACAAGGCTGTGCTCTCAAGTGGGAGTCTGCTTGGGTAAACAACAAAACATACAACTATGAATCAGGTACACCTTGCGTCACCTCTATTGTTACGCACAACAATGTAACTTACATCTGTAAGAAAACCCACAGTTCTACTGATACTACATCAGAACCTGGTGTTGGACCCAATTGGACAACCGATTGGGATATCTTCATGGCTGATGTTGGGCATTTGAAGTGGGCTGGTACCTGGGAAACTGGCAAGGCATACAAAGTAAATGATGTCGTGCTTGGACCAACCAGTGGGAATGGCTGGGTTTGTATGGTTGACCACACATCCAACAATGATGAACCGTCAACGTTACAAACAAACGCAAACTGGGATCCAATCACAGACTTATCTAAATCTACATTGCCTGAAGAAGAACAATCGTTCCTCAGCGGACTGATGGATGGTGTCATGGACTGGTGGAAAGATGCACCTCTATGGCAGAAACTACTTGCTATCGCTGCTGGCGTTGGGCTTGCTTATGCTGGCTACAAGATTATCGACTCAATGATGCAAGATGGTGAGACCAATCCTGATGGTGAATCAGTAGACACCCGTTATAACGGCACTGCTGGCTACAATGGCTCATTCACACAACCAACACTACCCGTTGTTGTGGCGTCCATCATGGAATTTGCAGGATACACACCAGACCAATACGATGTCTCATTGCTTGATAACAAAGAAGTAAACTTCAGCGTTACTGGTGGGATGAACACCCGTGCTCTACTGAACCAACTTGCACTGACATACCAGTTTGATGTGGTTCCATCAGGCGGTGTTGTCAAGTTTGTTCCTAAATATCAAACACCAGTCCGTGAACTAACCGCAGATGACCTGGGACATCAGGTTATGGACTCAAGCCTTGCTGGACCTGCACCATACACCGCTAAACGCCACCAGGGCATTGACTTGCCGCGTAGCATTACATTCACATACTTCAGTGCTGCATTGGATCACAACACATTCACACAACAAGCAGAACTCTTCACATTTGAAGATGGTCAGGATGTGCAAATCCAGGTTCCATTCACACTATCCGACAGTGATGCAAAGCGTATTGCTGAAACAACACTGGTAAATGCACATATTGAGCAACAAGAGTTCACATTCACAACAGATTACCACAATATTGACCTTGAACCGGGTGATGTTATTACAATCCCAGTTGGCACTCAAGGAGATGTTGCACAAGTGCGTATCAAGGAAATCAACGAAACAGAAGATGGTGTGTTAGAATTCCGTTGTGCACGCTCCGATTACAACACTCAATCTTATGAGTATTCAGGCGTAACCGTAACCACACCGCCAGCCCAGACCAGTAATGTGCCTGTGAGTATTGGATACAGTGATACACTGTTTATTGAGGTTCCACCACTAACATCTAACGATGGCAATCCACGCCTGTATGGCATCGTAACTGGCTTCGGTAAAGCTGGTTGGCCAGGTGCTAACCTCTACAAATCAGTTGATGGTGGCAATACATACAACTTTGTTGCATCTACAAGCACAAAATGCACATGGGGTATGGTAACCAACCCAACACCAGCACCAGCAAAGGGCTATTATGTTTGGGATGACACAACAACAATCAGTGTGACACTGAAAGAAGGAACATTGAGCAATAGCACAGATATTGCGGTTCTAAACGGACAGAACTGGTGTATGATTGGTGAAGAACTGATTGGCTTTGTCAATGCAACACTGACAGGAGCAAACACATACACATTATCCCGCTTGTTGCGTGGACGCCGTGGATCTGAAGTCAAGTGTGGAACACACCTTGCAAATGAACTATTCGTGGTCCTTGATGGCAACTTGACATATATTGACCTCCCATCCAGTGAGTTGGGTCGTGTGGTCAAGTTTAAGACTGTGACTATGGGCAGCTCATTAGACAAATCTCCTGCGTTTGACATCCAACCATTCGGCTTGAATCTACTACCTTGGGCACCAGGTAATGTGCAGATCACAAAGAACAACAACGATTACGTGTTCACATGGGTTGAGCGGCCACGTCTGAACAATGGATTGCAAGACGACCGTGAGTTAGTTCACGATGCTGATTGGGCTGGTTATGGCATTACGATTTTTGGTGAGCCAGCAGCAACATCTGTAAAGAGAAGTGCTATCGTTGTGGTAAATACTTACACATACACAGAGGCTATGCAAATCGCTGACTTTGGTTCAGTTCAGACAACACTGAAAGCAAGTGTCGTCCAGTTGAGCACGAAGGTTGGTGGTGGATATCCTGCTGTGATTGAATATTAGGAGTAACAAATGGCAACAACTACAAACTATGAAATGACACTTCTGGAAATCGGTCAGAAGGAAAAAGAGACAACAATCAACACAAATTTTACCACTTTGGATAATACCCCAAAGTATTTGGGTGATTTAGCATCTGCCCCTTCCGATTTAACAAAGATTCCAGTGGGGTCAACATACTTCAATACAACATCGTCAAAGCTGCAAGTTCTGCGGAATAAGACAGGTCCCGTATGGAGTAATGTAGCCTGACCCAAAAATAAATATGTGACATTTGTTGCCTTCGTCATAAATACAATAGACAATGATTATGTTGTCTATATTATAGGAGAAAGCAAATGTCACAACCACTACGTCCAGCAACAAGTATTACATACGAACAAGCAGTAGCATACGAATCATCCCGCACCAAATGGTATAATGTCCACGGACATATCACCAACATCCGCGAACTATCCCAGATCTTCAATATCCCTCACGGCACATTAGTTATGCGCCTAAAGGCTGGTTGGCCCCTTGATACTGCACTATTGGCTGACAAGAAGCAAAACTGGACTATCAACAATATCATCTACCTTCATACACAAGCTGATACAACAGATCGTGTCAAGGCAAAATTAGACGCCTATTTCAGCAAGAACAAGAAGAGGACAAAACCAAATCGTGTCATTGGTGGAGGATACTTCTAATGGAAAAGGAAATCGGAGCAGAAGAACTTGTCTATGCAACCATCACTGGTTTTGCAAAGCAAAAGGCAAGTATCAGTATTCAGTTCAAGCATGCTTCTGGTAAGACTGCTGACCATTGTTATTCACTTGACAAAGACAAGCATCGGCATTGTTATCGTCAGTTGGAAGTTGGTCAGCATTATGTCATTGTCACCAAACACGTGGGTAAACGCCGTTGGGTTTGGACAAAGGCAATGTTGGTTAGTAAGAAGGAAATGGCTGGATTCAGAGAGATTGCTGGGTTAGTCCCAACAGAAGTCAAGATGGCTGAAGCAATGCAGTGGTTGAGGGACTACCGTAACCCACCTCTACCCACATCACTTGCAGATTTACTGGAATTTTGAGGATATTATATGACAATAAACAAAACAGGTATTGACTGGAAAGATCCAGAGCAACGCAAAGCATACCAACGGATGAAGAACAAAGAGTATTATGCCCGTGATAAAGAGAAGATATTGGAGAAGTCCCGCCAATGGCATAAAGAGCATCCTGAAGTAATGACTGAGAACATGAAACGGTATTACGAAAAGAATCGGGAAGCACACCTTGCTAAAATGGCTGAATATCACAAGAAAAATCGTGATAAACTCCGTGAGCAAGCAAAGGCAAGGCGGCATAAACGTCGTTTAGAAGAGCAACAGCAGCAAAATGTTGACAATGGAGAAGCGAAGTAGTATAATTAAGATTAATGGGCGGGTGTAATAAACATTTAGCTTCTCCAATGCCTTGATACCGCATCCGTCCATTACCCTAAAAAAATAAAAATATTTTTGTGTAAAATTGGGTAATAGATATAAATAGAAGTACGGACGCCAATCCAGTAGTATAATACAGATTAACTAGAAACCCCCGTATCGATTGGCGTCCTACGGGGGTTTCGCTTTATAAGGACGCCAAAATGAGTTACGTATATGCACTATCCAGATCAACTGAACCCCAAACCATATTTTACATAGGTGAAACTACATCACCTGAAAGTCGGTTGACTGGACACGTTGGAGATTATTGGACCTGTGAAGAAAAAGTTCACGTGTTGCTGAATGAGGCTGAGTTAAACGGAGGGTTCATAATGCGCATTATGTTTGATACTCCAGGCAAAAAAGTGGGGAGGGCTGTCGAAGCTATGGTATCATATCTTAAACACACGGACATTGTTAACCCAAATACATCACGGTTATTGAATGTGCTAAGACACTTGAACGGCGCCAGTATTGATAACATTAAAATAACACCATTTGGTATTAGTGTTCTGAATTCAGTCAACTTAGAGAATGACATCAATTGTGATATTATGGAGTTTTTGTTGAAAGGGTGCACTGAAAAAATTGAGGACTTTGAAATATCAAAAGAGATTTGCACAATAGGATTCAACAAACTCCATCGATATTGTCAATCATATTATGGAGTTGTAAAATGAAACAGTGCATTGATATCTACACTGGAACATATGTAGACAACAAAGACAAACAAGTAAAAGGTGTTGCCTTTGCGGCTATATGTAAAGGCAAGAAGGGTAGTTATACTCACACAAACACGGATCCAGAACAAACAAGTGCTATGGAGATGTGGATGAGTGAAATGGATACAATTCTCAAGAGGATCCCTGCTGATACAACTCAGTTTGAAGAGTGTGCTCTCATCATTCACTCCTGGTCTCACAATCTCAAAAAGATTACCAGTAAAATGCAATCCATTTACAACCAGCTAAAAGAGTATGATGAGGATATGTGGGATGTGGTTGCAATCAAGCTGAGAAGGGCAAATGGAACGAAATACCCATACCACGATCAAATGGCAAGTATTATGCTGACATTGTTGCGTTATAACAAAATGCTTCCACTTGATGTGAAATTTGTGTCTACAAGCCCGAAAAATGCAGCTATGGGACTTGCTTACCAGAGGGCGGAAGTAGCGTTAAAACCCGCATAGCGCTGTCTTTATAGTGCTTTATAGTGCTTTATATTATAAAGCCAGCGCAACTGGTTAACTCCGCTTGTTATGTGGATATCAACAATAGAAGAACTCCATTCCGCCTTCGGCTTCATGTCGTTCTTGTTTCTGTGCTTCGCACCTTATTGCTTTGCACCCCATGCACTAAATACTAACATGTACAAATACGGACATTGGCATTCGCCCATACAAATACCTGAACCAAATCCATATGTTGGGTTCATTTACCAGATAACCAATTTGGCAACAGGAAAGAAGTACATTGGCAGGAAAAACATGACGTCTACAAGACGCAAACAAGTCAAATGTAAGACGAAACCAGGAACAAAAACCGCCCGTATAACTAAACCATCTGATTGGCAAACATATACCAGTTCATCAACACAACTGAATAATGACATCTCCAATTTGGGCATTAACCAGTTCTACTTCGAAATATTAAGTTTCCACACAACCAAAGCACGCCTGAATTACGAAGAAGTGAAGCAGTTAGTTATAAGAGGTGCATTGACCAGTTATCTCCCAAATGGAGAACCAGAATATTATAACGGCATTATCCCACCAGTAAGGACAAGACCTTGAAATCAATAGAGCAAATCAAGCAAGAAATAAACGCCAGCAAAGATCTGATTGACAAATCCCGCCGTTTATTTGAGTTAATTTGGATGCCATTCGGTCGTATTAGTACGGATGAGTATATGCCGTTAGTCAATAAGTTCCAATATAGGTGTAATGTAAATCCGTCCCTGAACTACCCACCACATGGTCCATTTATTCATTACCAGTCTCTATTGACAAAGGAAGGAATTATGCGGATAACAAAATCGGGTTTGAAGACAGAACAAGTCAGGGCTGAGATGCTATTAGATAAATATGCTGGTATAGAAGAAGTAATACAAAGACCTCCAACCAAAAGATATTATACTCCATTGGATCCATCTCTAAAGAAGAAGCCAGGAAGACCAAGGAAGTATTAGGATTAAAAGGAAATCAGAGGAATGTCCAGGATTCTCCAGGAATCCTCAGGATTTTCTAGGATTAGAAGGAATCTCCAGGATTTTGTAGGATTTTGTAGGATTTTTCAGGATTATAAAGGAACAAGGAATATGTCCAGTAAAGTAGACCCAAGGAAGTGGATACCAACTCCAGAGATATTAGAGAAGATTAGAGAGCAATCCCGTATGGGTGTAACAGAGGCAAACATCGCAAGAAATGTGGGTTTGCACCCTTCTACGTTTAGTGAGAAGAAGAGTATGTATCCCGAAGTTGCGGAAGCGATAAGAGATGGAATGGCAACGGGTGAGAATTTGGCGGTGGGTGCATTGTGGAATATGATTCAGGATACGAAGCATAAGGGGCATTTGACTGCTGTTATATTCTATTTGAAGTGTAGGCATGGGTGGAGTGATGGAAGTCGCCAGAGTGGTACTACTGTAGAGACTACCGCTCCATCAGGCGTAACATTTGAGATTTTGCAAAAAGGGGATCCACAACCACAGAAGGCAACCGTAAACGACGTTGTTGACGATGTAATCCTCCACTAAATATCTCTAAACCCAACTGTTCTAAACCCAACTCACTGTAGACCCAACTGTGTTTAGACCCAACTACAGTTAGACCCAACTCATTTTTCACACCCGCAGAATATGCGGTCTCACCCGTTCTATGCGGTGTTTGACCGTCTCCCCACTGTTTCTGCGGGTTAGACACAGTTTCTCCCTGGGGCGATTAGCGGGTCTAACCCGCATTCGACCGTTTTTGAGTACGTGAGCGCTTACTAACCTTTCATTTTCTCCTTCTGCTATGAGCCTTCTAAAACCTTACACTATTTATGGACCAATGTCAACAATTATATTTATGGTTGTACCTGTTGACTTTTTGTATTTATGGTGCTATAATGTTTACATATGCTGGTGAAACGGCATATGACTAAACAACCACTGAAAGGGTAAAAAAATGAATTTGATTGTGAGTGTTGATGTAAACCTGGATAATGGTAGCAATGTATTTGTGCCCCGTGTGCCTGTGCACGTTGATGATGCTGTGTATAATGAATACGTAGCAAATGTGTCTACCTGGGGTGTTGATGATGTGGAAACCATCGCGATGGTTGAGTGTATTCGGAATGAGATTGGCATACCTGATGTTGTATGGGATACACTGCCTGATCAAGATGAATATGATTATGTGATTGAGGTTGTTGAGGAAAACTAAAACCGGGATCCCGCACTAATAGCGGGTTCTCACCATTTTCTATAAATATTTGACAATGGACCATAAATATATGTATAGAGATGTTGACCTGTAAACATATTTATGCTATAATGTCTCTAATGGTTGAGCAATAGTGCACAGCCAATAATACCAACGAAAGGGTAAAAATTATGAATACGAAACAATTGTGTGGTTGGATGCGGGTTAAGAGCGCTGTACTGGCTGGTGGCGTTAAGGTTACTGGTAACCAATTGAATGATATGCTGCGCGCAGATGCAGCCCAATACGGCTACCGTACGGCTGTATTGTCTGGTCGTGATATGGTCAACAAGCTTGTTGCATTGAATAGTGAGGTGGCATAATGAACACACAGTTTACACACGATCAAATTTGGGCAGCTCTTCACCCAACCAATAGTTTCAAAACTATTATACAAGAGTTATCAGTTTTAAATGTAATATTAGGTGACATTATCCCATCTGCTGTGTTGAAACAACGCGTTATTACCCGCGGAAAGAATGCTGGTTTTCGTCGTATTACTTACAACCGCAATTATGTGTTGTCTGCTAATGACATCGATAAACTGTTTGTTTATATGACTGGACTTCCAAAATCTGAATACGTTGCTCTCCGTCATTTTATTCAAAATGAAAAAGGTCAAACAATGTTTAGTCTAGTGCTTAATGATGATACCAAAGATGCTGAATATGTCGCTCACTGGCATGATGTATATAACCGTACACAACATCTTCGTACTAAATGCTACGCTCATCTAGCACGTGATTTGGATATGAATAATTACTAAGTGTGCACTGTTGACCTTTTGTGCTATTTATGGTACAATGGCTACATACGCTGGTGAATGAGCACTGGCGTATGAACTAAACAATACTTTTGAAAGGGTAAAAAATGAATACTAAACAACGCACGCTGCTAAACAACGCCGCTAAACTTGTCGCGGCGCAATCGCATGAAGCCCCATACACTGTACGCCGCGGGCTGGATAGAATGGCATCTGATCCTGAACTGATGTCTGAATGTGTACCAGTGTTTGGTATGGAGTTTGACAAGCTGGTTCAAGGCATGACAGATTGTGGTATGCTTGATGTAGAGTTCCAAATGAAACAAGTCTTTTGAAGACGTCTTTTGTTATATAGGGTCAAGCCTGACGGCTACCCTTTCGCCCGCTCACTATACCCGCCGTCAGGCTGTTCAGTTTGGGTATAGTGGGCACTTCACATTACCTTGAACGGTTCCTTACTGCACCGTCTTCAGCCATACGGGCATTCTCTTCTGGCTCATCTTCACTGTCTGGTCCTTCAACAGCAGCCTCAGCTTCCTCACCAGCCTCTTCCTGCCCAGTCAACAGCTCACGCTCTTCACTGACATCATCAACAATCTCCCCCTCATATAGACGCTGCAATAGAGTGTCTAGTGATATGACACCAGTCTGAAACAGTTGCAATAGAGACATTACTTGCTTTGGATCCATTACGGTTGGGCTTACATCTTTATTGAGCTCTACTTCTGGCTCTACGTCCATGCCCAGCCATAGGTTGTACCAGTAGAGAGCCATCTGTAGTCCTTCTTCAAGTGCTGTTGCAATAGTGACCAATGATGCACCTTCTGCACCCAAACGGATCTGCAACGCATCAGAGCTCTCTACACCACGCTTGTACTGCAGCATACGGCTGCCCAGGCTATACATCTGTTCTTCCTTTGTCTTTGCAAGCTCAGTTAAGAAGTTCATACCTGCACCAGTGAACTCAAGAAAGCCAGTGCTACTGCCCGCTGTCAAGTGAATGAATTGATCAGTGCCCAACCGTACGACCTGAGCATCGTTCTGCAAGTCACCAGTGATGTATGGGGTTGGTAGAGCAATGAAATGTGCACCGTGCCCAATGTCAACACTTACTTTGAAATGATCGATGTTGATGTCAGCCATAGTGCCCAGTGGTGGCTTACCCATCTTATCAACACCAACACCGTTCGCATTGACGACAGTAAATGGGATATAGTTAAGACGCATGCCGCGTATTGTTGGAGTGATGGTCTCTACCACTTCATATTGTGGCTTTGTGCTTGAGCCATAACCACCTGTAGGCGTCTTCTTCTGTTCCCATATCCTGACAGTGTATAGTCCAGCAGGGTCCATAAATAGTTCACGGTAGCGGGTTAGCAATAGCTGTTCATATGGGTCCTTTGGGTTCGGTGCAAAGTATGTCTCTGCAAGCACGTAGAAGCTGTCTCCCCAGTTGACGATGTTCATACCATTGTAGCTTATGATATATGGTGTCTCAGCAACATCATCATAGTCAACAAGAAGACCAACACGTCCTGTTTTGAAGATGTCAGCATAGCATTGAGTGATGAATTCATCTTCACCAATGTCTCCATAGAAGACTGGATCGTCTCCAACAACATATTCAATTGAGTGTGATCTACGTGTCAGTGCACCAACCAAAGCGGTTAGTGTCCGTTCAATGACATTATAGAAGCTGCTGCGATGACGGTATGCGTCATATTGTTCGTTAGTTTGACCAGTGAGCTTTGGGATGTAATCATACACCTTACCTTCATACGCATCAGAAGTGCGTTTCATAGCTGGTTGATATTCGTTATACAGTGGATGTGTCGTGTTAATAGGCATAATAGTATTCCCTTTTCCTGGTACTGATTATTTATCTGTTGTCATACACCAATCATTCGTAAACCGCCTGATTGATATCTCTTTACTGGATACTTACTATAGATGAAGTAGCCAGCAGCATCATTCGGGTGGTCGGTGTCGTGTCCTTTGTCTGGTTGACCGTTGCCGTCATAGACTTGTTGTTCAAGTGCTTCGGTGTATTGTTTACATTTAAATGTATTGACTCTATATTTTCGTATACCGTCAGTTGTGATAAATGCCATATTCATACTGTTGATACGGTCTCTGACTGGTGGGTTTTTACTACCTGCATGCACACTGAATCCTGCTGTGCGTAACATATTTAGATCAGACATACTACTGTTGTTGGTATGTCTTTGTGCTCCACTACTGTCTGGATAGACAGCAATAGTGAATTCTGGATACTTCTCTTTGATGATGTTAATCATCTGTTCTGTGTCACGTGCACCCATAATCTCATCAACAGCGACTGGTCCAATGTGATCAATGATGTGAACTACAGCAGCCATCTTACCAACGTTGAAGTCCATACCAACGTGTAGAGTTGGTAGCGGGATGGGATGACCGTAAATGTCCTTCTTACCAGCATTGTCTTTAATGATATCTTCGATGCATATGTTTGAATGGTTCTCTCTACGATCGAACTTATAGTAGATGCGTCCGCTTGTTAGGTTAACAAATTTTCCTTCAAGGTATGCCTCCACTAGTTCTGCGGGGTATGTGTCCAATAGCGACTGAATGAACTCAGGTGGTAGAAATGGGTTGTCTCTTGTCTTTGCTCTGACATACGCTCTGTCTTCTCTGTCACCTTCCTTTTCGAAGAACTCATATAGGAAACCAAACCCTTCGGGTGTTGATGTTGTGAAGCCTTGATATACCTTCCCTGACCGTAAACGTGATTGACACATACGCCACATTGCAACAGCGACATCTTTATTGATGGTGTCGCATTCATCAACACCAAAGAATGCAAGGTTTAGACCTGCAAGGCGTCGATAATTTTCGGCGCTGCGTAGCAGCAATACACACTCCCCTTGAGCAAACTGTAATGTAAACTGAGGCAGAGGGCTGGCTTTGTACTTGTACGGGATACCCGCTTCAATGAGACATTGTTCGAATTCAGGAATCAGAACGTCGTGCAACATACTGTTAATCGGTTCCAACAGTGCTGCTGTGTGTCCTGGGTTCAGTGATGCAAGGTGAATGGCTTTATAGCAAAACGCTTTGGTCTTGCCTGCACCATAGCCCCCAATCAGTCCCAAATATCTTACATTGGTATTAGTGACAAAATCGTATTGGTGCGGTAGTAGTTGTATGCTCATATATTATTCTTTATCAGTATTAGTAAACAACCCAACAATAAACCCAGTGTGAATACTGTAATCATTCCTGTATCTCCTTTAGAATATGGTCTGCAGCCACGACAAAAGTGCCCTGACCGTCTGTAGATACCTTATAGAATATTTTATTGTTAGTATTTATGATGATGTCCACGATTGTCCCGTAGTTTTCAGTGAAGCCACCCCCACTGCATTTACATTTGGGTTGTTTGTAGTAGACTTTAGAATTGCGCTGGAGGGTCATTACTATATTTATCTCTTTACCATTGAAATATTTCACACTTCCCGTGTTTGGTTATAAATACATACTGCAATCACGCAAAATTATACTTTTATCGGGGATAAAACAATGGCACTACAATACGAAGCAACCGCAGTTCCTGAGGAACTACAACAGTTTTACAAAGAAGTTGATGGTAAGTATGTTCTTGATGTTGAAGGTGTGGTACCATCTTCACAGTACCAACAAGTACAGACACGACTACAGGAATTAGACGGCAAAGTTGCAGAGTTTCGCACAAATAATATTGCGTTGAAGCAACAATTAGAATCAGCAGGGAAGCAAACAGTTGATGTTGAGGCTCTATTGGAGCCACGCATTGGTGAGATGAAAGCCAATTACACACAACAGATTGAGACCCTCACAAAAACGAAATCGCAGTTAGAGCAGCATCTTGAAAGAGTGCTGCTATCTGACAGTGTGAAGGACGCAGCAATTAAGCACGGGGTGCTTGAGACTGCTCTACCAGATGTGTTGAACCGCGCCAGGGAGACATTTGTCGTCAGGGACGGAGTGGCAGTCAGCAAAGATAAGGCAAAGGACAAAGAAGGCAAAGACCTTACTGTTCAGGGCTGGATTCTTGGTTTGACTGAAACAGCATCGCATCTTTTTGCACCATCCAGGGGATCAGGTGCACAAAGACCAGTATCAGGTGTCACCCAGCAACCAACTATGTCATCCGTTGACAAGATCGCTGCAGGGTTGGCAAAGAAATAATTTGACAATCTAACACAAGGAGTATTAAAATGGCTACAGTAACACTAGCAGAAGCATCCAAACTAGGTCTAAATGACCTACAAGCAGGCGTTGTTGAAAACATCGTCACAGTAAACGCAATGTATCAAGTTCTACCATTCCAGACAATCAACGGCAATGCACTAGCATACAACCGTGAATCTGTTCTTGGTGATGTAGAAGTGCTTGGCATTGGTGGCACAATCACAGCAAAGGCACAAGCTGAATACACACCACTAACAGCAACTCTAACCACAATCATCGGTGATGCAGAAGTCAACGGTCTAATCGTTGCTCAAGGCATCGGTGGCAATGCTGGTAATGATGTCGTTGCTCAACAAATCGCATCTAAGGCAAAGGCAGTTGGTCGTGAATTCCAGCGTCAACTAATCCTTGGCGATTCCGCAACTCCAGGTGAATTTGACGGTCTAGCAAAGCTAGTTGCATCTACACAGAAGGTTGATGCTAACGCAAATGCACTAACACTATCCATGATGGACGAACTATTGGCTGCTGTTACAGCAAAGAATGGTCAAGTCGACTACATCACTGCTCACAGCAAGGTTATCAACAAGATCAAGGCTCTATACCGCGCTCTTGGTGGTGCTACAATTGAGCAAGTTCAAATGGGTACTGGTGCTGACGGTCGTCCAGTATATGTTATGATGTACGAAGGTATCCCAATCTTCCGTAACGATTACATCCCAACAAACGGTGGTGCTGGTACTAACGAAACCACAATCTTCGCAGGTACATTCAATGACGGTACAGGCAACGGTTTGACTGGTCTAACAGCCGCAAACGGTGCTGGTATCCAAGTTGAAGATGTCGGTGCTGCTGAAACAGCCGACAACCGCATCTGGCGTGTGAAGTTCTACTCTGGTCTAGTTAACTACTCAGACCTAGGTCTAGCTGCAATCACAGAAGTTACACTGTAATATTCTGCGGTTAAACTAACCAAAGACAAGAGCCTCTTCGGAGGCTCTTTCTGTATCCGTTGTGCGGGTATAAATATAGTATTATCAACAAGGATTCCTACCATGGCTTTCGACTCAACACTATCAGGATCAAATGCAAACAGCTACATTCCAGTAGCAACAGCAGACGATTATTTCACATTCCACCTTGACGGAACTTCATACTGGACCAGCCTATCAACCGCACAAAAGCAGGCTGCTTTGGTTCAGGCAACCAATCGCATTGATATGGAAATGTTTGGTGGAAGACCAACAGTAGACAATCAGCGTCTCCAGTGGCCACGCACTTGGATTATTGACCGCAATATGAACCCACAAGATCAAGTTCAGGATGCTGGTGGTAGATATTACCGCCCAAATAACACAATTCCTAAAGAATTGGCCGATGCTACATGTGAAATGGCATTAAACTACCTAAAAATCCAGAATGGTGACTATACAGTTGATGAGAACGATTTGGAAACCTTGTCAACATACAAGATTGGTCCAATTGACGTGTCAATAAAGGACAACCTAAAGGCTGATCGCCTACCAACGAAGGTTAAAGTGCTCCTACAAGCAATTGGACCAAACGCATGGAGTGGCAATGCACCAATAACATACGAAAGATAACAATGAATAACTTACTAGATATCTATACAACATCGCATATCCCTTTGGCTGCTTTCTTGAAGGTCAGAGGTTCTAAACTGATAAATATTGAGGTGAAGGAAAAACGTGGTGTGTTTACATTTGAGAGTGTGGACAGACAACTAATCATAGACTTCAACAATGGCATTGCTAGTGTAGAACCCGCAGAATATGCCACCAAAATGAGTCAAATGACACAAACCGCAAAACGATTGCTTAAAGAAGCAGGAGAACAGTAATGGCTGCAGGCAAATACAACATGTTAGTCCAACAAGGGGCTACTTACAACCAATCAATCACATTGAAGAGCTCCACTGGAACACCGATTAACATTACAGGCTGTACTGTGGCTGCACAAATACGTGAACAATACAGCGATGCAACTCCTGTGGCTACATTCACAACCAATATTCCTGTTGGTACAGATGGTGTTATCCAGATATCTCTGACACCAACGGAAACCAGCGCAATCACTATTGAGAAGGGCGTATACGATATTGAAATCACATATCCAGGTGGCACTAAAGACCGCATTCTACAAGGTAATGTTGTGATCAGCAAAGAGGTGACACGCAATGGTTAATACAGTCGTAGTATCGGAAACAAATTATAACGTTGTTGTAGATGAATCTAACAATATCGTAGTTGAGATTGATCAACCGTCCGTGGGACCTGCAGGTCCACGTGGCTACACAGGATCGCAAGGACCAATCGGGTTTACTGGTTCAGTGGGTTATGTAGGCTCACAGGGTGATATTGGTTTTACAGGATCAACTGGCTCACAAGGAGATGAAGGTGAAAGAGGTTATACAGGAAGTCAAGGTGAAGTTGGTTACACTGGGTCGGTTGGCATTCAAGGGAGCATCGGCTACACTGGTAGCGCTGGGTCTGCTGGCGCTGTGGGTTTTACTGGAA
>Ga0172367_10001761_pt1 | contig 30815 bp, 29 predicted proteins | sample Lak10m_FD_114542 | JGI IMG/M metagenome (GOLD analysis project Ga0172367, IMG submission 114542) | Freshwater microbial communities from Kabuno Bay, South-Kivu, Congo - kab_022012_10m | ecosystem: Environmental > Aquatic > Freshwater > Lake | place: Democratic Republic of the Congo: South-Kivu...
AGGCCTATGGATATCGAAATATGAGCTATTTTAAGCTTAAGATTATGCAAGTATGTGGATATTTGAACTCTAAATATGTACCAATGGATTTTTAAATGCTTACACAAATTTGATAAAGAGACCTTAAAGTGTCAAAAAAATAGACAGTTTTATAATCATAAGTACTTAATTGTTTTTTTCATAACTAGGCATTGAGATTGCAAGCTAAATTTAGATGATGATTTTAGTTTGGCGATTCTTATTCATCTTTCTCTCATTTAATATTCTCGGTTCAGAGTACATAACAGTTTTTAATCAAAATAATGAATCATCAAAAATCCTTTTAACAGAAGGAGTAGGCCCTACTGGAGTTAAAGAGGTCCGAGGAGATGCAACAGGGTTTCCGAAAATTATCAAAGGACTTAATCCTATTTTATTTTATGGAAGAGATTTGGATCACAATGGAAATATAGAAACTTGGTTTTTTTTACACGAAGAAGGAGTCAGGGTCGTTATTAAAGAGGGGAAACTTCCACTTGGACAAGATGTTCTTCCTGAAATTTTAAAAGCGCAATTTCAAAGTAGCGCAAAATTATATTTTTCAACAGCGACAATGACCATTTTAAGCTATCTGTTTTTCACCGCAGATGAAGTTAAAAGTGAAAAAGCAAGATTTTATCTTGATTGGATTAACTTAGAAGAGTTGAATATTAGAATTTCAAACGAAGAAAAGCGTTCTACTGGAATCATGAATAAGAATCAGCTAGAGTTTCAAAAGTTGATTTTACATTACGGTTTTTCAAAGCTGCATGAAGAAATGCAACAGTTTCATGCAAAAGATCTATTTGGGTATATTGCTGCTGACGTAGGGATTTGGCTTACTGGAGGGGTTATTATTAAATGGGGAGGAAAGCTCCTTTCGACACCACTTAAAATGTTAACAGAGAGTAGTTTCTTTAAGTTTTTAAGTGAAAACATTGGAAGAATTTTTGAAACTCAAAAAGAGGTTATTGCAACCAAGCTAGAAAGCGCTTCTAGTAAGTTAGGAAAGACGAAAGAAAAAACCAAGCAAAACTTAGTAAAACTCACTCCAAAAAACTGGAGGCAGAATTTAACACTCTCTTTAAATGCACAAAATTTAAAATTAAAAATTTTAAGCGGCGGAAAAGCATTTTATCAAGGTGTAAAAAGTGAGTGGCGCTATATTGTTTTAAACTCTTCTATACAAGCAACCGCTGAAGGTATGTCTCGGTTTCAGGAAATTAAAGACCCGAATCCATTCGTGATGGCAAAAAACTTATTTTCAAACCCTGAAGTTCAGCAAAACATGGGATTTATGGCGATAGATACAGTCTTAATGACTGGAGTTTCAAAGAATTTAAAAACAATGAAAGCAAAATTTATGGCTTCCGCTTTTATTGCCATTACCAATTCAACTTTAATTAATGTTTTTATAAAGAAAGAAAATGACCCTAATCGAATTATTGTTGATACAGGCTGGGAAGCAATAATAGGTAATGGTCAGGTGCAAATCGATTTACTAGCTTTAAATTATTTTGAAAAATTAGGACAAAAAAATAATAATCCCAACTTGAAGTTATTAGGATACGCAGTTGTTTTAGTTGATCAAGGAATTGGGTATTATACTTATTCAAAGATTTCTGAAAAATCAGATTCTCTTGATGATCAATTCAAAAAAGTTTTAGTGCCAATAGTACAAGCTTTTTAATCATTCTATTTCAGACAATGCACTTGGAGCACTAGTTTTTCCCATGAAGAATATGAGGACAAATAAGGTGAAGATGTAGGGGATCATGGAAAGAATTTGTGAAGAAAGTATGGGATTCTCCATTCCTCCTAAATAGACCACCAAACTTTGAGTAAGACCAAAAAATAAGCATGCGATAAATGCCCCATGAGGAGTCCATTTTCCAAAAATGACGGCAGAGAGGGCTATAAATCCTTGTCCTGAAATAAGCGTCGGTCTAAAGTTAGAGACAATTGCAATTGATAAACTAGCTCCACCTAGTCCTGATAAAAATCCAGACATCAAGACACCAAAAAATTTATATTTTAATTGATTTACTCCAGAAGATTCAAGTGCCTTTGGGTTTTCGCCTCCACTAATTAAGCGTAATCCCCAATGGGTTTTGTAAAAAAAGAGAGTTAAGAAAATCGTCGAGAATATGGCCAGGTAAACTGTTAAATACTGACCTAGAAAAGTTGGAATTTTTAATTCTAGATCAAGAGGCGGAGTCATGCTGGTCCCTTCAAAAAATAAACGACATAAAAAGATAGAAAGACCACCACCTAAAAAATTTATCGCCATTCCCGAGACTACTTGGTTAGCTTTAAATTTTAAGGAGAAGAGCCCATGGAAAAAAGAAAGTGCCATAGCAAAAAGACCACCACCCAATAATCCTAAGAAGGGATTCTGTGTTTTTATTGCAATGAGAGAAGCCATGAATGCCCCAAAAGTCATCAAACCTTCTAGTCCGATATTAATGACACCTGATTTTTCACAGACAACTCCTCCTAGAGCGACGAAGATAAGTGGAGTTGCATACATTAAAGTCGTAGAAAAAATAAAAATCAAATCATTTGCTAACATATTTTACTGATCCATTTTTTTTGAAGAAAAAAACTTTTCTAATTTCTCATCAAGTAATTTTTGAATCCCAATAAACAAAATAATCGCACCAATCATGATACTAATGACTTCAGATGGAGCTTCAAGTACAGACTGAATTTTTTGTCCTGAATACTTCAATCCAGAAAGAAAAAAACCACTCAAAACAGCTCCTAGAGGAGAATTTGAACCAATTAAGGAAACAGCAATTCCGTCAAATCCATAACCTTCAAACTGCGCTAAAACAGCAACGTTTTTAGACACTCCCATAACGTGTAATGCGCCACCTAAACCACTTAAACTACCTGAAATAAACAAAGATTGAAACATTTTAAGATTAGTATTTATTCCAGCATGCATGGCCGCAAAAAAGTTAAAACCAGTAGCTTTTAATTTAAAGCCAAAAGTAGTTTTATTTAAAATAAAATAAACAACAAAGGCAGAAATGAGTGCGAAAAAAATTCCAGCATTCACAGGAGGTCTTAGAAAATCTCTGATAAAATCATGTTGTTCTAAAAAAAGCATGCCTGATTCAGAATTTTTAAAATTTTCAAAGAGAGAGAGGCTCGCACTTGGTTGAATAAACTCAGTCGTTTCTGTGTCTGGTCTATGAAGAAAATCACTCATCACTAAATAGTTTGAAAAATAAAGGGCAATCCAATTTAACATGATTGTTGAGATGACTTCGTGAACTCCATATTTAGCTTTAATGAATCCAGCAATCCCCCCCCAAATTCCGGCGGCAAGCATGGAAAAAATGATCACAGTTGGAATGTGAAGATAAAATGGGAGAGTCAGTTTGTATCCAATAATCACAGATGTAATGGCACCAATAACAAACTGGCCTTCAGCTCCGATATTAAATAAGCCCGTTCTAAAAGCAAATAGCACCGATAAACCGGTGAGAATCAATGGTGTTGCCCTTAATATAATATAAGATAAGTATTGAGGTTTTGAAAAGGCACCCATGAACATGACCTTATAGGCTTCAAGAAAATTAATATTTGAAGCGTATAAGACTACGGCCCCTACAACAAATCCTAAAAAAAGTGAGATGAAAATAGAAAGTGATTTCAATTCATACTCCCGGCCATACTTAGACCAATTTTTTCTTTAATTAATAAATCTTGATCGATTTCCGCTCTTTTAAATTCTTTAATTATTTTTCCTTCAAAGATGACACCAATTCGATCAGATAATTTGATCACTTCATCTAAATCATAACTGATAAGCAGGATTGACTTATTTTGAGCACGTAAATTTAAAAGCTCTGAATAAACATATTCTATAGCCCCGACATCAAGACCTCTGGTAGGTTGAAACATGATTAAAAGCTCAGGTTCATTCATGACTTCTCTAGCGATGATTACTTTTTGTTGATTGCCACCAGAGAGACCTTTGACTTCGGCTTTAGAATCATTTGGTCTTATGTCGAAACGTTTAATTAATTCAACTGCTTTTGTTCTTAAGGCTTCAAAGTAAATAATTCCTTTATGGGAAAAAGGTGCATCATCGATATTTCTTAAAAAAAGATTTTCTTCGATGTTGTAATCTAAAACTAGTCCCCATTTTTTTCGATCAGAAGGGATAAGAGATATTTTTTCAGCATACTTTTCTAGAGGCGAAAAGTGTGTGATATCTTTTCCGTTCAAGAGAATTTTTCCATTGAAAAAATGACGGAGGCCAATGAGTCCTTCTACCAATTCATTTTGTCCATTTCCATCAACACCTGCAATCCCGTAAATTTCTCCACGTTTCATTTTTAAATTTAGTTCATTTAAAGCAAGTAGATTTTTGTTATTTAAAGCAGATGCTTTTTCGATTGAAAAAAAATAATCTCCAAAATCTTTAGGTGGAAGTTTAAGTTTCAAACTTACATTTCTTCCTACCATGAGAGTGGCCAGTTCTTCTTCAGAGGTCTTTGCTACATCAACAGTTGTAATGTATTCACCTTTTCTAATAATACTACATCGATCAGCTAGTTTTTTAATTTCATGAAGCTTGTGAGTGATAATTAAGATGGTTTTACCTTCTCGTTTTAAGTTCAAAACAATTTTATAAAAGTCTTCAATCTCTAAAGGAGTCAAAACCGCAGTAGGTTCATCTAGAATAATTAATTCTGCATCCCGATAGAGTGTTTTGATAATTTCTACTCTTTGGCCCATACCGACACTGATTTGATCAATTCTCGAATCTATGTCGATGTTAAAGTGATAGGTGTCGATTATTTTTTTTATTTTGTTTCTCGCGCTTTCTATATCAATGAAGAAAAACCATTTTTTAGGTTCAATTCCTAAAATAATGTTTTCTAAAACAGTTAAAGGATTAATTAGCATAAAATGTTGATGAACCATACCAATACCAAGTTTGGAAGCTTTACTTGGTGAATGGTTTTTAAGCTCAGATCCTTTAAAGATTATTTTTCCACCGGCATCAGGTTTGTATAATCCGAAAATCATTTTCATGAGTGTCGATTTACCTGCACCATTTTCTCCGAGCAAAGCGTGTATTTCACCCTTTTCAATTTTTAAATTGATCTGGCTGTTTGCCTTAACTCCATTGAAAGTTTTATTTATGTTTTGTAGTTCTAAAAAACTCATTTTAATAATTTAGTGATTTTTAAATTTTAAATTTACTAAATTCTGCCTTATTAGCAGGAGGCTTTATTTTTCCTGATGATATTTTCTTTTTAATTTCATCTACGGCCTTCATAATTTCAGCTGAAACCATTTTGGAAGTAGTCGGAGCGATATCTACAGCACCATCTTTTAATCCATAGTTAATAGTTGTCCCGCCAGGAAAATTACCAAGATTCAGTTCTTTCACTACATTGTAAATAGCGTTGTCGACACGTTTCATACTCGAAGTGATCACATTCTTTGGGGCTAAATAGTTTTGATCACGATCAACACCGACTGCCATTTTATTTTTTTCTTTCATGGCTTCGATCACTCCATCACCAACAGCACCAGCTGCATGGAAAACCACATCTGCTTTTTTTCCAATCATAGAATTAGCAATAGCCTTTCCCTTAGCAGCATCTGTAAATGATTCTGAATACTGTTCAAGAACAATTATTTTAGGTTCTGCATATTTTGCACCTGCGATGAAACCATATTGAAAAGAGTGGATTATAGGAACACTCATACCACCAATAAAGCCAATGACTTTTGATTGAGAACTTTTCGCAGCAATGTATCCTGCTAAAAATGCACCTTCTTCTGCTTTAAACATAACTCCCACTACGTTTTTCGGAGTATTCGCACCATAACTATAATCGATGATGGCATATTTTTGTTTAGGATTTTGCTTTGCAGCTTTCAAAATAGAATCGCTCATTTTAAATCCAATTCCCCAAATTAAATCATTTTGCGCGTCGAGCAGTGTTTCTAAGTTAGCTTCGTAGTCTGCATCTTGCTTAGATTCTTGATAACTCACTTTTACATTCAATTCTTTTTTTGTTTTTTGTAAACCTTCCCAAGCAGACTGGTTAAAAGATTGGTCATTAACACCACCAACATCAGTGACCATACCAACTTTTAGTGCAAATGCGTTGAAGTTTAAGAATGACACAAAGAATACAGTGAAAATAAAATTTCTGGTCATAACAGTCTCCTAAATAATTTTCTTAAAACTGTACCAAAGAAGTCTTAGAAAGAATAGGTTTACGATTGCTTTTCCTCTTGATTTAATAATAAAAATTTTTTTGCCGAGAGTGTAGAATGAAAAGTTTGATATTTATTGCCTTTAGTTTGTGTTTAGATCATACCTATGCCTATAATTTAGAGCAAGTTATTGTGAATTCACTTGAAAAGAGTGAAGTCGAAAAAATTAATAACTCAAAATTAAAAGCACTAGAAGCTGACAAGGTTTCGGCAAAGTCAGGCCTCCATCCAAAAATTTATTTTAAATCTCAAATTACTAAAAATGAAAATATAGCCAAAAGTGAAACTCATTCAATTTATTTAACTCAAAATATTTATAAAGGGGGAAAAGATTTAGCGAGTATTAACTTGGCCAATAACTCAATTGAAGCGATTAGTTTTTCAGACAAATCTGAAATTTTAAATGTTAAAATAAATGCAATCACTTATTTTTTTCAAGCTTTTTCAAATAAACTGGAATTTCAAAATTTGAAATTACTAGAAAAGCAAAGTTTGGATAGAGTTCAAGAAATTGCCAGCAGGACAAAAATCGGCCGTTCACGTTCTCAGGAGTTGTTGTCGGCTAAAGCACAACTGGCTTCAGTAAAAGCACAGCTTTTAAATGCCGAAGGAAATTATCTAGAGTCACAGAAAAAATTAATTGATTTTGCCGGTGTTTCAGAATCTGATTTTCCAGAATTTGATATCAATCAAAGTTTGAAAGTATTTGATTTAAAGAGACTAGAAGAAGCTTTATTGAATAGACCTGAACTAAAAAACAAAAAATTAAAAATCGAAGAACAACAAATAAATTTAGATTTGAATAAAAGATCTCATTATCCAACTGTTGATTTAAGTTCAAATTATTATTTGAAAGAGAGAACTGGGATTTATCGTAATTCAAGTTGGGATGTGGCCATAACATTGTCAATGCCAATTTATGAAGGATATAGTACCGATGCTAAAATCCAAAATTCAATGGCAAAAAATTTAGAAGCAGAATTGAATTACAACAGTACGTTGTTAAGCTTGAAACTAGATTTGCATTCAAAGTATGAAAACTTTAAAAGATATCAGAACCAAGAAGAAGCATTTTCAGAAGCTCTCGAGCTCTCTAAGAAGAATTATGAAGAATCTCTAAAAGATTATCGTCTGGGCCTGATCAGTCACTTAGATGTGTTGACTTCACTAAATCAGTATTTGGATCTTAAGCGCAATACGGAAAAAAATAAAGTGTTAGCTTTTATGTCTCAAAAAATTTTAGAAACCAGTTATGAAATCGAATAGGAAGATATATGAATCTATCTGAATTATCCATTAAGAAGCCTGTATTTGCCTGGATGCTCATGATCGCCATGATGCTTTTTGGTTTTTTGTCATATCGTGAATTAGGAGTCTCACAACTACCTGACGTTGACATGCCAATGGTGAACATTAGTTTATCTTGGTCTGGGGCTAGTCCTGAGGTACTTGAGAGCGATGTGGTTGATGTGATTGAGGGTGCCGTAATGTCAGTTGAAGGCGTCGAATCGATATCTTCATCTGTTAAAAGAGGCAGTGCAAATGTTTCTGTAGAGTTTCATCTTGAACGTAAAATTGATGCAGCAGTTAGCGACATTCAAAATAAAATATCACAAACCATGCGTCGACTACCAAAAGACATGGACGCTCCGACCATTAGTAAAGTTAATCCTGATGATCAGCCGATAATGTGGTTAGCTGTTTCCAGTGAATCAATGGATAAAAAAGCTTTGATGAGTTTTGTTCGAGACCAAGTTCGAGATCGCTTTTTGAATACTGATGGAGTGGCGGACATCATGTTATCTGGTTACGTTGATCCAAGTCTTCGAGTATGGGTAGATGAAAAGAAGTTAAATTTTTTACAGTTAACTGTGAACGATATTATTTCCACTATATCAGGTGAACATACTGAAATTCCTGGAGGAAAACTAGAAAATAAGAAAGTGGAGTTTTCAGTTAGAACAGAAGGTGAAGCAGAAAGTGTTCAAGATTTTGAAAATATTTACATCAATAAAAGAGGCGGCTCGCCAAACTTTACACCAATTCCTCTAAAAACGGTTGCCCAAGTTGAAGATGGATTAGAAGATTTAACTCGGATTTCCAGAGTCATGGGTAAATCTTCCATCGGTATTGGAGTTAGAAAGCAAAAAGGATCAAACGCCGTTGAAGTTGCAGGCAATGTTAAAAAGAAAATGGAAGAAATAAAAAAAACACTCCCTAAAGGTGTCGAATTAGGAGTTAACTTTGATTCCACGACTTTTATTTCAGAATCTGTTCACGAGCTAACTTTTACTTTAATTCTATCTGCCATTTTAACAGCTTTAGTTTGTTGGGCCTTTTTAGGTTCTTGGTCTGCGACTTTTAATGTGGTTTTAGCAATTCCAACTTCTATCTTGGGTTCTTTTGTCGTTTTAAAGTATTTAGGTTTTACTTTAAACTATTTCACGCTTCTAGCTTTATCACTTTCAATTGGTATTGTCGTCGATGATGCGATTATGGTTCTAGAAAATATCTTTCGACACTTTGAAATGGGCAAAGATAAAAAAACAGCATCGCTAGATGGCGCAAGAGAAATCACATTTGCGGCTCTAGCTGCTACTGTCGCGATTATTGCCATTTTTTTTCCAATCGCCTACATGAAAGGAATAATTGGTAAGTATTTTTATCAATTTGGTGTCACCATTTCCGTCGCAGTTTTTTTATCGCTAATTGAAGCGTTGACTTTAACTCCTATGAGAACCTCGCAGTTTATGAGTAAAACTCATCACCGAGGAAGAATCGGTACTTTTATAGATAATCTTTTTGAGCGAATTGAAAAATTGTATCAAGCAGTTTTACCTTGGATTACAGAAAATAGAATTAAAGTTGTCATTGGGTCTGTGGTAGTTTTTCTTCTATCGGCCAGCTTGATTACGATTTTAAAAAAAGAGTTTGTTCCAGCTCAAGATCAGAGTTCAATCATGATGCGAGTGAAAGCTAAAGAGGGCTCTTCACTCGCTTTCACAGATGAAAAAACAAAAGAGGTAGAAGCCTATTTGTTAAAACGCCCAGAAATTGAAAGATATTTTGTAGCCGTTGGTGGTTTTGGTGGAGGAGAATCTTCATCGGCCACAGCATTTATTACATTGAAAGACAAGAAAGACAGAAAACTTTCTCAGCAAGAACTAATGGATGTTTTTCGAGCGGATTTAAAAGACTTGATCAAAGGTGCTAGAGTCACTGTCCAGGACTTGTCCTTGTCTTCATTTGGAGGAAGTGGAAGAGGATTTCCAGTTGAAGTGCAATTATCTGGAAGTGACTGGCAAGGTATGATCTCTACCATACAGGCTTCGATGAAAGAAATGGAAGACTCTAAAATGTTTCTTGATGTAGATTCAAATTTTAGAGAATCAGTAAAAGAGTTAACAATTACTCCACAAAGAGAAAAAGCCAGACTTAGAGGTGTATCAGTTTCAGATTTGGCCACAACAGTGAATACGCTTGTTGGAGGGACAATTGTTGGAAAATTTACCAAAGATGGGCGACGATTCGATATTAGGCTTAGATTGAAAGATATTTCTGCCGATGAATCAGAAATTGAAAGAATAAAAGCTTTAAAACTTAGAAATAACCGTGGTGAATTGGTGGCGATTTCCGAAATAGCTAATGTTGAATTTAAAGCAGCACCTCAGTCAATTTCTAGACAGGATCGATTGCGATCTCTTAAAATTTATGCGAATTTAGCCAAAGATGTCTCGCAAGCTAAAGCTCTAGAAAAAGCTAAGCAGATCATTACTAAAAATTTAAAGCCAGGAGTTAGCATTCTTGATTCTGGTTCAGCTAAAACGTATAAAGAATCTTTTGAGAGTTTGATATTTGTTTTAGTACTTGGAATAATTATTTCTTATATGGTTTTAGCATCACAATTTAATAGTTTTCTTGATCCTATTACTGTTTTAGTGGCACTTCCATTTTCTGTATCAGGAGCATTCTTAGCATTAGCTCTTTCAGGTCAATCTATCAATATTTATTCAATGATCGGAATCATCTTGTTGATGGGGATTGTAAAGAAAAATTCAATTTTACTCGTTGATTTTACCAACCAAATTAAAAATGAAGGTAAATCTGTACACGATGCTTTGATTCATGCTTGTCCAAAACGCTTACGACCAATACTTATGACTTCCTTTGCGACAATTGCAGGAGCCATGCCGGCAGCCTTTTCTTTTGGCCCTGGTGCGGAAAGTTTAAGTCCAATGGCCATGGCAGTGATAGGCGGTGTAATCGTTTCAACTTTTTTAACCTTATTAGTTGTCCCAGCAATTTACAGCTTGCTTGCTAGAGAAAATAAAAATGAAATCTGATGAAGAGAATGCAATTAAAGAACCTATTGAATCACTTTGGGAAAATGCTTCCATGTTTTTTGATAAAGTTGCTTTAAAGTATGGAAAGGAAATGTCCTGCAAAAGTGGATGCTCTAAATGTTGCCATACCGATATAAGTGTATTTGATGTAGAATCAAACATATTAGAAAAATGGTTTCTTCATCTTTCAGATGAAGCTAAATTAGATTTAAAAAATAAATGGAAAGAACCTCGATTAAATTCTGCTTGCGTTTTTCTACATCAAGACAAGTGTACAGTCTACCCAGCTCGACCGATTATTTGTCGCACACAAGGACTACCACTTCATCTATCAACCGAAAATATTTTAGACTATTGTGATTTAAATTTTCTAAATACTACTCCTGAAAAAGAAGATTGGTTAAATTTAGATCGACTCAACACTCTTTTAACTTTAGCAGCCAAAACTTCGAAAAAAGATCAAAGACAAAGTTTAAAGAAAATTCAGAAAAAATTATTGAATCTCTAGCTTCCCACAATTTAAATTAGCTGGAACAGATTCTTTAATTTTCTTTGGAAATGATAAGTTTAAATTACTCATGATTTCTACAAATTCGTTTTCAGAGATGTTTAAGTTAATTCTCGGGTTAAATTTTTTTTCTAATTCCACAGTGGTAAAGGGGATACCTTTATAGTCATGACCTGGATATATTCGCGTTTGATCAGGAAGGGAAAATATTTTTTCATGTATGTTTTTATACATTTTATGAGCATTACCTTCTTGGAAATCTGTTCTTCCAGTGCCTCTGATAAAAATTAAATCTCCAGTAAAAATCATGCTATCATTTTTTAAACAAATACAAGAGTGAGTGTGACCTGGAGTTTCAAGAACGATAAGTTTTTCTTCTCCAAAAACAATGACATCATTTTCTTTTAAGTAAACATCGGCACATTTAACTTTTGAGTTAATTGAAACTAAATTTTTGCAATGGAAAATTTCTTTTAGGCGAGATGCACTCGTAATATGATCTGCATGAACGTGAGTTTCAATTGTATATTTTAATTTTAATCCTAATGTATTTATAAGATTTTGATCTCTATTTAGAGTTTCGAGCACAGGATCAATTAAGACGGCTTCCTTGTTTTTTTCGCAAGCAAGCAAATAGCTATATGTGGATGATTCGCTTTCAAATAATTGATAAAAAATCATAGTTATCCTCTTGTTATGCTTTGTAGAAAACTTGACCCTTTTTAGCTCGGCCGTTAAAGTCATAAAGTTAAAAAGGATTTTATGAAAATACTAACATTAATTTTTTGTTTTTGCATAATTTCAATAAATGCTCAAACCAATTTATTATTAAATACTTCAAATCAAAAAAACGAAAGCAAAGTTAAGGAAAATACCAATACTTCCATTGGGAATATGCAAGTTTTTCTTACTCCCCGCGAAACCATGTCCTTTTTTCTTAATGCGATGGAGAAATATAAAAAAGGTGATTCAAAAGCGATCAATCAAGCAATATTGGCTTTTGATTTGTCTGAGTATGCTCCAAGCACAAGAGGTACAATTGGAAAAATAGTTGCTGAGCGATTGATTAATACAATTGATAGAATTCAAGAAATTAATCTTGAGTCTTTGCCAAGCTATGTAGATGGGCCACCATGGTATTTTAGAAAGCAAACGGTGAATGTTAATGATAAACCTCACGATGTCGAGATTGGTATTGGCAAAGATTTAAATGGAAATTTTTTATTTACTAAAGAGACGATTCGTACTGTGGAGTTTTTTTATCTTTCAGTGGCGCATCTTCCAACCATAACTGGTGTCTTTAGTTCTAAATCAACACTTTTCCACCTAAAAAGTTTGCTTCCTAAATGGAGTTTAAATAAAGTTTTTTTGCTTGAAAACTGGCAGTGGGGGGCAATACTTTTTTTAATTCTCTGTTCATTTTTAACCATGTATATCGTCAGATATATAGCATTAATTTATGCCCGTAGATTTTTGGAAGAACAAAGGCTTTATAGATCGACCAAAGCATTTGGGGTATTAGCTTTTTTTATTGTTTTTCATATCGGAATAAAATTTTTAGATTTGAATTTAGAAGTTTTAGAGTTTATTTTGCGCGGAAGTTATATAGCCATAACTTTTTCTTCAGTATGGACTCTTTTAAAAGTTGTCGATTTTTTCTCCGCCATGTTTTTTGAAAAAGCGAAAAAAACAGAAAATAAGTTTGATGATGTATTAGTACCCCTTTTAAGTAAGACCGCAAAGGTTGTAGTTATTTCATTTGGTGCTTTATTTGTAGCACATAGTTTAACCTTTGATATCGGAAGTATCTTGGCCGGTCTTGGAATTGGGGGAGTCGCTGTTGCCCTAGCTGCAAAAGATACTATTTCCAATTTATTTGGATCGGTGACCGTTATACTTGATAGACCCTTTCATGTGGGAGATTTAATTTTACTTGATAAGGGCATTGAAGGCAGCGTTGAACAAGTTGGATTTAGAAGTACCCGTTTGCGTACTCCATATAACTCTTTGGTGACAATGCCAAATTCATTACTTGCTAATATGGCGATTGATAATTATGGAATGAGAAAATTAAGAAGATTTAAAACTTCTATCAAGTTAGAGATATCAAATCCAATTGAAAAAGTGGAAGAATTTATTAATCAAGTTCGCTATGCCATACAACTTCATCCCCTCATTGAAAAAGAATCTGTAAATAACATTGTAGCTCTTCATGAAATTAATGAGAATAGTTTAAATATTCAGATTATTGTTTATTTTAATACTCAATCTGGAGTTGTTGAAATTGATGAGCGACATAAATTTATCTTAGAAATGTTAAAAATAGCAAAAGGTTTAAATTTAGATTTTTTTTCACCAACTCAAAATAACTTCACAAGAAACTTGAATCAATAGGAAATGTAGATGGATTTTTCAGTAGGATCAATGACCGCTCTTTTAACCTTAACTCTCATGGAAATAGTATTGGGAATTGATAATATTATTTTCATAGCGATTATTGTGGCAAAACTTCCCAGCGAATTACAAGGAAAAATCCGAAATCTAGGAATAGGTTTAGCGCTAGTGATTAGAATTGCACTATTATTTTCAATTTCATTTTTAATGACTTTAAAAAATCCTCTATTCGCACTTTTTGATCATGTTTTTTCTGGACGAGATCTGATTTTGATTTTCGGAGGTTTTTTCTTAATGGCCAAGGCAACATTAGAAATTCATCATAAGGTTGAAAAAAGTTCAGAGGAAGTGAAAAGTGGAAATAATAAAATTCATTCTCCTATGTTTACACTGGGACAAATACTTGTGCTTGATATCGTTTTTTCACTCGATTCAGTTATCACGGCAGTTGGAATGAGTGATTCAGTAACCATTATGATTGTGGCCATGTCGATTGCGATGGTAGTCATGTTACTATCTGCAAACTCTATTAGCGGATTTGTAGAAAAGCATCCAACAGTTAAAATTCTCGCTTTGTCATTTTTACTTTTAATCGGCGTGATGCTTTTAGCAGAAGGTATGGGAGCTCATGTCTCAAAAGGCTATATCTATACAGCTATGTTCTTTTCACTTGCGGTAGAAATGCTCAATATGCGCTATCGTAAGAATTTAGAAAATAATTTATAAACAGCATAGAAAATTAGGCAATATTTCAAGGCAAGTATCTGTGAAAGCGATCCTTATATGGGACTAGCTAACTATTCTAAAATCCATCAAAAATATATAAATTTTTGAATACTTGGATAATTGACTATAATAGTTGAATCGTAAGCCCTTCGGTTTGCGATTAGGAGTTGTACGTATGATGTCCTTGTCTACTCAAAATTCATTTAGAAACTGGCTTCAATCTGAGACGAATTTAATTATTCAGGCTGTGCTTCTTATGATTGCTTCTGTGTGGAGTATTTCCAATGAGTCCATTCAGCTTGAGACTTTTGCCTTTGCATTGGTCGTTTTAACTCTGATTGTGAATTGTTCGGTTTCTTTAAAAGAGACTCCTCTCAGGGAAAGATTAGTGAGATCCTTTTCCCGACACGGATTATGAATGAATTAAAATCCAAATGTTAGATGGATGTGGCCCAGTTTATCTGGGCCTTTTTATTTGAGTATTTTAATCAAAAGCATCAAAAAATTACTCACTAGTAAAATTTTTTAAAATATCACACAATAAAAATAATAAAGAAAAAGGGGATTGAGATGAATATTTCAAAGAATATTTTTTGTGTGATGTTAGTGTTGATTTCGTTAAATTTAATAGCAGGTGAAAATCAAGTTCATACCATAAATGTAAAAGGTGAAGCGAAGAAAACTCTTAAGCCTAATTTTTTAAAAATCCAAATTAATCTCTGGGGGAAATCTAAAAATGCTAAAGAAGCTCAAGGATTACTTTCTGAAGAATATAAAAGAGTAAAAAAAGTTTTAGATGATTTCAAAATAAAAGAGGCTGATTTAAAAAATGGTATGTATGATCTTGCTCCTCAATATGTATGGGATAACGAAAAAAATCACAATAAGCTACAAGGTTATATGGCCTCACAGTCAATTCAAGTAACCTATAGAGACATGGATAATGTTGGAAAAATCATTGATGAACTTTCGACTCCACAGACTGAAACGGCTCAGGGAGCTTTTGGATTGAGTTTAAATGCCAATCACTGGGATCATAGTGATCGAGAATTACTTGAAAGAAGTTTGATGAGTGAAGCAGTAGCTGATGCTAAGGCCAAGGCGGATCTTTTGGCAAAAGCTTCAAATGTCAAAATAAAAGGTGTTCATAAATTAACGCCTTTTGAAAATCCGCTTGAAACACCAATGTTTGCGAGTATGATGGAAAAATCGGGGGCCAGTTCGCCGACTGAAATAAAGGCTTCTGAAATTTCAGTTCAGTCTCAAGTGATCATTGAGTACGAAATAGAAAACGATTAGTGGTTAGTAAAAATATACCACTTCGGTCTATTCCAAGATTTTTTAAGTAACTCAACATCTTCAAAAGTGGCTTTACGAGTTTTTTCATGACCATCTAAAAAGAGAACAAAGTCATATTGTTCATTTTCAGTTTGGTGGTTCATGGCAAATTCTTTAATGATATTATTGGGAGTCACGACAGGTCTTCCTAGAGTCACAGTGACTGGAAAGTTAAGTCCACCTTTATGATCAGTTTTTTGAAATGCATAGAAGACCAGTTCTGAACAAACCACTTCTGAGTCTGTGCGGAAATCAAAGTTAAAATCATAAGGTCTACCTTGATATTTAAAAGCAGTAAAAATCGCTTTAGCTAACTCCAGATTTGAAAGTTTTGGTCTGAGTACAGCTAATGAGTCCGCATCGGCCGAATGTTCAATTGAAGTAAAGACCACTCCTTCGCTCATTGATTCTAAAATTCTATGATCGTGCCCATATTCATCTTGCTTTAATGATTCAACATATGCCTTTGGATAAGTGATTTTTAGTAAATCTTCAAAATTTCCAGAATCAACACCTTGAGATTTTACCCATTCAGTGGTTTCATCATCCGTTAAAAAATGTCTTCTTTCTTCAACTTTTCCGATATACAAAGCAGCATGTGGCCAAAAACCTGGAAGACCAATATTTGATAAAAACCAATTTCTTCTTTCAATAAAAATATCACCGGGTAAAGACCTTTCCTGAACTTCCTTAATTTGTTCATCGCTGATCATAAATTCTTTACCGTGCTTCACTCTGACATCTCCCATCCATTCAGAGACATTTTTTTGAACAGGAAAATACATTTTAAATAAAAATGATGAAACTATTTTTTTATTATTTTCAATAGCGTAAAAAATTCTTTTGTATCGATTAAATTCTCTGATAACTTTTTCATCGTCATTGAATTTTAATTTTACAAATGAATCAGGAAGTTTATCTTGAAAATTGATTCGATATTCATAGAAGGCTGAATATTTGAAAAAGCTTAAAAATTCTCCAGCAAATTTGGTATAAGTCTCTTTCTTTAAACCTAATTCTTGATGAGCTTCATTTAATAAAAACTCGATATGTGGGTATTTTTTTGTTGTCCGTAAAAAATCAATGGCACTTCTATATTGAACAACGAAAGCATAATAGGCGATGTAGCGTGGAACTTTAGAATTTTCTTGATAGGCTTCATTAATAATGGAATCAAGCTTTAAATGCAATTTAATATAATACATCCAAGTGGATAAAATGAGATCTTTCTGATCTTGATTAAGTGGATCAGTTTTTTTCATCTTGCTAATTATTTTAAAAACATCATTTTCTTTGATGGCGCGAGCGATTCCACTTAAGTCTTTTCTTATTTCTGATATATGGCTTATGCGAAAATCATTTTCCTGCTCTATGAAACCTTGAGATTCATCTGCTCTAAGATTAGAAAAAATTAAATTCATTGATAATAGCAAAAATAATAAATTCTTCATAAAGATAAACCTCACCAAAATATTCTTAGGAATAATAAGCAAGGTCTATGCCAAGAATGCGATAAGGATTTGGCTATTTAGCCCTAGAAACTGTCTAAAGTTTAGACAGCTGACTACTTAACACTGATTTCAAATATTTCTAATTAAATCCCGCTACAAAGTTTGGTTATCAATTCACAAGTATCAATTTTAAAACTTAATTCACATTGACTGATACTTAAAACTTCTTTTCCATTTGAATTGTTAGTTACAAGAGCTACGATTGTAGATTTATAATTTACCTTGTTTTTTTCTTCGTCAAACTTGGTTAAAAAACTTCCGTTTTTGAATTCACCAGCTTCAACTTCTTCATATTCTAACTCACCAATTTTAAAATCTGCTTTATTTCTTAAGTTGGTGATAAAATCAATCTGATTCTCTTCAATTGCTTGTTTCATACACCCTGATTTTACTTCTTCTGCAAGCACAGAATCACTAATTGAGCTAATAAAGATTAACATTATAAGAAATTTCATTTTAACTCCAATTTGTTTTTTATTAATAATATCAGAAATATTTTTCTCATGTGTAGCTTTGTAAATTTTACAAAAGAATCAATTTCAATATTAATTTAAAATGAGTTTTTTATTTAAGGAGTGTGAATAACTTTAAATTGATATGTGGATTTGAAAGTCATTTCATCCATGGTCTTACTTCCAATGTATTCACGATTTCCGATTTCTGATTCTAAGTTTTTTAAAGGGAGTTCAAAAGTATAAAAAGGACCTACTCCACGAATGGTTTCATAGCGAAAATTACCCATGAGCGCGTGGGTCGCTACAGCTTTTAAGGTAGTAGGAAATGGAAACGCCTGACAGTCATCTTCATCATCACAGATAAGCCAATTCTCTTTTGCAGGTCCGAATTCTTTCATTTTAACTTTCACATAAGGGACCATGTCACAAGCACGGATATCTAAAATAACTTGATTATCAAAATTTTTGTTTCCAACGAGTTTCCCATACCCATCATCGACATCGAGCTTTCCCTCGATCTTTTGAACCATGGGATTGGGATTCCAATCAAACTCATTCCATTCTTCATTATAAGAAGCATGTAGTTCTGGATTTATCATATTGGTGAAATAATCTATTTCAAAATCATCTATTAAAAGATTCGTTTTTCCCTCAATGAAAACTTGAAATCTCAAGGCTCTCTCAAATTGTTTTATATATTGATCGATACTTGCTGAGTGACCAAACAATATCGCTTTTCGGACAAAAGTTAAAAGTACATTTAAATCAAAGCGAAAATCATGCTTATTTAACTGTTCCAATGAATAATCGGCCAATTCAATAAACATATCAGAGGCCAATTGATAGGCCCGACTACTGCGGTTACCACCTAAAGACTCTAGTAGTTTTGCTGAGTCGATGACTGCATCGATTGCCCCAAGGTATTGATCTATTTTTCCACTTGCTCGAATTTTTTCAGCATTTAAATTAGCCTTGACAGTCATTCGATTGGCAAGTCGCTGTTTGATATCAAGAATTTCTTCACTAAAACCACAAACTTCAGCTGAGGGAATGAGTGAGTCAAACGCGGCCATCGCACTTAATTCTGAGTTGTTTAAAGCAGAATTATACATAGAAGCCTGTGCATTTTGTTGGGTGTCTCGACGGTTTTCCTTTGGAGCCCCTAGGCAGTTGTATTCGGAAGATGCCGGTGATGGAAAATTTTCTGGCTTAATGGCCGAATCTAAAACACTTTCTGAAGAATTTATTTTCTGATTTAATTCGGCTCTTTTAGATGTGCAGTCGTTAGCCATAATAATATTATTAAATAAAAGAACAAAGACAAAAAATTTCATTATTAATTCCTAGAAAGTGTTCAAAAGTATTTTTTAACTATTTACAAAATTGTCCACCCATTGAAGAGCAAAGCATTTCACTCGTTTCACTGTCAAATTCTTGATTAAAGCGAATGATTGACATCAGTGGATTCATTTCATTAATGCAAGTTCCAACATTAAATTCTTTAGAGCAAGTTGCCTTTTGAAAATTCCCTTGCATGCCATTGCATAATGTTTCTAGTTGCTCCATTGGCATTTGCTCATTTTCTAAATATTCAAAACACATTCCATCTGCCATTGTACAACTGTGAGTTCCCACAGATTGACAATCAAGGGCAAAGCTTGAAGTTGAAATTAAGGCAAAAAATAATAGTGCTTTCATTCGCATTCTCCTAAAAAAGTTTTTCAATTAGTTCTTTAAAATACTTTTTTCACTATATGTCAATTTCACTTTGGCCTAATTTATAATTAAGGAAAAAATTCATTATAAATACTGATTTGTATTAGTAAACTAACCAATTAAAAGTAATAAAATAGAAAAAAATTAATAGGGGAATTATTATGAAAACAACTCAAGAAAACTTAAAAGATGCTTTTGCTGGCGAGAGTATGGCCAATAGAAAATACTTAGCTTTTGCAAAACAAGCTGAAAAAGATGGATTTAAAAATGTTGCATCTCTTTTTAGAGCAGCAGCTGAGGCCGAAACAATTCATGCTTTGGGGCATTTTCAAGCCATGGATGGGGTTAAATCGACTCTAGAAAATTTAGAGTATGCGATTAATGGAGAAACATATGAACATGAGACTATGTACCCTCCTATGTATGAGCAAGCTGAAAAGGAAAATCATAAAGCGAAGAAAATGTTTAAATGGGCAATGGATGTAGAAAAAGTTCATGCAGATTTGTACAAAATTGCTCTTGAAGCAGTGAAGCTTGGTAAAGATATAGAATCTTCGGTTTGGCTGTGCCCGGTGTGTGGACATTTGGAATTTAAAAATGCACCGGATAAATGTCCAGTATGTGGTGTTCCTGGTTCAAAATATGAAAAAATAGCATAGGAAATTGGCTCCACTAATTTTTTTGATTGAGTGGAGCATTTAGTTTATTTTCTTTTTGGGCAACGACCTTGTGCTCGACAGTCGAGTAGTCTTTTTCGAAGCTCCATCAATTCATTGAAGTCTAAACTTAATTCAAAATCAAATCCTTGATTGACTCCACCATCTTGTGAAATGGAAAAATATTTTTGAATGTTTTTAAAAACATCTTTTGAATAAACTTTATTATCTTTGTCAGTAATCACGATATTTTTATTTAAGTAAGTAAGAAAACGCATTCTTTGCTCTTTTGCTTTCTTTAATGCTCCTTGGAAACTTCTCCAGCATTTTACTTCAGCAACAGCCTCTACTTTGTGGCTATCTTTATTAAAAATAACTACATCAAGTTCGCCAACAGTGGTCTTGTGCTCGTCATATTGAATGCTGTTTTTAATGTCATAATTGCTGCTTGGATAGAGAGATTCAACTTCTCTTACGGCAACTCGTTCACAAACTGTTCCGGTTGGTTCAAAGTCTGTTTTTTCATAGCTTAAAACTTCAAAGTATTCATCGATTCTTTGATTATTTTCAAACACCTTAGCAGAAGCTTGAATAGTTGCAAAAGAGGTTAAAATTAAAAATAAGTTTAGTAGTTTTGATGTTTTCATGGGGTATGTTTAATCGATAAAACACAGTGTGGCAATTTAAATAACGATATAAGTAAAAATTAAAGCAAATAAGCGATGGTAAGCTCTAAGCCATTTTTTGACAATGCAAACTGATCGCATATATCATGAGCAGGCGATAAGAAGAAGCGAGGAAACAATGATACCAATAACGATTGTCACAGGATATTTAGGCTCTGGAAAAACGACATTGTTAAATTGTATTTTAAAGCAAAATCATGGAATGAAAATTGCCGTAATTGAAAACGAATTTGGTGAAAAAAATATTGATTACGAATTTGTTTTACATGAAAAAGAACAGATTTTTGAAATGAGCAACGGTTGCATCTGTTGCAACGTTAGAGAAGACCTCATATTAACTTTGAAAAAAATATTAGAATTTTCCGATAAGTTTAACTCTATTGTTATTGAAACGACAGGGGTTGCTGATCCTTCACCAGTTTTACACACTTTAAAGCAAGATCCGGTATTAATAGAAAACTTTGAAATAGATTCGATTATTTGTTTAGTGGACGCAAAGAATTTTTTGGCTCAATTAGATAGAAGTCCAGAGGTGAAAAAACAGGTTACAGCTTCAAATCTTATCATGCTAAATAAAATTGATCTGGTTGACGATGCACTTATGGTCGAAAAAGTCGAAAATGAATTAAAGCAACTAAACCCTATCGCCGAAATTATAAAAACTACAAAATCCGAAATTAAACTTGAGGAAGTTTTTTTAAGATATCTATTTAGGATGAAAGAAACTGTTCCAAAGTTCATCATGAAAGCTAAAGGCTTTTCTATTAATTCAAATAATGAGCAAATTGCTATTCATGAAAGTGGAGTGAGTTCAAAATTCATCGAATTTGAAGGAGAGATGGCCTATCAATTTTTTTCTATTTGGATTGATTTATTATTTTATCAATTTGCTGATAACCTCTATCGAATGAAAGGTATACTTTGCTTTAAAGACGAGCCATATAAAGTTTACTTTCAAGCTGTCCATGACTATGTCGAAATGACCAAGGCCGAACCTTGGAGCGAGAATGAAACTAAAGTAAATCAGATCGTTGTGATTGGTAAAGATTTGGATTTTGAAATGATTCAAAGTGGTTACAAAAGTTGTGTTAAATAAATTAAACATTATTTTTTAATATTATTTTGACTTTGCAAGTGATTTGCATATAATCGCTTTTCGAGGAAGATATGTCTATTAAAAATTGTAATCACAGTTTCTGTAATCACATAAAAAATGATTCTTTAAAAGAAGAAGCTTTTATTTCGATTCTTAAAGAGCAGGGCCTAACTGTCACTAAGCCAAGACTATCAATTTTAAAAGCTTTAATGAGTAGTAGCATACCTCTAACAGTTGATCAGCTTCATAGCAAGCTAACTGGTAAATTTAGCTGTGATATGGCGACTGTCTACAGGGTCATGAATCAATTTGTTGAGCTAAAAATTGTAAATTCTATAAATTTTGAAAAGGATTATGTTCACTATGAATATAATAATCCTCTTCATCATCATCATCATGTCATCTGTAACCAGTGCAAGAAGATAGAACTGATAGAAGAGTGCATGTTAGATCAATTAGAATTATTTTTAGCCAAAAAAGGCTATCGAGATTTAGGACATAAATTACAATTTTTTGGGACGTGTAAAAACTGTTCAGTAGCATAATTATAAGGAGTGCATAATGAAATTTTTAGCTTGGGTTTTGACATTAATTTTAAGTAGCAATGTGTATGCGGAAGGTTCTCTTCATGCTCATGAGCATGGTTCAATTGTTTTAGAAACTTCAGTCGAAGGAAAAGTAGCGACATTTTCAGTAGACGGGCCAGCCGAATCTTTTTTAGGATTTGAATACGCTCCAAAGTCAAACAAAGAAAAGAAAGTATTTAATGATGTAAAGAATCTTTGGACAAATAAATTTTTTGAATTAGTTTCTTTTGATAAGACATTTGGATGTACTTTATCAGAAGGAAAATTTGAACAATTATTAGAAGAAGAACACAAGGAAGAAAAAGATCATAAGGATCATAAAAAGGACAAAGAAGAAGGTATTCACTCTGACATTGAAGCGAGCATTAAGGTGACGTGCAGCAAAGACTTAAAAGGTGCCAAAGTGGTAGTTCAATTGAAAAAACATTTCAAGCATATTAAAAAGCTTAAAATGGAGTTAGTGGGTAACGAAATAAAAAGTTTTGATGTAAAATCTAATGCCTTTGAAGTAACATTATAAAAAATCTTGAAGGGCCTTCGGGCCCTTTTTTTTGGGAAAATTATGGATCAAAATGTAAATTCAATAAATATTTCTAATCTCAAATTTGGCTATACTGAAAATAAAAACATCATCGATATTGAATTTCTAAAAATTCAAAAAGGTGAGAAAGTTTTTATTTATGGTCCTTCTGGTCATGGGAAAAGTACTTTATTGAATTTAATTTCCGGTGTTTTAAATTTCAAAGAAGGTGAAATTGAAATTCTAGGTAAGTCAGTTAAAAATTTGAGTGTTTCTCGTAAGGATGAATTAAGGGGAAGCAAGATAGGATATATTTTCCAGATTTTTAATTTGATTCCCTATTTAAATGTTACAGAAAATGTGGTGCTTCCTTGTTTAATCAATAAGTCGAGATCAAGTAATCAAGATTTTTATATGCAAGCAGAAGAATTGATTAAAAAGTTGAATCTTTTTGAGCATAAAGATAAAAACCCGACCACCCTCTCAATTGGTCAGCAACAAAGAGTGGCCCAGGCAAGGGCACTTATTGGAAATCCAGAAATCATCATAGCTGATGAACCAACCAGTTCATTAGATGAAAAAAATACCATAGAGTTTATGAATTTACTTTTATCTGAGTGGGAAAAACGAAAGTTTACTTTAATTTTCGTCTCTCACGATGAACGATTGAAAAAATACTTCGACAGATCCCTTTCATTACCAGAGATCAATAAGGCGGAACTTGTATGATTCATTTTTTAACTTTTAAATCTTTGGCCAATCGAAAATTTACTTCTTTGTTATGTGTTTTATCGATAGCACTTTCGGTGACTTTATTTTTAGGAATTGAACGAATCAGAACTGGGGCCAGAGACGGATTTACCAATACCATCTCTAAAACAGATTTAATCGTTGGGGCAAAAGGCGGCTCACTTCAACTTTTGTTGTACACCGTTTTTCATATAGGTTCTGCAGTTAATAATATTCGAATGTCAACTTATGAAGAAATTAAATCGAGTCCTTTGGTAGAGTGGTCTATTCCCATTTCACTAGGTGATAGCTATAAAGGATATCGAGTGGTTGCCACAGACGAAAACTTTTTTAAGCATTACCGCTTTCGTGGAGATCAATCTGTTGCTTTTGAAGATGGTGTCGCTCCAACTGATACCTTTGATGTGGTGCTTGGAAGTGAAGTGGCAAAAAAATTAGGACACAAAGTCGGTGACCCAATTGTCTTAACTCATGGTCTTGCCTCTGAGGCCATTTTGTCTCATGGGAAGACGCCTTTTAAAATCGTGGGAATCATGCAGCAAACCATGACTCCGATTGATACGGGAGTTTATATCAATCTTTATGGAATGGAGGCCATGCATTTTGGTTGGGAGTCGGGAGTACCTTCTGATGAGGAAATTGATCCAGCTCGTTTTAAAAAAGAAAATATTCAAATTAATCAAATCACTTCTTTTATGATGAAGTTAAAATCGCGAATCGCCATTTTAAAAATGCGACGAATGATTGATACCTATGAAAAAGAACCCGTGATGGGAATTATTCCGGCACTCTCTCTATCAGAAATGTGGCAAACCATTGGTTATGTTGAGCAGATTTTATTTTTAGTAAGTCTTTGTGTTTTATTAGTAGGGATTTTAAGCATCCTGATTTCTCTTTATACTTCTATTAATGAGAGGCGAAGAGAAATGGCCATTTTAAGATCTCTTGGTGCGAGAACCTACCATATTTTTGTTCTTCTGATGTATGAGTCACTACTTCTGGTTATCAGCGGTTGTTTGATTGGCGTAGGATTTCTTTATGGTCTTTTATATTTTGTAAGGCCTTGGCTTGAATCAAATTTTTCAGTCTATATGGAAATCAGTTCGCTAAGCACTTCCGAATGGAAGTTTCTAGCAGGAATTATTTTGGCCGGTTTCATTGCGGGACTTATTCCTGCAATCAAAGCTTATCGGAATTCTTTGCAAGATGGCTTGACGATAAAGTTTTAATAGGATTTTAAAATGAGATCAGTATTTTTAATTTCTTTAATAATTTTACATTTTAAAATTTTAGGATCAACTGGGCCTGATGTAACATGTTTAGAAAACAGAGCCGGTCTAGATATTGGCTCTGGTTCAACAAAGTATCGCGTCTTTCAAGTCGATTTTTGCAAGAACAATATTCACTCACTTCTTTTTGAAAAAAATTTCCCAATTTTCTTCAAAGAAGATCTAAAAAAATCAATAGAAGAAAAATTTTCGAAAGATGTTCAAGAGAGTTTAATTTTAGCATTGAATGAAATCATTTCTAAAAATCAAGAATTGAAAGTTGTTAAAATGAATGCCATTGCTACTGAAGCTTTTCGAGTTTCGAAAAATGGACAAGAAACTTTAGATAAAATAAAAAAAGATTTGAAATTAGATATTAAGATTATTGAACAAGAAACAGAAAGTCTTTTAGGTCTAAAATCTGCATTTATGAATCTAGATGAAAGAGAACCCAAGTTGATGTGGGATATTGGTGGTGGATCCATGCAGATGGTTTTACTTGATGGAAACAAAAAATTTCACTATTTTGGAAAACTTGCTTCAATTAGTTTTAAAGATTTGATTATTAAAGAAGTAAAAAAAGCAAAAGAAAACTTATTAACTCCAAATCCTATGAGTAAAAAAGAAATCCAAATGGCAAGACGTTTAGTCTTGGAAGAAATAAAAAACATCCCGGCTGATTTAAAAGCACATCTATCTAAGGTTAAACATATCATAGGCATTGGTGGCGTATTTCAATACAGTCTTTTAGGTCAATTAAAAAGCCAAGGTCCTATTAATTATTCTCAATTAATCAATTTATTAAATGAGCGACGAAAGCTTTCCGATGCAGAGTTAAAATCTGAGTATGCTTCAACTGAAGTCACGAATATTATTCTGGTAGCGACGTTTATGGAAGCATTAAAAATCAAGCAAGTGGAAGTGAGAAAAGTGAATTTGGCCGAAAGCTTGGTTCTCGATTAGATTATAACTATCTGCGTTTTGATTTTTTAAAATTTCTTAGTTAAGATTTTATTCTATTCAGTGGGTGCTCTTCAATGAGCAGTTCTTTAGCGGTAGGGTCGCCGCTTTGATAACTTTTTTAAAGTACATTTTTATCTTAGTGGGATCTACTAGAGCGATGTTTAATTTTCTTAACTGGGGCCGTGATGAAGCCCCAGTTTTTAAACTCATGTATTTAACATTTATGGGTGTCGTTTTTAATGACAGTGTCGGAATAATAGGGTCGTTATTCCTTTTCTTTTTATAAAGAAGAGGAGATGTTATGAAAATCGGTGTAATTGGTTTTGGAAAAACAGGTTCGTTTGTTTGCGAAGAAATTCTTAATGATCCTGAACTTAATTTATCTTGGGTTTTAAAAAAATCCCATTCTGAATTCCAATTTGCTTCTAAAAAATTAGGTCATAAAAGCAGCGAAGGAAAATTTTTTTTAAAAGATGAAATTAAGCCTGATTTTTTTCAAAAGCATTTTGTTGATTTAATTATTGATTTTTCACACGAAGAAAGTGCTGGTTTGTATTATGAAAAAATAGTCAATGCTAATATAAAAATCGTTTCGGCTATTTCGCATTACGGCCAAGATCAGTTAGAGAAGATAAAAAATTTAAGCCAAAAAAAATCTATACTGTACTCACCAAATATTACCTTGGGTATTAATTGGCTCATTGTCGCCTCGAAGATTCTAAAAAATATTGTGCCTAATGCAGACATAGAAATAATTGAAGAGCATTTTAGAAATAAAAAAGGTGTATCAGGTACGGCCTTAAAAATTGCCAAACACTTAGAACTCGATGTTAATGAACATGTGAATTCAATTCGAGTGGGAGGTGTTGTTGGCAAACATGAAGTGATTTTTGGGTTACCATCACAAACCATCCGACTTGTTCATGAAAGTATAGATCGAGCAGCGTTTGCTAGAGGAGCAATTCTTGGTGCTAAATGGTTAATGAACAAATCAACTGGTCTTTATTCTATGGAAGATGTTCTTGAAGATAAATTTAAAAAATTTGTTCTACCCCCTTGATTTGGATTAAAAAATGAATTTAGTTTATTTACTCATCCATTATATATTTCTGAATATATACTCCAATGAAACAATTGATTTTAAACTTTCCGTAAGCGTCGCAACTCAAGCCTGTAAAGAAATTCATCAAAATGAATCTGAAGAAAAACTAAAAGATTGTATCCTAAGACTTTCAAAATCTGCATATTTAAAAGAAATAGAAAATCAATCCAGTGATGATCGTCAGTGGAAAACTGAAAAAGAATAATTTAGCAGAGGAAAAGTTTTTTCCTTCAAAGCCATTATTTAAAATACCTAGGCCTGCTGGATTAGGGGCATTAGCAATAAGGGTTAATCCACCCCCGACGACACTTCCTTTGACAAGTAGTAGTTTTGATTCATCACTTAAATTTTCTACCAAAGAGCCTAGATAGGTTAGGGCAGCATTATCTGTAAAAGCAGTCAAACCTATGGCACCGAGATACATTTTTATACTATCTAGACTAGTTAAAATAGGTTCTAACCACCATTTTTGAGGACCACCTAAAACAATGAGTCCAGCTAAGAAAAATCCAACTAGAAGTGGTTCTCTAAGTATCAGCATACTTTGATATTCTTTTGCCGCTTTCAAAAATCCTAAATAAAATAAAAAGATTCCCACAAATAAAATTGGATAATGGGCCAAGCCAACCACTAAAGCTAAAAATACAAGGTGAGTGAAGCTTACCCAAAATGGAATTTTCAAGGTATTTTCTTTTTCAATGCTTTCTGGATGCTTCTTGATTTCCTTTTTGAATAAAAACGTAGCGATGGTCGCATTTATAAAAACTGCGGTAATCGCACTTGGAGCAAAATGAGTGAGCATGAAACTTAAATCCCAATTCCATTTAGATGCGACCATTAAAACTGGTGGAGCGGCAAAATGGCTAAGTGTTCCGCCGATAGAAGTATTGATAAATAAAACAGCGATGGTGGCATATTTGAAATTTTCCGAGTGATCTGCCTTATAAAATCTAGGAAGAAGTAAAAATGCACTGATGGTGATTGAAGCTGGTTCAGTGATTAAGCTTCCTAATAATGGTGACACTGTTAAGATGATAAAATATATGGCGAGACTTGAATTAATCGGAAGTAAATATCCTATTCCAATTAAAATCTTTTCAAAAAATTTCACAATAGGTTTTGAAGAACAGATGGTCATGGCAACAAAGACAAAAAGGGCCTCTGTAAAATTTCTCGAACTTAAATAGGAATTGATAAATTCAAAGTCAATGAAGAGAATTGATAAAATGACTAATATGGCCGACCATAATCCGAAGACAATTTCAACTTCACCTAATAAGTGAAACAAGTTTTCAGGCACAGATCCAGGCTTAAATTTTTTTGATAGCTTAATGAAAGATCCAGCTAAAAAAGTATGAATGAGTGCAAGAAAAAAAAGACTGCTTGATAGAATTTCAAAAGTTCTCTGTGATGACATTTGTCCTCCAACACAGAAAGTGACCCTACTTTCAAAAAACTATCTCTAGTGAGATACCCAAAAATTTGTCTTATTTTCTCATATTGTATTGCCTCATGGCAAGAGATCTTGACTTAGACAACTGCCAAAATCTTGTTTAAAATGAATAAAAGGATCTGCTTGAAAATAAATAAATTGAATATTTCAGTAAAGTTTTTTGCTTTAATTTTGTGTCTTGGCGTTTTGTCTGGCCTTGCATCATCGATTTTTCTTCATTCACTAAATTATGTCACTCAGCTGCGGTTACAAAATAATTTTCTTGTTTATTTTTTACCTATTGGAGGAATAGTCTCATCTTTTTTATATTTTACTTTCGGAAAAAATTCTTCAAAAGGTGGAAAACTTATTATGGAAGAAATTCATCAACCGAAGAATAAAATACCATTGAGGATGGCACCTTTAGTATTTTTGGGAACAATGATTACTCATCTTTTTGGTGGTTCTGCAGGAAGAGAAGGGACGGCTGTTCAAATTTCTTCATCTCTTGCCGATTTTTTAAGTCACCAGTTTCATCTAAATTCCAAAGAGCGACGAAAATTTTTGATCATTGGTATCTCTGCGGGATTTGGTTCTGTTTTGTCTGCACCTTGGGCCGGAATGATTTTTGGAAGTGAGGTTGTCACCAGCGGAAAAATTGAAAAGGATTCACTCATTGAAAGTGGAATCGCTTCATTTATTGCTTATTTTATCACCAGACTTCTTCATGCACCCCATACTTCATTTCAAGCAGTGTTACTTTCAAAAAATTACTTGCTCCTTATATTTCTTGCCATAGGTTCAGGAATTTTATTTGGTTTAATTGCGAGAATCTTTTTAGAACTCATGCATTTCATTGAGGCACAAGTGGAAAAGATTTCTTTACATACTGTTTTAAAAACTTTTCTTGGTGGAGTGATCATCGTTGTTTTATATCAAGTTTTAGGCGGTTTAAAATATTCTGGTCTTGGGCTTGAGTCCATTCAAAATTCCTTTAGTGTTCCAGCTTCTCTTTTAGATGTTTTTGGGAAAATGTTTTTTACAGTCATAACTTTAGCCTCTGGATTCATTGGAGGAGAATTTGTTCCCTTGGTTTTTATGGGAAGTCATACTGGAAGTTTTCTGGGTAGCTTTTTTATGTCTGACTTAACTTTTTTAACGGCTTTAGGTTTTTGCGCTGTTTTTGCTGGAGCTTCAAAAGCACCATTAACTTGTTCCATAATGGCCTGTGAAATATTTGGCTGGTCCCTTTTTCCTTTTTCCCTATTGGCCTGTTATATGAGTTTTTTCTTTTCAGGAAATAAGGGGATTTATAAAATTTCTTCTTCTAAAAAAATGCATCACTAACTATTTTTTATTTTGTATGTTTACTCATTTTATAGTGAAAGGCAGTTTGATTTATTAGCTCTAATAAGTTGATGAGTTCATCATGTTTTTGTTCAGGGATTTGGTCGAGAATTAGCTGGAGAAATTCATTAGATGAATGTTCTAACTTGTTTGCTAAGTTTTTTCCTTTCTTAGTAAGAAAAACTTGATGACATCTTTTATCGTTCTCTGACTTAAATCGTTTGATCCATCCCTTATCTTCCATAATTTCACAAACTCTAGTTACATTACTTTTATCAATATTCAATAAAATAACCAATCTACTTTGATTGAGTTCACCTTGAAAATGATTCAAAAACATTAGAGTATGGGCTTGAGTTGGAGATAATTTATGTCCACATGGAATTTACTCGTACCACTTTTGAAAAATAAAATTCCAAAGCTAAAAAAATCAAGCTATTAAAATTAAAATCTTTCTTTGGTGACTTAATTATAGCATAGATTATAATTTCTATGTGGACCGTGAAATAGAGCAGACTTACTCAGAGTCGAGAGTCGACGAGCACCGGGGCAAAGGTGAGAATGGATTCAACCTATCAGCAGACATGTAACGGTTTCTCTAGAGTCGAAAGCCAGAAGTTCTAGAGCGGAACGCCACAATTGCCGAGATGAGTTCGGTACGATAGTGAAGTCATGAAAGTAAATCAAGTCTCTTCAAGTATTGGAGAGCACAGTAGTGATGGAACAAGTTTTTCTTTGGTGGACTAGTTACGAGGAAATTTCCTTACGAGCGATTCTCCAAGAAATTGGGTCTTGGGATTTCATAAGTTCTACAGTGTCAAATTTCATCCAGCCAACAGTGGTTTCCTCTGGGTAACATTGACGAATATATTCTTCAAATATTTCATCTGTATTAATCGCAGTCAGTTCTTCTTGAAGAATATGCTTGATGACCCAAGAGGTTCCCCATTCGACACCAACGCCGTCAAGATGTCTCATCAGATCATCGCTATGGCACTCAGGACAGATTCCCTTTGGAGCCTGAACATAGCATCCATAGCAAAATGGCGTAGTACGATTGAAAGCTAATGTTTCGAGTTTTTGTTGAATTTCAGATTTCATAATAAGTCTCCTTGTTTCGGTTTTGTTTTCCCCGTTTGGGGCC
>Ga0172367_10001763_pt1 | contig 30775 bp, 28 predicted proteins | sample Lak10m_FD_114542 | JGI IMG/M metagenome (GOLD analysis project Ga0172367, IMG submission 114542) | Freshwater microbial communities from Kabuno Bay, South-Kivu, Congo - kab_022012_10m | ecosystem: Environmental > Aquatic > Freshwater > Lake | place: Democratic Republic of the Congo: South-Kivu...
CGTGCGCTGGCTGCTGCGCTTCATCTCGACCCACGACTTCACCATCTTTGCCTGGTACCGCATCGCCTTCGGCATCGTGGTGCTGGCCACCTGGCAGATGGGCATCGTGGATTGGTCGTCGCCGTGATCCTCTACCTGCATGGCTTCACCAGCGGCCCGCAGTCGAACAAATCCCGGGCTTTGGGCAAGCGCATGCGCGAACGCGGACTGGGCGACAAATTCCTTGCGCCGCAGCTACCGGCCGCCCCCCGCGAGGCAATCGCCCTGGCCGAGGACCTGATCGCACGCCACCCGGTTACGACCGTCATCGGCTCTTCGCTCGGTGGCTATTACTCAACCTGGCTGGCCGAGAAGTTCGAACTCCGAGCGGTGCTGGTCAATCCCGCCGTGGTCGCGCATCTTTCGCTGCAGAAATACATCGGGCCGCAGACCTGGCTTTACACCGGCGAGCGCTTCGATTTCACCCTGGACCACGTCGAGCAGCTGCGCGTCATCGAGGTCCCGCTGCTGGCGAAGCCGGAGCGCTTCTGGCTGCTGGTCGAGGAAGGCGACGAGACGCTCGACTACCGCGACGCCGTGCATCGCTATGCCGGCGCCCGGCAGACCGTGCTGCCCGGCGGCGACCACAGCTTCACACGCTGGAACGACTACCTCGACGACATCGTCGCCTTCGCCGGATTGAAGTGACTCACCCCGCCGCGACGCCGGAGAACACCCGCATCGGCATCGCCGCCGGGCTGGGCGCCTACGTCATCTGGGGCCTGGTGCCGATCTTCTTCAAGCAGATCGCGGAGGTGCCGGCACTGGAGATCATTGCCCACCGCGTGGTCTGGGCCATGCTGCTGATGACGGCGATCATCGGCTTCGGCCGCGGCTTTGACGATGCATTCCGCATCATCCGGCAGCCGGCGCAGTTCGCCCGCATCCTGCTCGCCTCGGCGCTGGTGATCTGCAACTGGCTGACCTTCGTCTGGGGCGTGAATAACGGCCATATCGTCGACACCAGCCTCGGCTACTTCATCCTGCCCCTGCTCAACGTCGCCCTCGGCGTGGCCGTGCTCAAGGAACGCCTGCGCCGCCTGCAGTGGCTGGCCGTGCTGTGCGCCGCGGTCGGCGTCGCCATCGAGGCCACGCGCGCCAGCGGCCTGCCCTGGATCGCGCTGGTGCTGGCCGGCACCTTCGGCATCTACGGCCTGCTGAGGAAGCAGCTGCCGCTCGATGCCGCCAGCGGCCTGTTCCTCGAAACCCTCTGCATGCTGCCGCCGGCGCTGGCCTGGCTGGCATGGCTGGCCGCCAGCGGGCAGGCGCATTTCGCGATGGCGCCAGGCGTCAGCCTGCGCGACCTGCTGCTGGTCGCCACCGGGCCGGTCACCGCCATCCCGCTGCTGCTGTTCGCCATCGCCGCACGCCGCCTGCCGCTGACGATGATCGCCTTCCTGCAGTACCTGGCACCGACGCTGGCCTTCCTGATCGGCGTCTTCATGTACCACGAGCCGCTCGATGCGCAACGCATGCTGAGCCTGGCCGCGATCTGGACGGGGCTGGCGATCTACAGCGCCGACCTGCTCCGGGCCACCACCCGCCGGCCGGCGCCGGCCCTGCCATGAGCTTCGATTCGAACCACTTCAAGCGCCTGGAACGTGCTGGCTACGATCGCCTCGGCCCGCGCTACCTGGCCGCCGCGGCGGCGCGCGGGAGCATCGCCACCGGCCTGCTCGATGCCGCGGCGCTGGCCGCCGGCCAGCGCGTGCTCGACCTCGCCAGCGGCCCCGGCCTGCTGGCGGCAGAGGCCGCGCAGCGGGTTGGCGACCGCGGCCTGGTCGTTGCCAGCGACATCAGCTCCGGCCAGCTCGCCTGCTGCCCGGCGCTGCCGCGCGTGGCGGCCGACGGCGAGGCCCTGCCCTTTGCGGCCGGCGGCTTTGATGTCGTGCTCTGCGGCCTCGGCCTGATGTTTTTCCCCGACGCCGACGCCGCCCTGCGCGAAATGCGTCGCGTACTGTGCCCGCAGGGCCGCGTCGCGCTCTCGGTGTGGGGCCAGGCCGAAGACGTGCCACTGGTCGAGTGCGCCCTGGCCTGCATGCGCCGCCTGCTGCCCGCGCCCAAGGTGGCGCGGCCATCGATTTTCCGTTTTGGCGATGCCGAGGCGCTGAATCGCCGTCTCGCCAGCGCCGACTTTTGCCGGATCGAGCTGCGGAGACATCGCTTCGACGTCGACTTCGCCACGCCGGCCGACTACTGGCAGGCCTTTCTCGACCTTGCCGGCGGCGCCGCCGAAAGCCTTGCGCGCCTGCCCGAAGACAGGCACCGGGCGCTGGCCGCAGGCGTCGCCGAGGAATTGCAGGCGCACGCCGTCGCCAACGGCTACCGCCTGAGGAACACCGTCCTGATCGCCAGCGCGGAGCGCGGCGGGACAGCGTAAACTGCTGCCCGCACCCCGCATCCGGATCCCCCGATGAATCTCCTGTTTGAAGAGGACGGCGCCTTCCGCGCCGGCACCGTGCTGGCCGACAACACCACCTCGCTGCAGGTCGAGCTGGCCTCCGGCAAGCGCGCCAAGGTCAAGGCCGGCAACGTGCTGCTGCGCTTTGCCGCACCGGCGCCCGGCGAACTGCTCGAACGCGCCGAAGCCGAGGCCGAGGGCATCGATGCCGATTTCCTCTGGGAAGCCAGCGGCGAAGCTGAATTCGGTTTCGAGGAACTTGCCGCCGAATACCACGGCGCCAAGGCGGACGCGGTGCAGGCCACGGCCGTGCTGCTGCGCCTGCATTCGGCACCGATCTATTTCCACCGCAAGGGTCGCGGCCGCTTCCGCAAGGCGCCGCCGGAAATCCTCCAGGCGGCACTGGCCGGGCTAGAGAAGAAGCGCCAGCAGGCGCTGGCGGTGGAGCGCATGGCCGGCGAGCTGCAGGCCGGCCGGCTGCCCGCCGAGTTCGCGCCCATCCTGCCGCAGCTGGTCTACAAACCCGACCGCAACCGGGTGGAAACCAAGGCCCTGGAAGCCGCCTGCGCCGAGACCGGCAAATCGGCGGTCCGCCTGCTCTTCGACTGCGGCGCGCTGACGTCCACACATGACTACCATCTCGGCCGCTTCCTGTTCGAGTACTTCCCGGAAAGCAGGGGCGGCACCGGTTTTCCAGCGTATGCCGCACCCGTCGATCCCGACGGTCTTCCGCTGGCGGCGGTTGAAGCCTTCAGCATCGACGACGCGCACACCACCGAGATCGACGACGCCTTTTCCGTTACCGGCAGGGCGGAAGGGGGCTGGCGCATCGGCATCCACATCGCCGCGCCGGGGCTGGGCTTCGCCGCCGATTCCGAACTCGGCCGCATCGCCCGCGAGCGGCTGTCGACGGTTTACATGCCCGGACGCAAGATCACCATGCTGCCCGAGGAGATCGTTGAGCGCTACACGCTGGCGGCCGGGCGCGCCGCGCCGGCGCTGTCGCTCTACCTCGACGTCGCCGCCGACTACCGCCTGCTTGGCCACGAGACCCGCATCGAGCGCGTGCCGGTGGTGGCCAACCTGCGCCATCACGACATCGAACCCCTGTTCAATGCCGAGACACTGGCGGCCGGACTCGGCGAGTTCGCCTTCCGCGAGGAACTGACACGGCTCTGGGAATTCGCCCAGGTGCTGGAGGCCGGCCGCGGCAAGCCCTCGGACAATGCCACGCGCAAGGACTACAACTTCATCGTCGACTGGACGCGTGCCAGCGGCATTGCCGCCGAGCCGGGCTCGGGCCACGTGCAAATCGATGAGCGGCCGCGCGGCAGCCCGCTCGATGTCCTGGTCGCCGAACTCATGATCCTGGCCAACGCCACCTGGGGCGGCATGCTGCGCGATGCCGGCATCCCGGCGCTGTACCGCGTGCAGACCGCCGGCAAGGTGCGCATGAGTACCGTCGCCGCGGCGCACGAGGGCCTCGGTGTCGATTGCTACGCATGGTCGAGCTCGCCGCTGCGCCGCTACTGCGACCTGCTCAACCAGTGGCAGTTGCTGGCACTGCTGCAGGGGGAACAGCCGCCCTTCCCGCCGAAATCGGCCGAGCTGCTCGCCGCGATGCGCGACTTCGAGCTGACCTATGCCGCCTATGCCGAGTTCCAGCGTGGCATGGAACGCTACTGGTGCCTGCGCTGGCTGCTGCAGGAGGCCGCCGATACCGTCGTCGGCCGGGTGCTGCGCGAATCGCTGGTGCGCCTCGATGCGATCCCGCTGGTCCAGCGCGTGCCCTCGCTGCCGGAGTCGCCGCGCGGCACGGCAGTCCGGCTGCAGGTCGAAAGGATGGACCTGCTGGAGGCCGAGATCGGCCTGCGCTTCGTCGGCCTGGCAGCCGAATTGGCCGCCAATCCCGGCTCTGATGCAGCCTTCGCCGACGAAGGGGAGGAAACGGCCGGGGAGTAAAATCGACAGGCTCATGCCACGTCCGTTCAGCCTGTCGCACGCAGCCCTGCCAGCACTGCCGGTGCAACCGGCGGTGCCCTCGCCCCGTGGGAAATCCGGCATGCGCCTGCCGGCCTTCCTGGCGGCGATGGATCCGCCGCAACGCAACCTGACCATCGCCTTCGGCATTTCGCTGCTGCTGCACATGGTGCTGCTGGCCGTGCGCTTCACGCCGCCGGATTTCATCGACAAGGCGCGCGAGCGGGCGCTCGACGTCATCCTGGTCAACAGCAAGAGCAAGAGCAAGCCGACCAAGGCCCAGGCCAAGGCGCAGACCAATCTCGATGGCGGTGGCAATATCGATGAAGACCGTCGCGCCAAGACGCCCTTGCCGCCTTCCGCCGACAGCCGCGAAGGCACCGAGCTGATCGAGGCCCAGCGCCGCGTCGCCGAACTCGAAGCCCAGGCCCGGCAGCAGATGACGCGCCTGAAAAGCGACCGCGCGGTGAACCTGACGCGCGGCAAACCCGAGCCCAGCCCCGCGCCAGAACCGGTGCGTTCGGGATTCGACCTCGCCAGCAGCGCCATGGCCATCGCCCGCCTCGAAGGCCAGATCGCCCGGCAGATGGAGGAATACAACCAGCGCCCGCGCAAGAAGTTCATCGGCGCGCGCGTCGAGGAGTACCGCTTCGCCCAGTACGTCGAGGACTGGCGGCAGAAGATCGAGCGCATCGGCAACCTCAACTATCCGGCGGCGGCGCGCGGGCGGCTCTACGGCAGCCTGGTGCTGACCGTGGTGATCAAGGCCAACGGCGACCTCGCCCGCGTCGAGGTCAGCCGCTCTTCGGGCCAGACGCTGCTCGATGATGCGGCCCGCCGCATCGTGCGCATGGCGGCGCCCTACGCGGCCTTTCCCGATTCGATCAAGCGCGACACCGACGAGCTGGAGATCACCCGCACCTGGACGTTCACCAATGCGGACCGCCTACAGTCGGACTGAACCATGACGGATCGCTACGCCGTGTTCGGCAATCCGGTCGGCCACAGCCAGTCGCCGCGCATTCACGCCCTGTTCGCCGCGCAGACCGGCCAGGACATCAGCTACGAGGCCATCCTCGCCGAGCGCGGCGGCTTCGCGGCGGCAATCGAGGCCTTTCGCGCCCAGGGGCGCGGCCCGGCACGCGGCGCCAATGTCACGGTACCCTTCAAGGAAGACGCCTTCCGCCTCGCCGCCACGCGCACGCCCCGCGCCGAGGCCGCCGGGGCGGTGAACACCCTGCGCTTCGAGGCCGATGGCATCCTCGGCGACAACACCGACGGCGCCGGCCTGGTCCGCGACCTGACGCACAACCTCGGCTGCGACCCGGCCGGGCGCCGCATCCTGCTGCTGGGTGCCGGCGGCGCCGCCCGCGGCGTGATCCTGCCGCTGCTGCTGGAAGCCCCGGTCGAACTCGTCATCGCCAACCGCACCGAGGAGACCGCCGCGCGGCTGGCGCTCGAATTCGCCCGCCTGCCCGGCTGCGCGGTAGCGGTCAAGCCCGAGGGCGCGGGCTTTTCCGGGATCAGCGGACGCAGCTTCGACCTCGTGATCAACGCCACCTCGGCGGGGCTCAGCGGCGCCGAGCTGCCGCTGCCGGCCACCGCTTTCGCCCCGCGCTGCCTCGCCTACGAGATGGTCTATGGCCGCGAGACGCCGTTCATGGCACAGGCAAGGCATGCCGGCGCACGCGTTGCCGACGGCCTCGGCATGCTGGTCGAGCAGGCGGCCGAAGCCTTTTTCGTCTGGCGCGGCATGCGCCCGCACACGGCGCCGGTGCTGGCGGCGCTGAAAGCGCGCCAATGAAGCCGGCACCCCGCTGGCTCAAATACGGGCTGGCGGCAATCTTCGGCCTGCTGACCCTGTGGCAGGGCTGGTACCTCGGCTGGGTCGCCTGGTGGAAATGGGCCAATCCGCAAACCACCAGCTTCCAGCGCCAGCGCCTCGACGAAGCGCGGCGCAAGAACCCGAAGGCCGAGCTCAAGCGCCAGTGGGTGCCCTACGCGCGCATGTCGATCCACCTCAAGCGCGCCGTGATCGCCGCCGAGGACGACAAGTTCGTCGACCACGAGGGCTTCGACTGGGAAGGCATGCAGAAGGCCATGGAAAAGAACCAGAAGCAGGGCAGGGTGATCGCCGGCGGCTCGACGATCTCCCAGCAGCTGGCGAAAAACCTGCTGCTGTCACCGACGAAATCCTATTTCCGCAAGGTCGAGGAAGCCATCATCACGGTCTGGATCGAATTGCTGTGGGACAAGCGGCGCATTCTTGAGGTCTATCTGAACGTCGTTGAATGGGGCGACGGGCTGTTCGGAGCCGAGGCCGCCGCGCGGCGCTACTTCGGCGTGGCGGCGGCACAGCTCGGCCCGGAGCAGGCGGCCCGCCTCGCGGTCATGCTGCCGGCGCCGCGCCGCTACGAGCGCAACCCCTATTCCGCCTACATGAACGGCCGCACCGAGCTGATCCTCGGCCGCATGGGCAGCGCCGAAGTGCCATGAGCCCAGGGCAAGGCGACTAGAATACGCGGGCCATGTCCGAGATCCTGACCCCACCTGCCGAAGACGACGCCGAGGCGCGCCAGCGTGCCGAGGAACAGGAGACCCTGCGCGAGGTCGAGGAGCTCGTTCGCCACCAGGAATGGCAGGCCCTGCGCGCCCGGCTGGAACCGCTGGCGCCCGAATCCGTCGCCCGCATCCTCGACGCCCTGCCGCCCGACGACAGTGTCCAGGTCTGGGAGCTGCTGGACAAGGAACAGGGCGAGGACGTACTCGATGAAATGTCGGAGGCATTGCAGGAGTCGCTCGGCGCCGAACCCGAGCCCGCGCCGGTGATCTCCGCCGGCGACCTGCAGGGAATGCTGGCGCCGGCCGAGACGCCGCGCAACCCGGTGATGATCAACGCCTTCGAGCTGCAGGGCGGCCGCCTGCGCCAGATCAAGGTGGAAAGCCGCGAGGACCTCGCCGCCACGGCGCCGATCTGGGTCGACCTGCTGGCGCCGTCGAAGGACGAGCGGCAATGGATCGAGGACCTCTTCGGCCTCGAACTGCCCGATGCCGACGACCTCACCGACATCGAAGAATCGGCGCGCTTCTACATCGAGGACAACGGCGACGTCCATATGCATTCCGACTTCCTGCTGGATCGGGAAGGTGGTTCGCGCAACGTGCCGGTGGCCTTCGTCCTGCACAACAACATCCTGTTCTCGATGCGCGACGAGGAATTGCCGGTGTTCCGCCTGCAGCGGCTGCGCGCGCGCATCCAGCCGGGATACGTGACCGACGGCAAGGACGTGCTGCTCGACCTGTTCGACGCCGATGTCGAGTACTCGGCCGACGCGCTGGAAGACAGCTACGCCCAGCTGGAAAAGGTCAGCCGCACGGTGCTGACGCCGCAGGTCACCGACGACGAGGCCGCCGAGATCCTTTCCGACATCGCGCGCGAGGAGGACACCAACGGCCGCATCCGCCGCAACGTGCTCGACACGCGCCGCGCGCTGTCCTTCCTGATGCGCAGCCGCCTGCTTTCGCCCGAACAGCACGACGACGCGCGCCAGATCCTGCGCGACATCGATTCGCTGGACGGCCACACATCCTTCCTCTTCGGCAAGATCAACTTCCTGATGGATGCCACGGTCGGCTTCATCAACATCAACCAGAACAAGCGCGTGTCCAAGCTGACCACCATCAGCGTGGTGTTCGTGCCGCTCAACATCATTGCCGGCATCGGCGGCATGTCGGAATTCTCGATGATGACCGACGGCATCCCCTGGCCGATGTCCTACGGCGCCTTCGTGGTCTCGATGGGCCTGGTCGGCTGGGGCACCTACCTCACCCTGCGCTGGCTCGAAACCCGGCGCGCGCGGCGCCTGCTGGCGGCCAATCGCGCCCGCCGCGAAGCCTGATCACTTCGTCACCAGCTTGAGCCCGAGGATGCCGGCCACGATCAGGCCGATGCAGACCAGGCGCGCTACCTCGCGCGATTCGTTGAACAGGACCATGCCCAGGATCGCCGTGCCGACGGCGCCGACTCCTGTCCACACGGCGTAGGCGGTGCCCACCGGCAGCGTCTTCAGCGCCCATGCCAGCAGGATCACGGAGGCGGCCATCGCCGCCAGCGTCCACGCGCTGGGGACCAGGCGGGTGAAGCCCTCGGTGTACTTGAGGCCGATCGCCCAGGCCACTTCGCACAGTCCGGCGACCAGCAGGACCGCCCAGGCGGACGTGGAACTCAGGACGGGCACCGGATTCGCCGTGTCGCCAGCGCCGACTTTTCGCGCCGCTCAGGCGCGGGCGAAGATCGCCGCGGCAGCGGCCACCGTGGCCGCGATGTCGGCATCGCTGTGCGCCGCCGAGACAAAACCGGCCTCGAAGGCCGAGGGCGCCAGGTAGACGCCGGCCTCCAGCATGGCGTGGAAGAAGCGGTTGAAGGCCTCCTTGTCGGCTGCCATCACCTCGGCATAGGACGTCGGCGGCGTCGCGGCGAAGTACACGCCGAACATGCCGCCCACCGACTGCGCGCTGAATTTCACGCCGTGTTTGCGCGCGGCGCCGGCAAGGCCATCGACCAGCGATAGGGTGCGCGCCGCCAGCGCCTCGTAAAAGCCGGGCGCGGCGATCTTCTTCAGCGTCACCAGCCCCGCCGCCACCGACAGCGGGTTGCCCGACAGCGTGCCGGCCTGATATACGGGGCCGAGCGGCGCGATCTTCTCCATGATCTCGCGGCGGCCGCCGAAGGCGCCCAGCGGCATGCCGCCGCCGACCACCTTGCCGAAGGTCGACAGGTCCGGCGTGATGCCGTAAAGGCCCTGGGCCGACCCCGGACCGACGCGGAAACCGGTCATCACCTCGTCGAAGATCAGCACCGCGCCATGCTGCGTGCAGGATTCGCGCATCGCGGCGAGGAACTCGGGTTTTGGCGCGATCAGATTCATGTTGCCGGCCACCGGCTCGACAATCACGCAGGCAATCTTCGCGCCGTGCCTGGCGAAGGCATCGCGCAGGCCCTGGGCGTCGTTGTAATCGAGGACCAGGGTGTGCTGCGCCAGGTCGGCCGGCACGCCGGCCGAGGACGGATTGCCGAAGGTGAGCAGCCCCGAGCCGGCCTTGACCAGCAGGCTGTCGCCGTGGCCGTGGTAGCAGCCCTCGAACTTGACGATCACGTCGCGGCCGGTGAAGCCGCGCGCCAGGCGGATCGCGCTCATGGTCGCCTCGGTTCCCGAGGACACCAGGCGCACCAGTTCCATGCTCGGCACGCGCTGTACCAGAAGTTCGGCGAGCTCGATCTCGGCTTCCGTCGGCGCGCCGAAGGAAAGCCCCTGCGCCGCCGCCTGCTGCACCGCCGCCACGGTATCGGGATCGGCGTGGCCGAGGATCAGCGGCCCCCAGGAGCCGACGTAGTCAAGGTAGGCCTTGCCATCGGCATCCCAGACGCGCGCACCGTCGCCGCGCTGGAAGAAGCGCGGGGCACCGCCAACGGAACGGAAGGCACGGACGGGGGAATTGACGCCGCCGGGGATGGTTTTCTGGGCGCGGGCAAAAAGGTCTTCGTTGCGTGACATGGCGGATCGGTTGGAGTTGGTTACGGTTGAAATGCGCCGCCGCGACGCGCCGGCTAAGGGGTCGCGGCAAACAGTTGCTGAAAGGCCTCGGCGCGCGCCTTGATGTCCATGGCATCGAACAGGTCGCTGACCACGGCGAGCATGTCGGCGCCGGCGCGGATCAGTTCGGGGGCGTTTTCCAGCGTGATGCCGCCGATGGCGGCAATCGGCAGGCCGAAGCGCCTTGCCTCGCCGAGGATGCCCAGCGGCGCGCGCACGGTGTCGGGTTTGGTGCGGGAGGCAAACATGCTGCCGAAGGCGAGGTAGTCGGCGCCGGCCTTCGCCGCCTGCTCGGCAATCGCGAGGTCGTCGTAGCAGGAGACGCCGAGAATGCGCTTCGGACCCAGCGCCTCGCGCGCGGCCTGCAGCGAGCCGCCGGGGGCATCGCCACGCCCGACATGCGCGCCGTCGGCGCCGATTTCCACCGCCAGCCAGACATCGTCGTTAACGATCAGCTTGGCGCCGGCGCCACGGCAGATGCGCAGCAGCTCCGCCGCCTGGGCGCGACGCAGCGACGGTGGCGCCTCCTTGTTGCGGTACTGGACGAAGGGCGTGCCACCGTCGAGCGCCGCCTTCACCAGCGCCGAAAGGCGTGGCAGGAGCATGTCATCCACCGTGACCGCGCACAGCCCCCTGAGCATCCGTCGAATCCCCTTGTCGTCCGGTGCGGCTCAGCCGCCGCCGGCAATCGCTTTTTCTTCCCGGAACGAGAATAGCCTATCCGGAATGTATTGTCCCATGCCCGGGCGATATCCTGCGGCAAGGCTGCGCCAGGTGTAGTCCTGCGCCTGGCGCACCGCATCCGCCATGTCCTGGCCGCGGGCGAGGCAGGCAGCAACCGCCGAGGCCAGGGTGCAGCCCGAACCATGGTAGCTGCCGGGCAGGCGTTCCCAGCGGTCGCTGCGCACCACGCCATGACTGCCATACAGGGTGTTGACCACCTGCGGCGTGCCTTCGTGGGTGCCGGTGACCAGCACATATTCGCAGCCGGCCCCGACCAGGCCGCGCGCGCAGCCGGCCAGGCTGCCAGCCTGCCGGGCGTCGTCATCATCAAGCTGCTGGGCAATGCGCCGGGCTTCCAGGCTGTTGGGCGTCAGCAGGGTGGTTTGCGGCAGCAGCAGGCCGATCATGGCCTCGATCAGTTCGTCGTCGGCGAACTGGTCGCCGCGCCCGGATGCAAGCACCGGATCGAGTACCAGCGGCACGTCCGGATAGTCGGCGACGATTTCCGCCACCGCGGCGACCACCTCGACGCTGCCGAGCATGCCCATCTTGAAGGCCGCCACCGGCATGTCTTCGAGCAGGGCCCGCGCCTGATCGGCCACCCAGCCGGGGTCGATGGACTGGATAGCTTCGACGCCGGTCGTGTCCTGCACGGTGATCGCGGTCAGCACGGTGAGGGGGTGGCAGCCCAGGCTCGCCAGGGTCAGCAGGTCGGCCTGGATGCCGGCGCCGCCTGTCGGATCGGATGCAGCAAAGCTGAGTACGGCGGGCAGCGGGGAAAGGGAGTTCATCAGTCTGGAATCTGGCCGCGGCAAGAGGTCGGCACCTGCGGGCGATTTTAGCCGATGGTCTCCGGCATACTTGCGCTGGCGGGCGGCGACGGGACGGCGGAATCCATGGCCGCCGGGAAGGAAAACCGGCACCGCCATGTGCAACACGCCCGCACTATGCGCAAAGAGTGTTTTGCAAAGGCAAAAATCTAAGTATGATTGGAACTTGCAGGGCCAACCTGAAGAAAATTGAGAACATGCAAACGGGGGATGGATTGCAGGTGTCGCAGGATCAGGTATTGACAGCGCCGGCACACTTCCTTTCACATAGCGCAGGTTTCCACCGCAATTTCGGCATGGAGTGACGTGAGCGAGACACCCAAGCTCTCCGGCATCAAGGTCATGGTGATCGACGACTCGAACACCATCCGCAAGACTGCCGAGATATTTTTGCTGCAGGCGGGCGCCCAGGTGGTGCTGGCGGAGGACGGGTTCGACGCCCTGGCCAAGATCAACGACCATCAGCCGCATGTCGTGTTTTGCGACATCCTGATGCCGCGCCTGGACGGCTACCAGACCTGCGCCCTGATCAAGAAGAATCCGAAGTTCGCCGCAACGCCGGTGATCATGCTGTCATCGAAGGACGGTCTGTTCGATCGCGCCCGCGGCCGCATGGTCGGCTCCGACGAGTACCTGACCAAGCCATTCACCAAGGACAGCCTGCTCAAGACCGTCGCCGACCACGCGGGCGCCGGCTGAACATCGAAGACCGCGGGAGGACCACACCATGCCTATCAAGAACGTACTCATCGTCGACGACTCTCCGACCGAGCGTCACATCCTCACCGAACTGCTGAGCGGTGCCGGCTATCAGGTCGCCACCGCCGAGAGCGGCGACGAAGGCATCGCCCGGGCCAAGCAGCTGAAGCCCGACCTGATCCTGATGGACGTCGTGATGCCGGGCACCAACGGTTTCCAGGCGACGCGCGCCCTCTCCAGGGACGACGAGACCAAGGACATTCCGGTGATCATGTGCACCACCAAGAACCAGGATACCGACAAGCTCTGGGGCATGCGCCAGGGCGCCCATGACTATGTCACCAAGCCGGTCGACGGGCCGGCCCTGCTGCAAAAGATTGCCGCACTGGGCTGACGAGGGGACATGGCCAAACGCATCAGCCTGCGCGAGTTCCAGCAGAACCTTTCCGACCGCCTCGTATCCGCGCGCCGCGGCGAGGGAGGCAACGCCCTGCTGGGCATCGAATCGGGCGGCGACGAGCTGCCCGGCGGCAGTCGCTGGCTGATCGATCTGGCCGATTCCGGAGAGGTCACGCCGCTGCCCGAGCTGACGCCGGCGCCGCTGACCAAACCGTGGTTCGCCGGCATTGCGAACATCCGTGGCGTGCTCTACAGCGTTGTCGATTTTGCCGCCTGGCGCGGCGGTGCGCCGACGCCCCTGAACGCCCAGGCCCGACTGCTGCTGATCGGCGCCCGTCAGGGCACCAACAGTGCGCTGCTGGTCAGGCGCGCCCTTGGCTTGCGCCCCCAGCTCGAAATGCGCGCAACCGGAGAAATACGCACGGGCATCGGTGAAACCGCGCCCTGGCTTGGCGGCCGCTTCAAGGATGCCCAGGAGGTTGTCTGGACCCAGCTGCGCATACCCGCCCTGCTTTCCGATCCACGCTACCTAGACATATCGATTTGAACGCCCGGAGGGGATAAACCATGGCCTTCAACCTCAAGTTCAAGCTGCCCAGCTTTGATCGCCGCAAACCGAGGGTTCCCGCATCGGGCGGCGGACAGCCTCCGCTGGTGGAAAGGCGCGGCCAGTCGAAACTGCCCGTCATCGGCCACCTCGGCATCGAGACCCAGTTCCGCATCCTCGGCAGCATCTTCCTCGTCACCCTGCTGGTCGCCATCGCGTCCATCTTCATGCAGGTGCAGACCACGGCGCGCGGCACCGTGTTCCTCTCGGTCGCCGGCCGCATCACGCCGTTGACGCACCAGATTCCGAAGGCCGCGCTGGCGGCGGCACAAGGCCAGAAGGAAGGCTTTTCGGAGCTGCGCGAAGCCCGCGACAACTTCGGCCGGCTGATCGAAGTCCTCTCCGACGGCGGCGAAATCCAGGGCCACAAGGTATCCCCCACCGGCCCGGAATCGCGGCCGGCGCTGGACGAACTGCGCCAGGCCTGGACCAAGCAGAATGACGCGATCAATGTCCTACTGGCCAACGAGAACCGCCTCGTGGCGATCAACCGCCTCGGCGTCGAGGCCGCGATACGCGGCCTGGCCATGGGCGAAGCGGCGCTGGCAGCGGGCGGGCAATGGCCCCACCTGACCGAGCGCGTGCTGCGTGCCGCGCACCAGCTGGCCTGGACTCCCGGCTTCGACGAGGCCGTCGCCGCCCAGATCGCCAAGGACATCACCACCGGCAACGAACTGGCCACCCCCGATACGCCCCTGGGCAACGGCTTCAAGGCGATGTCGGCCGCCGTGCCGGCGCTCTCGGGCGACCTCAAGCACATGGTGGCCACGCGCAAGACCGCCGCCGGCCTGCAAAGCGGCTTTCGCATCATGGCCGGCCATGCCAACGGTTTGATATCGTCCTATGAGAAGGAAATCGAAGGTCAGGACTTCGCGGCCTTCGCGGCAGCGATCTTCGGTTCCATCGCGCTGCTGATGCTGGTGCTGATGGTCAAGGCCTTCAACGATGAGGGCGTGCGACGCAGCTCGGATGCAGAACAACAGCGGCGCATCGCCGAAGCCGAAAAGGACGCCACTCAGGGCGCCATCTTGCGACTGATGAACGAGATGGGCGACCTTGCTGACGGTGACCTTACCGTGCGCGCCACGGTGTCGGAAGACATCACCGGCGCCATTGCCGACTCGGTGAACTACACGATTGAAGAGCTCGCCGTGCTGGTGCGCGGCATCAACGACGCTGCCGAACGCGTGACCAGCGCCTCCAGCGCCGCCCAATCGACTTCCAACGAACTGCTCGCCGCCACCAAGGAGCAGTCGGAAGAGATCATGAGCGCCAACGCCACCGTTCTCGACATGGCGAAATCGATGGAAGCGGTATCCACCTCCGCTCTCGAATCGGCCCGCGTTGCCAATGCCTCGCTGGAAGCTGCGCGCAAGGGCTCGTCGGCGGTGTCGAACTCGATCTCCGGCATGAACGACATCCGCACCCAGATCCAGGAGACATCGAAACGGATCAAGCGGCTGGGCGAATCCTCGCAGGAGATCGGCGAAATCGTCGAACTGATTTCGGACATTACCGAACAGACCAACGTGCTGGCCCTGAACGCCGCCATCCAGGCCGCGTCGGCCGGTGAAGCGGGCCGCGGCTTCTCGGTTGTTGCAGAGGAAGTGCAGCGGCTGGCGGAACGCTCCGCCGAGGCCACCAAGCAGATCGCGGCCATCGTCAAGACGATTCAGACCGACACCCACGATGCGGTGGCGGCCATGGAACACTCGACGCAGGGCGTGGTTGAAGGAGCCAAGCTGTCCGACGCCGCCGGTCAGGCGCTGAACGAGATCTCCACGGTTTCGCAGGACCTCGCCCAGCTGATTCAGAAAATCTCGACCGACACGCAGGCGCAGGCCAACATCGCCACCAAGGTGGCCTCGTCGATGCAGCACATTCTCCAGATCACCGGCCAGACGACCACCAGCACGCAGCAGACGGCGGTATCGATTGGCGAACTTACCGAACTTGCCGCGGAACTGAAAGCCTCGGTTTCCGGCTTCAAGGTCTGAACGCAACCCTGAAGGCGACGCAAAGAAAAGACACACGGCCCCATGAGCGCTGAACTGGATATCGGACCGCTGTCCTGGGTCAAGGGCGAAATCGACCTGGCGCTTGAGCGCGCAGGCGAAAGCCTGTCGGCCCACGGCACCGACCCCACCGGGAATGGCCTGGGCAAGGCGCGTGCAAGCATGCACCAGGCCCACGGCGCGCTGGCCATCGTCGGCCTCGAAGGCATCACGGCCTTCGCCGATGCCATCGAGCAGACCCTGGCCGCGATCGCCGACGGCATGGCGCCGGATCAGGCGGCGGCGATCGCCGCCGCCCAGAGCGGATTCACCGCGCTGCGCGGCTATCTCGACGACCTCATGGGCGGGCATCCGGACCAGCCGCTCAAGCTGCTCGCACCCTACACGACCATGGCGTTGGCGCGCGGGCTGGCCGCGCCGGGGCCCGAGGCCCTGTTCTTCCCCGACTTGACGCAGCGCCCGCCGAAGCGCGAGAAGGAGCCCGCAACCCTCACGGCAGATGCCCTGACGGCCCGCATCAAGGCCGCACGCCTGGGCTTCGAGCGCGGCCTGCTGAAATGGATCAAGGGTGACATCAAGGGCGCCGCCGAGATGAAGATCTCGACGGCGATGATCGAGATGACCCGGGCGACGCCCTCCAGCCGTGCCTTCTGGTGGGTTTCGCTCGGCGTGCTCGACGCCATGACGGCAGATGGCCTGCCCGATGCCGCGGCGGCCAAGCGCTTCGCCATGCGCCTCGGCGCCCAGGTCAAAAAGCTGTCCGAAGGCAAGGGCGAGCCCGACGAGCAGGCGCTGCGCGACGCGCTCTATCTGGCCGCCAGCGCCACCGGGGGTGGCGATATGCTGGCCACGGTACGCGCCGCCTACCGCCTGGAAGGCATGGTGCCGACCGCGACGCCGTCGGAAACCGAAAGGCTGCTGCCCCACATCCGGCGCCTGCGCGAGCTGCTGGCCGGCGCCAAGGACGACTGGAACCGGCTCTGTGCCGGCACTGCGGCCGCATTGCCGCCCTTCCACGAGCGCATCGCCAAGGTTGCCGAAGAAGGCGCCGCCACCCAGCAGGCGGACTACGGACGCCTGACCGCGGCACTGCTCACCACCACCGACCAGCTGCGCCGCGACCCCTCAAGGCACAACGAAGCAATGGCCATCGAAATGGCCACCGCCCTGCTGCTGGCGGAATCCGCACTGGAGAACTTCCAGTCGCTGGATGCCGACTTCGCCCATTCGACGGCCGCGGTGGTCGAGCGCCTGGCGGCGGTGGAACGTGGCGAGGAACTCGGCATGCTCGAACTGCCGCACCTCGACGCCATGTCGCGCCGCGCCCAGGAACGCCTGCTGCTGGAGAGCGTGGCGCGCGAGATCAAGAGCAACCTCGGCAGCATCGAGACCGCGCTCGACGCCTTTTTCCGCGACAGCGGCAAGCAGGGCGGCCTCGCCGCGCTGCAGGCACCGATACGCCAGATCCAGGGCGCCCTGCTGGTGCTCGGGCAGGACCGCGCCAACGCGGTGCTTGCCGAATGCGCCAGCGCCATCGAGCGCTTTGCCCAGCCCGGCTTCGCCGTCCAGGCCGGTGAATTCGAGGATGTCGCCAAGAAACTCTCGGCGCTCGGCTTCTTCGTCACCCAGCTGCAGGGCGGCGCGGCCGACATCGACGCCATCCTGGCGCCGCCCCCGATCGTCAGGCCAGCCCCCAGGGAAGCAGAGCCCATAGCGGACGTCGCGGCGGCACCCGTCGCTGCCGATGTCGCCACCGAACCCGTCGTCATGACGGCCGCGCCGGTGGTGCCAACGCCGGAACCGGCACCCACCCTCGCGGCGGAAGCCCCGGAAATCACCTTGGACGTCGCCCCCGCGATGCCGGACGTGGCGCTCGACATCTCACCGCCGGCTGCGCCGGTGCCCGAACTGCCGGCAATCGACGAAGCACTCCCCGACTTCGAGGTCGAGGGCCTCGAACTCCCGGCCGAGCCCGAGGAAGCTGCCCCGGCGCCGGCCGCTGCCGCACCGGTTGCCACGCCCCCACCCTCGGCCGAGGCCGAGCGGCTCAAGGATGCCAGCGAGGAAGACCTCGACGCCGAGCTGCTCGGCATCTTCCTCGAGGAAGCCAAGGAAGTCCTCGAAGCGATCAACCAGAACCTGCCGATCCTGCACGGCGCGCCTGGCGACCACGAGACGCTGATCACCGTGCGGCGCAGCTTCCACACCCTCAAGGGCAGCGGCCGCATGGTCGGCCTGGCCGAGCTGGGCGAAGCGGCCTGGGGCGTCGAGCAGGTACTCAATGCCTGGCTGCAGGACAGCACGCCGGCCAGTGCCGGGCTGCTCGACATGCTCGACCATGCCGCTGTCGTGTTCGGCCACTGGGTCGCGCAGCTTGATGGCGGCGGCAGCCAGCATCACGACTACGCCGAACTCGCGCATCGCTGCGCCGTGCTCAGCGGCGCCGAAGAGGAAGCCCCGGCCGCCGTAGCGCCAGCGCCGACTCTTGAGGAAGCGCCCGCGCCAGAGACCGGCAGCGAACCCGCGCCGGCCGAAGCGGCGCTGCCGGAAGCCTCCGCAGCCGTCGAAGAACCGACGGCCCCGGAGCTTCCGGAAGCGGAATTCCAGCCGGACGAAACTATCGACCTGTCGTCCCTTGATCTGGCGATCCTGCCGGAGGCGACGTTTGCGGAGACGCCTGACACAAGCGCAGCGGACCTGCCCGCCAGCGAGGAAGCAGCTACCGAAGCCCCATTGGAGCCCGCGCCGGAACCGCCGGCAACCCCGACGGACGAAACCGTTCCCGATCTGGAACCCGCGCCCGAACCCGCGCCGGAGCCCGCACCGGAACCGCTGCCCCCGTCCGCCGACGTGGTCAGTTTCCCCGCGCCGCCACCGGTACGCATTGGCGAGGTCGAGATCGCGCCGGTGCTGTACAAGCTCTACCTTGACGAAACGCGCGAGCATGTCGCCACCTTGCAGGCCCATCTCGGCCACGAGGGCGTTCCCGGCAACGACGTCATCCGCGCCGCCCACACCACTGCCAGTATCTCCGCGGCTACCGGCATCATGTCGCTGTCTCACCTGGCACGCGCACTCGAGGACGCACTGGGTCGGCTGGCGCTGATCGGCGCTTCTCCCACCGAGGCGCAGCGCTATGTCTTCGCCCGCTGCGCGGGTGCCCTGGAGGGCATGCTCGGCGCCGTCGCGCAGCGACGCATGCCGGGCGAGGAGCAGGAACTCGGCGACGAACTGCGGGCCATGGAGCCGGCAATCGACCCGGTGCCCGCCGCGTCCGCCATCGAAGCGCCGGCACCCGCCGTTGCCGCGGCCATGGAACCCGCCGCCGAGGCAGCGGCCGCTGACGCTGACGCCACCGAGTTGCCGGAAGCGGCCGCACAACCGGCCGTGCCGGAGGTCAAGTCGACCATCGCCGACCGCCGTGCGGCGCGCATGGAAGACGAGATCGACCAGCAGATCCTGCCGCTCTTCCTCGAGGAAAGTGTCGACCTGATGCGCGACATCGGGGAAACCCTGCGCCAGTGGCGCGGTGACCTGGCGAACAACGAAGTCGCCAAGTCGCTGCAGCGCTATCTTCATACCCTCAAGGGCAGCGCGCGCATGGCGGGCGCCATGGGCTGTGGCGAACTGCTCCATTCGATGGAGGACCGCATCGACCAGGCCGTGCGCATGAAGGCGATCACGCCGACATTGATCGACGGCCTGGAAACCTCCTACGACCGCGCCGAGATGCTTATCGGCCGCCTGCGCGACCCGTCGTCCGCGATTGACGAGCCGGCACCACCGCCGCTCGAAATCCCCGTGGCATCGGTGGCGGTGGAACGGATCGAGGAAGCCGCGCCGGCCGCCGACCACGCCGCCGCGGTGCGCACCGAAGTTCCATCGACCGCGCCGAAGGGCGCCGCGCCAGCGCCCTTCACCCCGGCGGCGCAGGTGCAGCTGCGCGTGCGCGCCGACCTGGTCGACCAGCTGGTGAACGAGGCCGGCGAAGTCGCCATTGCGCGCGGTCGCATCGAGGGTGAGCTGCTGGCATTGAAGACTTCGATGCTGGACCTCACCGAGAACATCATCCGCCTGCGCAAACAGCTGCGCGAAGTCGAGATCCAGGCCGAGTCGCAGATGCAGTCGCAGCAGGCGCTGGCCAGCGAACAGGCGCAGGAGTTCGACCCGCTGGAGTTCGACCGCTTCACCCGCTTCCAGGAAGTCACGCGGATGATGGCGGAAAGCGTGAACGACGTTGCCACCGTGCAGCAGAACCTGATGCGCAACCTCGATCACGCCAACGCCGCCGTGGCGGCGCAGGCGCGGCTGTCGCGCGAGCTGCAGCAGCGCCTGATGGGCGTGCGCATGGTGCCCTTCGAAAGCATCGCCGACCGCCTGCACCGTGTCGTCCGCCAGGCGGCAAAGGATACCGGCAAGCGCGCCAACCTCGACATCCGCCACGGCCAGACCGAACTTGACCGCTCGGTGCTGGACAAGATGGCCGGCCCGCTGGAGCACATGCTGCGCAACTCCGTTGCCCACGGCCTCGAAAACGTCGCCGGGCGCACCGCCGCCGGCAAGGATCCGATCGGCCAGATCACGGTGTCGCTGGCCCAGGAAGGCAACGAAATCGTCGTTGCGATCGGCGACGACGGCGCCGGCCTGAACCTGGAAAAGATCCGCCACCGCGCCATCGACCGCGGCCTGCTGGCGCCGGACGCACAACCCGATGTGCATGTTCTGACGCAGATGATCCTGCAGTCGGGGTTTTCCACCGCCGACGAAGTGACCACCCTGGCCGGCCGCGGCGTCGGCATGGACGTGGTGCGCAACGAGACCGCCAGCCTCGGTGGCCGCATCGAAATTTCAAGTGTCACCGGCAAGGGCTCCACCTTCCGTGTCTACCTGCCGCTTACCCTGGCGGTGACGCAGGTGGTACTGGTCACCATCGGCAGCCGGCACTATGCCGTGCCCTCATCGATGATCGAGCAGGCCACCGAGCACCGGCCGGCCGCCGCGGACGACATCCGCAAGGCAGGCACCACCGAATGGCTGGGCAATCCCTACCCCTACCACTACCTCGGCAACCTGCTCGGCGATGCCAATGCCATGCCGCCGCAGGAACGGCGGCACTGGATCCTGCTGGTGCGAGGCGGTTCCGAACGGGTGGCGCTGGAAGTCGACAGCCTGTCGGGCAACCAGGAAGTGGTGGTCAAGGCCGTCGGCCCGCAGCTGTCGCGCATCCCGGGCCTGGCGGGTGCCACCGTGCTGGCCAACGGCGAGATCGCACTGATCCTGAACCCCGTGGCGCTGGCTGCCCGCGCCGCGGAGCGTGCCGGTGTCGTCCCCGGTACCGCCGAGCAGCTGCCGGCAGCCGCCGGCGTGGCGGCGATGGAAGCGCCCGCCGTACCGGCGGCGCTGACGACCACCGTCGTGCGCAGCGGGCCGGCCGCCAGTGCCGCCGCCGTGATGGTGGTGGACGATTCGCTGACGGTGCGCAAGATCAGCGGCCGCCTGCTGGCGCGCCATGGCTACCATGTGCTGACGGCGAAAGATGGCGTTGACGCGCTGGAGCAGCTGGTCGACGTCATGCCGGATGTCATGCTGCTCGACATCGAGATGCCGCGCATGGATGGTTTCGACCTGGCGCGCAACATCCGCGGCGACAAGCGCCTGAAGCACATTCCGCTGATCATGATCACCTCGCGCACCGCCGACAAGCACCGCCAGCTGGCAATGGAAATCGGCGTCAATCACTACCTCGGCAAACCCTACGACGAGGACGACCTGCTCAACTGCATCCGCCAGTGCATTCCCGGCATGCACTAGGCCGCATTTACGGAACCCGGCATGACGACACGCCCCTTCAAGATCCTCGGCATCCAGCAGATCGCCATCGGCGGCCCCTCCAAGGAGCGCCTGAAGAAACTCTGGATCGACATGTTCGGCCTCGCGGTGACCGGCAATTTCGTCAGCGAGCGCGAGAACGTGGACGAGGACATCACCGCCATGGGCAGCGGGCCGTTCAAGGTCGAAGTGGACCTGATGCAGCCGCTGGACCCCGCCAGGAAGCCGGCGGTGAATGAGCCGCCGCTGAACCACGTCGGCCTTTGGGTGGACAATCTGCCGGTTGCCGTGGAATGGTTGACGGCGCAGGGCGTGCGCTTTGCGCCGGGTGGCATCCGCAAGGGCGCCGCCGGCTACGACATCACTTTCCTGCACCCCAAGGCCAACGAACAGTTTCCGATCGGCGGTGAAGGCGTGCTGATCGAGCTGGTGCAGGCGCCGCCCGAGGTCATCGAGGCCTACGCCCGACTGGCCTGAGCCGGGCGACGGCCGCGCGAACCGCGCGGCGCATCAGGCCGAATACATCCGGCAGCAGTTGCGCCCCGCCTCCTTGGCCGCGTAAAGGGCACGTTCGGCGCGGCGCTGCAGTTCGCCGGGATTCAGCTCACCACCGCTGAAGAGGGCGATGCCGATGCTGGCGCCGCACTCCAGCGGCATGCCGAGTACCCGCATCGGCTCACGAAGCGCCGCCAGCAGCTTGCCGGCCAGGCGCTCGGCGTCAGCCGCGCCGCCGATCGATGCCAGCACCACGGCGAACTCGTCGCCGCCGATGCGGGCAACGGTATCAACCTCGCGCACGTTGCGCCGCAGCCGCTCGGAAACCGCGCGCAACACCTCGTCGCCGATGGCGCTGCCGTGGCCGTCGTTGATCGCCCGCATGCCGGCCAGATCGAGCAACAGCAGGGCGATCGGACCGCTTCCGCGCCGCGCCTGCTGCATCGACTGGTCGAGTCGGGCCTCGAACAGCAAGCGGTTCGCCAGCCCGGTCAGGGGGTCGACATGGGTCATCGACTGCAGCTCGCGCTGACGTTCGCGCAATTCGGCGTTCAGCGCTTCCAGCTCGCCGGTGCGGTCCGCGACGCGCCTCTCCAGCTGGGCATCGGCATCCTTCAGGGCATCCTGCAGGGCACGGCGGGTCGCCACCGCTTCGGCATGGGCCGATTCATTGTCGCGCTGCAGGTCGTTGATGCGCTCGGCCAGGGCGAAGGACAACAGGATCATCTCGATTGCCGAGCCGATCAGGATCGCGTGGAAACTGAGGAAGGTCGTCGGCAGCAGGTTGAGGTTGCGCAGACCGACAACGATCACGCCAAGCAAGAGCGCGGTCCACGCCAGCAGGAAGACGCGCGCGCCGGGCTGCCGCTTGCGCCAGCAGCGCAGGCCGGCCAGCACGGCGATGATCGAAAAGGCGACGCCGGTAAGCGAGGTCATGATCGCGGCGAGGCGATACGGCACCAGCAGCGGCGCCACCGCGCACAGCGCAAACAGGCCGGCCAGGCCAATGATCGCGCCGTCGAGGCGCGGCAGGTTGCGCCGGGTTTCGAGGAAGCCGCGGGTGAACAGGGCGCCGAACAGGCCGGTGGCGGCAAAGCCGGTGGAGAACGCCAGGTTGCCCCAGGCCGGCCAGTCCGGCCAGAGGAACTGGTTGCCCAGGCCATTGAGCGAGAGCTGGCCGACCGCCATGCCGGCGGCGAACAGCACATACCTCAGGTAGTTGTGGTCGCGCAGGGAGAACCACAGCAAGAGGTTGTAGCAGGCCAATGCCAGAAGCATGCCGAAGTAGAGCGCCAGCAAGGCGTAGCTGCTCAGCGATTCCTGCCAGAAGGCGTCGTGGCGCCAGAGGCGCAGGGGAATCGTCAGCGTGCCCTCCGACACCACGCGCAGCCAGATCGTTTCACGGCCGGCGTCGCCCAGGCGCAGGGGAAACACGAAATTGCGATGCAGCAGGGGGCGCTGCGCAAACGGCAGGCGGTCGCCGGTGACGTGGCGGACGCCGTCCGGGCCAAAGAATTCGACGCTGTCCAGGGTCGGAAAGGCGACATCCAGCAACCAATCGCGCGGTGCCTCGGGGGCAGCCTCGATGTCGACGCGCAACCACCAGGCCGATGGGGAATAGCCGAAGTTGATGGCCGCCTCGTTGCCGACTCCGGACGGGCGGAACTCGGCTTCACGACGGCGCACGTCATCGAGGCCGAGCGTGCCGCTGCTGTCCTCGAAGACCCGCACGTGGGACGACAGGCTGACGACCTGAACGTCCCGGGTCAGGCCGACCGCCGCCTGGGCAGTGCCGGCAAGGCCGGCCAGGCAGGCCAACAGCAGAAGTAGTGCGGCAATGCGTGCCACGGCGGTTTCCGTTCAAAGTCGCGGCCAAATTCTAGCCGATTGGTCTACCCACCCAAGCTTGCATACAATGCGCCCTTGTCCCGGAATCGAAAGCAAAGGAAGACCATGCGCCGCACCCTGCTCGCAGTTGCCATCGGCCTCGCCCTCGTCGGCCCGGCCCATGCCGCCGACGAAACCCCCAACCATGCGGAGGAAACCCTCACCGGCGACTGGGGCGGTGCGCGCAGCGCCGCGGCCAAACGCGGCATCGAGTTCGAGGGCCTCGCCCGTGTGGACGCCTTCCGCAACCGGGGTGCGCTCGGCAACGGTGGCCGCCATGTGACCCACCTCGACCTCAAGATGGGCCTCGACCTCGACAAGCTGGTCGGCTGGAAAGGCGGCAGCGCAATGCTCAACGTCCTGAGCAACGGCGGCTGGGGGCCGAACGCCCGCTACGTCGGCTCGCAACTGGGCGTCACCAACGTCGAGGTCGGCGCGCCGACGACGACGCGGATCTTCCAGCTCTGGCTGCAGCAAAGCCTGTTCGACGAGCGCCTGGCGATCCTCGCCGGCCTGTATCCGATCGATTCGGAATTCTTCACCATGGAGTCGGCCGGCGTCTTCCTCGGCCCGCACTACGGCACCCCGGGCGACCTCGCACTGACGCGCGGGCCATCGATCTTCAACAGCACCTCCTTCGGCGTGCGCGCCAAATGGAACATCACCGGCAGCGTCTACGCCATGGGTGCGGTGCTCGACGGCATCCCCAACGATCCTGCCCGGCCCAAGGTGGGCGCCATCCGCTTCGCCAAGGGCGACGGCAGTTTCTCGATCGGCGAACTGGGCTGGATGCCGGAGGCCGGCAATGACAAATTCAAGGGCCACGCCAAGGCGGCGCTCGGCCTCTGGGGATACAGCGCGAAAGTGAACGACCAGCGCGATACCGATGCCGGCGGCAATGCCCTCCAGCGCTACCAGCGCGGTGGCTACCTGCTCGGCGAACGCAGCCTGCTGCGCCTGGGCGAGGGCGACGAGCGCTACATCTCCGGCTTCGCCCGCTACACCTGGAACGACGGTGACTCGACGGCGCTCAAGAACACGCTGAACCTCGGCCTGCACCTGAAGGGGCCGGTGGCCTCGCGGCCCGACGACATCCTCGGCTTCGCCTGGAGCCGCGGCGGCATTTCGCGCAAGTGGCGCGACGTGCAAACGGTACCGGCCAACACGACCGCCAATGAAGACACGCTTGAGATCACCTGGCGCTTCGCCCTGACGCCCTGGCTGGCAGTGCAGCCGAACTACCAGTACATCCGCCATCCGGGCGGCACGACACAAACCAATGCCAAGCTGATCGGCGTCCGGGTCGACGTCGCACTCTGATCCTGAAAGTCGGCGCCGGCGGTACGGCGCCTAGAGGAATCCGCTCAGCAGGCCCAGCAGGGCGCATGCGCCGATCACGCGCATGATGTCCTGCTTGTATTTCCACAAGGCAATGAAGGCGACGGCAGCCAGCAGCAGCGCGGGCCAGGCGAAGGGCCCGGCAAAAGGCGCCGCCTCGGAGGCGCGCGGCCAGAAGGCATGCCAGGCAAAGAAGGCGGCGAGGTTCAGGATCACGCCGACCACCGCAGCGGTGATCGCGGTCAGCGGCGCGGTGAACGACAGCTCGTCGCGCGTCGCCTCGACCAGCGGGCCGCCGGCAACGATGAACATGAAGCTGGGCAGGAAGGTGAAGAAGGTGGCCACGGCCGCGCCCGCCAGCCCGGCCACGACCGGGTCGGCGGCCACCGTCCTGGTGACGCCACCGACATAGCCGACCCAGGTGACGATCATGATCAGCGGCCCCGGCGTGGTCTCGCCCAGCGCCAGGCCATCCATCATCTGCGGCCCGGTCAGCCAGCCGAACTGCTCGACACCGCCCTGGTAGACATAGGGCAGCACGGCATAGGCGCCACCGATGGTGAGGAAAGCCGCCTTGGTGAAGAACTCCCCCATCTGCCACAGGTCGCCGTTGCCGCGCAGGGCCAGCATGGCCAGTAGCCACAGGCCGAGGAAGGCAGCCAGCGTGGCCGCCAGCCGGGCCCAGCTGAAGCGTGCATGGGCCGGCGGCGGCGTGGTGTCGTCGATCAGGGCCGGGCCGTAGCCGGCGTGGCCGGCGCCGTGCCCGCCGCCGCCGGCAAACAGCTGCGGCGCTAGGCGGCCGCCGGCGGCACCGAGCAGCGCCGCCGCCAGCACGATCCAGGGAAAGTCGATCTTGAAGAAAAAGATGCCGATGAAGGCCAGCGCGGCAATCGCCAGCAGGGCGCCATTGCGGATCGCGCGCGCGCCGATGCGCCAGGCGGCGAACAGCACCACCGCCACTACCGCCGGCTTGATGCCATCGAACACGCCTTGCACCAGAGGAACGTCGCCAAACGCAAGGTAGAGCCCGGCCAGCAGTGACAGCAGGAAGAAGGCAGGCAGGAAGAACAGCACGCCGGCAACGATGCCGCCGGCCAGGCCGTGCAACAGCCAGCCGGTATAGATGGCGAGCTGGCAGGCCTCGGGGCCGGGCAGCAGCATGCAGTAGTTGAGCGCATGGAGAAAGCGGCGTTCGGAAAGCCAGCGCCTGCGCTCGACCAGCTCCTGGTGCATGATGGCGATCTGGCCGGCAGGGCCGCCAAAGCTGATGAAGCCGAGCCTGAACCAGTAGCGGCTGGCCTCGCCAAGAGTCGGCGCTGGCGGCACGGCGATTTCCGAAACCTTGTCGGCAACCGGCATCCTGTTACCCTCTGGCAGGCGGGCGCACAGCATACCGCAGCCGCGCGCCGCGGACGTCGCCGCGGCTGCCTGCCGGCCCCCTCACATAGAATCGCCCCATGCCCGGCAGTACGGTTCGCCCGACCGGCGCCTGCCATTGCCACACCTTCATCACGGTGCCTTATGGAAATCCTGTTCCTGATCGTCCTCATCCTGCTCAACGGCAGCTTTGCCATGTCCGAGATCGCCCTCGTCAGCGCGCGCCGCGCACGCCTGGCGCGACTGGCCGAAGACGGCGACGGCGCCGCCCATGTCGCCATCGAACTGCACGACGAGCCAACCCGCTTCCTGTCCACCATCCAGATCGGCATCACCTCGATCGGCATCCTCAACGGCATCGTCGGCGAGGCGGTGCTGGCCGCACCGCTGGCAAGCGAGCTGGGCGCTCTCGGCCTCGACGCCGATGTTGCCGCGATCGGCGCCACCGCCCTGGTCGTGGTGGTCATCACCTATGTCTCGATCGTGATCGGCGAACTGGTGCCCAAGCGCATCGCGCAGACCGACCCGGAGGGCATCGCACGCCTGGTGGCACGGCCGATGCGCCTGCTGTCGCTGGCGACGCGTCCCTTCGTGCGCCTGCTGTCGGTGTCGACCGACACCCTGCTGCGCCTGCTCGGCCAGAGCGGAAAGGGCAGCCAGGCCGTGACCGAGGACGAGATCCACGCCATGCTGGAGGAAGGCTCCGAGGCCGGCGTGATCGAGCAGCAGGAGCACGACATGGTGCGCAACGTTTTCCGCCTCGACGACCGCCAGATCGCCTCGCTGATGATTCCGCGCGCCGACATCACCTATCTCGACGTCGACCGGCCGATCGCGGAAAACCTGGAACTGGTGGCGAACTCCGAGCTGTCGCGCTTTCCCGTCTGCCGCGGCGGCCTGCACGAGGTGCTCGGCATCCTCAATGCCAAACAGCTGTTGAACCAGATCCTCAGGGGGGCCGAGGCCCGGCTCGACGGCCACCTGCAGCCGGCCGTGTTCGTTCCCGAATCCCTCACCGGCATGGACCTGCTGGAACACTTCCGCGCCTCGGGCACGCAGATGGTGATGGTGGTCGACGAATACGGCGAGATCCAGGGCCTGGTGACGCTGCAGGATGTGCTTGAAGCCGTTACCGGCGAATTCACGCCGCGCAGCCAGGAAGATGCCTGGGCAGTGCAGCGCGCCGACGGCAGCTGGCTGCTCGACGGCCTGATCCCCGTGCCCGAGCTCAAGGACAGGCTGGAACTCAAGGCCGTGCCCGAGGAGGACAAGGGCCGCTACCACACCCTCAGCGGCCTGATCATGTGGCTGCTCGGCCGCATGCCGCAAACCGGCGATGTCGTCGAATGGGCCGACTGGCGCTTCGAAGTCGCCGACCTCGACGGCCGCCGCATCGACAAGGTGCTGGCCAGCCGGCGGCCGGTCACGGATTCCGCAGGCGACGCGATCGCAGCGGACGCACCTGCCACACCGACGCCGGGCGACTAGAAGCCGCGAGGATACGCGCGCCCCGGCCTCGGGCTAAGATGCGGGTCTTCCAGACAGCATCATTCCGCCCGCCCCATGGCCCAGCTCGAACACATCGAAGCCATCGAAAAGCGTTTGTGGTCGGCCGCCGACACCCTGCGCGCCAACTCCAATTACGCCAGCAACGAATAGTTCCGGACGAATCCATCGTTGCGAGTTTTTCGGATAATGTCTCGGGAATATTCCGGCAGACGGAGATTTTGTCGATGCAGATTGCCAAGCTCGCCCAGGCCCGCGACCTCCTCCTCCCCCGCCTGATGAACGGCGAGATTCAGGTATGACTTCCGCGCCCCTGCGCCGACCATACCGAATCCGGTATACTTTGCTGGCATGAAAACTCCGCCGCAATGGGAGCGCCCGCTGTACTGGGTAGGTTCGGCGAAGAAGGATCTGCTGGGCTTTCCCGGCGCGGTGGTGGACGACCTGGGTTACGCGCTGGGCGTGGTGCAGTTGGGCGGCATGCCGCCCGCCGCCAAGCCATGGAAGGGCGAAGGGCCGGGAGTGTTCGAACTGGTGGAGGACCACCGGGGCGACACCTACCGGGCGGTGTTCACGGTGCGCTTCGAGCAGGCGGTATATGTACTGCACTGCTTCCAGAAGAAGTCGCCGTCGGGCGTCCGCACCGCCCAGGCCGATGTTGATTTGATACACGAGCGCCTGAAGCTGGCGCGCAAGGATTACGAGGCACGCCATGAAAAGAAAACCTGAAACCGTCGTCGCCGGCAGCGGCGATGTCTTTACCGACCTCGGCTTCGCGGATGCCGGCGAGCGCAAGCTGCGTGTGCAACTGGCCATGCGCCTGAACGACCTCCTCAAGCAGCGGGGCCTGACCCAGGCGCGGACCGCCACTTTGTTCGGCATTCCCCAGCCCCACGTCTCGGAGCTGAAGCACTTCAAGCTCAGCCGCTTCTCCTCGGAGCGGCTGCTGCATTTCATCACCTTGCTGGACCAGGACGTGGACATCCTCATCCGGCCCAAGGCCGCGGGCCACGAGAGCGGCGGCGTCTCGGTGCTGGTGGCCGCCTGAGGGCGAACCATCCATGAGCCTCGAAGGCCGGCACGTCGAGCGCAAGTCCCTGCGGCTGGTCACGGGCCGCTCGGCGGACTGGGCCGACATCGCGCGCGCCTGCGTCTGCCTCGCCAACAGCGATGGCGGCAAGCTGTTGATCGGCTTCGAGGATGGCGACGGCATGCCGCCGGCCGGACAAGTGATTCCCGACGAACTGCCTGACACAGTGCAGCGGCGCATCGGCGAGCTGACGGCGAATGTGAAGGTCTTCGTCTCGGTTGGCATCGCCGACAACGAGGCCTGCTTCATCGCCGTCGACGTGCTGCGCTCGCCCGGCGTGGCGTCCACCAGCGACGGCCGCTACTTCCTGCGCGTCGGCGATACCTGCCAGCCGGTGCTGGGCGACGACGTGCTGCGTTTGGCCGACGAGCGCCCCGGCCTGGTGTGGGAGTCGATGAACAACCGGATTCCGCGCGCGGGCACGGACGCCGCCAAGCTGGCCGCCTTCATCGCCGGCATCCGCGCCTCGGACCGGGTCAAGGCCTCGGTCAAGGAGAAGTCGGCGGACGAACTGCTGGAACACTACGGTCTGGCCGACGGCGAGTGGCTGACGCACCTGGGCGTGCTGTTGGTGGGCATGACGGCCGACCGGCGGCGGCTGGGCACGGCACCGCTGGTGCAGGCGATCAAGTACGACGAGCGCGGGCAGAAGATCAACAAGTGGCTGTGGGACGACTGCACGCTCTCGCCGGTGGAACTGCCCGATGCCATCTGGCGCGAGGTGGCGGACTTCCGCGAGAGCTACGAGGTGGCCGAGGGCCTGTATCGCCGCAGCGTGCCGGCCTATGACGAGAAGGTGGTGCGCGAGCTGCTGGTGAATGCGCTGGTGCATCGGCCCTACACGCAGCGCGGCGATATCTTCCTCAACCTCTACCCGGACCGGCTGGAACTGGTAAACCCCGGCCGCCTGCCGCTGGGCGTGACGCCGCGCAACCTGCTGCACGCCAGCCGGCGGCGCAACGACGGCCTGGCGCGGGTGTTCCACGACCTCGGCCTGATGGAGCGCGAGGGCAGCGGCTACGACCTGATCTACGACCGCCTGCTGTCGCAGGGCCGGCCGGTGCCGGTGATCGTCGAGGGCGCCGACTGGGTCAAAGTCGGCATCGAGCGGCGCATCTCAAGCCGGAGGTCATGCAGTTGCTGGAAGACGCGGAGCAGCGCTTCAAGCTCACCCAGCGCGAACGCATCTGCCTCGGCGTGCTGGCGCTCAAGGAGGCCAGCACGGCGCGCGAGCTGATGCAGGCGCTGGAGGTGGATGGCGGCGAAGCGCTCACGCCCTGGCTGGGGCGGCTGCCGGACTTCGGCCTGGTGCAATCGGCGGGCCGCACCCAGGCCACGCGTTATTTCGTCACGCCCGAGTTGCTGCGCGGCGCGGGTTTGGACAAGGTGACGACCTTGAAGCGCATCGAGCCGCATCGACTGCGAGCATTGGTGGAGGAAGATTTGCAGCGCTATCCCGGATCTGCCATTGGCAGGATTCGGGATCGGATCGGGCCGGAGATCCCGCCGCGAATGCTGAAGCGGACCATCGACGCCATGATCGACTCCGGCGTGGTTCGGGCGGAAGGCAATAACCGGGGGCGGCGGTATTCGCTGGCGTAAGGATCGGCTCGAATGGTCGATATCGGTGCGATATCGCGCCAATCCCTGAGCCAATAAGGTGCCCAAAGATGGTCTAACTAACTGTTTTTATGGAGTCTCGATTGCCTGAACAAATTGCCGAATGGTTGATTTCCGGTCGATATCCGGTCGATAACGGCGGCCGTGGAGTTAACAAAGGCTATCCAAGAAAAAACAATGGCGCAGACTGCCGGAATCAACCTAAGCCATTGACGAAACTATTAACCTATTTTCCTCACTTGAACACCCCAAAAGCGCTGCAACCCGTGATTTGATGCGGGTTTGCGGTTATTGAGGAAGGACACCCGATGGGTGAAGGCGAATTCAAGTCGAATGGCATGGCGGA
>Ga0172367_10001764_pt1 | contig 30775 bp, 22 predicted proteins | sample Lak10m_FD_114542 | JGI IMG/M metagenome (GOLD analysis project Ga0172367, IMG submission 114542) | Freshwater microbial communities from Kabuno Bay, South-Kivu, Congo - kab_022012_10m | ecosystem: Environmental > Aquatic > Freshwater > Lake | place: Democratic Republic of the Congo: South-Kivu...
CCATTATGTACATAACCAAAAACAGATGAAGGGTACTGTCCTTGATTACGGACAATACCCTTCGGAGTCGGATATGTATGTATATCCTTCGCAAAGATGTTTTGCAACATCATTGACAAAAGGATGCATGCTTTCAAAAGAAATAACAGACTGCTTCCCGGGCCTGTTTGTGAACATCTGACCATGGATATCGCTGAGGTTTGTTTTGTTCTCTGTCATACTGCAAGCAGAGACAATGCGAAAATACCTCAGTTCTTACTGAGAACAAAGCATTAATCGGTTTTCCGGCAATTTTCAGCCTTGGACTTTTTCGCCGATCCATGCACCAATCATGGACAATACTCCGCCCAAAATCAATGCAAACATGATTTCATCAAAACCGGGTGGTACCAAAGCCAATGTCAATATATCTACATTGATGACCAACGTGAACAATCCTGCGAGAGCCGCCTCCATGATTGTCACTCCTGCTGATCTATACCCGATCAAAAAGCCGGTGATGAAGAGTCCGATCACAAATGCAATCATCAGTGGTGTAAAGACAAAACCAAGGAAGATGATGAGCAAAGTCGAGACCAAGATTGACACCATTACTCCAAGGATGGTACCTGCCAATACCCAACCCCATTCCAGATGCTTCACTTCTGAAGTGGATTCCATTGTACCCTGCAACATTTCGCCGGCCCATGCACCTGCAAAAGACAACATGATACCATTGAGTCCTATGAGCAAGATATGCTCAGGATGAATGTCTGCAAAACCTTGCAGATTCATTACGGGGAGAACATAATACAAAGCCAAGCTCACAAGCACGGAGGATATTACGGGCTCGGCAATTGTCTCATCCTTTGAGAGTAGTCCAGCTACCATTCCACTCAATATAAAGCCGGAAAGGAGAGAAAGTACGGGGAATGGCAATGCGGCAAATGTAGTTCCGCTCACCCAACCCAAACCAAAGACGGCAATCAAACCGATGACCAGTGATCCCGCCACACTTTTCAGATCCAATGAACCTGTTATACCATTGCCCATGTGAGAATCCTTGAAAAATGAATATGAATAGCAATAAATTCAGGAAATTGCATGAATGATTGCACTAAATAGTGCATTGTCAAGACAATACGCAAATTTTTTTGTAATTACGAGCATGGAAAGCTGATTTTTGTGTTGAATTTCTCAATACTCACAGTAAAATGCGCATTCAAGATCATATAGGAAAAATCACATGGACCATGCTTGATAAAGCATTGTTTATGGCATATGGACTCATTCGGCTCTATCAAGTAAGCCTGATGCATCCGGCTGAGTTTGGACTATTCGCACTATTGGATGCTATCATCATTGCCATTTCCACTCTCACCGATAGCTTTGCATTGAATGGAATTGTGAAATATGGCTCAAGAATACAAGAAAGAGCCAAATTCAATGCTTTGATCGCTTTATCACATATTGGTTTATCAGGAATTCTCTCACTTGGAATCTATCTGGCTGGTAATAGTGTAGCATATCTCTTTGGGGAACAACAATTGATTCATGTTGCAGAATATGTTCCAATATTGATGGCGCTTACCATTCCCAGACTCTTTTTTATCAAATTCCTCCTGAGAGAAACGCATATGCGATCGGTATTTATCGCAAATGGCTCCTGGTTTTTCACCATGATTGGACTCACCATCTATCTAGGCATGCATAAAGGTGAATTGAATTTGTCAGACATGGTCTATATCTCGGGTGCCGGCTCTGCGATTGGCTCACTTGCCGGTGGATTACTAGCTTTTCGATCCATAGAATTTGCTATGCCCACTCTACAAGTATTTCGAGAATTCATCCGTTTTGGGGCTTTTCAAGTGGCTTGGAATATTCCTGCAACGATCATGCGACATTTGGATATCTATATTGTGCAGTACTTTTTTGGTACTGCTATCGTTGGAATTTTTCAGTCTGCAAAAACACTGTATCGTTTCTTTGAAGCACTCATCGATGGAATAAGTGGTCTCTATTACCCTGCTTTGGTACGAATGCATGCCAGAGGCGATCGAAATGCGGAACATGCAATGACCTCAAAAATCATTTCATTCACCATGTTTTCAATGACGGGAATAGTTTTGATCTTTCAGATTGGAATTGGAGAATGGTTGGTGAATACATTTTTAAGCGAAAAATATATGATGGCCTATCAACATTTTTCTCTTCTCATGCTCACTGCCATTATTTTGCCGATGATGATTACTGCCATCATTTTCATCACAAGAGATCACATGAAAGCGCTCTTGGCAAATGCAGTGATCAGTTCACTGACCGGTATTATTGTCTCAATCATCATTGGTATGAGTGGTCATTCTGAATTCATTGCCCTCGGTACTATGAGCTATACCATTACTTTTTCTTTGATTGGCATACTCTATGCCATCAAACAAGGTATATTTTATCCAATGGATTTTTTCAGGGCAATTCCCGATACAGTGCATTTTGTACAAGCTTTTCTGCAGAAAAAATCATGAAAGCACTGTTTGACATCATCATTCCCACTTATAATAATCGTGATGAATTACTGGCATGTATTCATGGGTTTGAACAGCAAACATTGAAAGATTTCCGCTTATTGATTTGCATTGATGGCTCTACCGATGATACGCGTGAATCCATTGAACAATTGCAATCAATATCATCATTGAACATCAATATACTTCAGCATTCAGATGGATTGAATCATGGTAGAAATGCCACGCGAAATCTGGCACTCCCTCATATAACTACACCATACCTTGCTTTTCTGGATTCAGATGCCGTTCCTGATCCGAACTTTCTCCAAGAACATCTAACAATACTGGAAAAAGAATCATGTATTTCTGCAGGTGATTTAACATATACCAATGCAGATTCAAATGCATGGGCTCATTACTTGCACTCAAGAGGAAAAAAGAACTATGATCAGGGAGAGAGTATTCCATTCAAGTATATAACCACAGGAAACCTTGCATTACCGAGCACAATGTTTATTGAGCTTCAAGGACAAGATGCACAGATGAAATTATATGGTGGAGGAGATACGGAATTTGCTTTTCGATTATACTCGCAGTTTCAAATGCCGGTATATTATGCAAAACGTGCAATTGCATATTCAATCATGCACAAATCCCTCTCTTTTGCCTTTGATCAAATGCAACAATTCGGAGCAGTGAATCTTCGATATATCCGAACAAAACATCCCGAATTCATTGATATATTCAGAATTGGAGAAATCACGGGAAATTCAATGCGATCGCTACTGACTCGATTCGCATTGCATCCTGCATTTGGAAAAATATCAGAAGCATGTGCAAAGTCTCTTCCGATTTTCCTCACAAAAGGATTCATCGCACATGCAGTGGGAAGTAGAATTCTCTTTGGATGGACAACAGGTAAAGATCCATTTCAAGCATGAGATTTCATATTGGAGATATTCGATTTCATATCACCTGAAAAAATCCCGGATCCACTCACAATAATATTCACACCTGCATCAATCACATCTTTGACATTGTCAGTCTTCACACCACCATCAATCTCTATCTCAACATGATGATATCCGGACTCATCAAGATATCTACGAAGCTTTCTTGCTTTGTCAAGAACACTCGGAATAAAGGCTTGTCCGCCAAAACCCGGATTGACCGACATCAACAATATAAAATCAACAAATGGCGCAGCTTCAAATGCATACTCAATCGGAGTTATGGGATTGAGGACTACTCCCGCCTTTTTCCCATGATCTTTAATAAGCGCAATCGAACGATGCAAATGCGTGCATGCCTCAACATGAATTGAAATCCAATCGGCACCGGCCTTTGCAAAAGCAGATATATATGCATCCGGATTGCTCACCATGAGATGACAATCAAGTGGAAGTGTTGTGTGAGGTCTAATGGCCTCAACTATCAATGGACCAATCGTGATATTTGGTACGAAATGGCCATCCATAACATCCACATGCAAGATATCTGCACCAGCTAACTCACATCGCTTCACTTCAGATTCTAATTGAGAAAAATCAGAAGAAAGAAGCGATGGGGCAATGATGATGGGATGTTTCATGATTAATGTTTGACTGTCAATGGAATAATGGAAATATTCATTCCTTGTTGAACATTCACTGAATAGAGTCCACTTGGCAAATCATTGGTACCAAATTCAATGTGTTGAATATCTGCTGAGGCAGACATTTGCATTGTTTTCAATACTCTTCCTGATATCATATCAGAAATGCGAATTGAAATCTTATCTGAACCATTTGATTGATATGTCAAGAATACACTCTCAGAAGCAGGATTAGGGAACAGTGACAATCCATTATTGAAATTGATTTGTTCATTGACGGAAGTGACTATACTGAAATCTCTGTCGAATCTTGGAACAAGTTTATAGCGTCTTGATCGAAAATCCGCACCAATGATCCCACGAACAAAATCAACTTTTTCACCAATCGTTGGCTTCACTCTATTTGTGGCGGACACTATGCTGTCTCTGGTAGTATATTTCAATTTGCTTTCATCTGTTTCAAGTCGAATTCCTTGAGTCATGTCTTGCTGTGATGCTTCATCTACAATAATAAATTCTCCGGTTGATTGCGGTGCAGATGGCTCAATTGTTCCAATCACTACATTGTTAAACTCAACAAGCATGTCTCGCCATTTGTCCGATCCCTCAACTCCACCCGAATTCGTTGTGAAATCTGAAGTTTTCAGCTTTACCGGTGCATATGGCATTTCATTACCCAGAACTTCTATGGAATCGATATTTCCAAAAAACACAACTCCACTGAATTCCTGCAATTTAGATGTAAGACGAACTTTTTGTCCACGCTTTAATTTCATCGCTCTGGAATTACTGCCTTGTCTGTAAAATGCTGCACCTGAATATGCGCCATTTCCATCTTGAACAACTGCTCTTGCTTGATTCTGAAATCTATCACCAAAAATATCAGCAGAATCACACATGACAATTCCTTCGATTGTCACGGATGCGCCATTCATATTGCGAACTGCGTCAATTGTATCAGGCATTTTCACATCGGCGATGGATGGATATGTATCAACAACTTTATAGAAATAATCTGTTGATACGGGTAGGCGATACAAATTGCCTTTTTCATCAATTGCTGACATGTGATATCGGACAATTGTTCCTGCTGCTTGAGCAGGTATAGTTCCAATCCAACTTCCTGTGAGATCTTCTTGGGCAGGATATTTCGTATAGTTAGCACCACCGTCAATTGAGACATTCAATGCTATATTTTCCATTGTAACAAGATGTGTACCACTTAATACATCATAGATAATATCAATCTTGTCCTTTGAAGATGGAAACAATTTTGATGGTCTTTGTACAACCAAACTAATGGTAGCAGGTTTTGGTCCGGCACTGACATCCTTTTGCAATGCCGGTGCAATGGAATATGTGTATAATTGAGAACCACCTCCACCTTGTCCACCACCACCTCCACCGCCGGCGGTAAATGTCGTGGTGATAAATCCTTCAACGCTAAATATCTTTTGCCCTATAGTATAACTTGCAAATTGTGATTCTTCGATGAAATGGTTTTTTGTGGTGAAATTTCCGGATTGATCTGACATTGGAATTTCATTTCCCTTTCCATCAGAAAACATGATTACAGTATTTGTGGAGCTAATGACAACTGAATCAAATCTCACTTTTCTTCCGGCATAGATGCTTGCAGTTGTTTTGGGATTTCTTGCTCGAGTGCCTGAGTAAAAATCCGACACTTTCAGCGCAGGAATTGCATCCATTCCTGAATTTCTTGAAATTGTTTTTACAGGTATTGCAGTTATCAATTCAAGTGCCGGTAATGCTCTTCTTTGCTGATTGAAATCGTCGAATTCATATGGCAGGGTTGTCACCATAACCGTACATTCAACAATATCACCCGTTTTGATTTTATCAAACTGAGTTGTTCTGATATTAGTATCTCTTTGGAAAATCGGAATTCCTGCTTTCGGCTCAATACTTGAATCCGCCCCGGATAGATAAGTAAGCCAACTTTTTCCAACAAGCATGATAGGTCTTCTATCACCACCTGTTGCATTGATCAATACATTATTCTGGGCTTTTCCTCTTACAATGACGGTATCTCCATAATACTGTGAAAGATATGATGGAATTGCTAAAGAATCCGCGGATAATACAGCAATGTCTTGCACGGATTTGGTATCAATTGAGTAAGCAATTGTATGCATGAAGCATATTGTTGCTAGAGCAAAAAGGAGATTTTTGAATTGCATATTGGTACTTCGTATTGGTGAAATTATTCGACAATATAACAAAAGCTCATGGCTCGGAAGGGATATCTCAGCACTTTTCAGCGATTCGCAACTTCGCGGTTCTCGCACGAGGATTTCGTGCTATTTCTTCTTCACTTGCTTCAATGGGCTTATTTGTCAGAATATATATGGTGGGTATTGCATCATCCTGTTTTGATGCCAATTCTTTATATACATGTTTTACAATTCTATCTTCAAGCGAATGATAGGACATAATTACTATTCGACCGCCCTTCTTAAGTTTCGGTATGATGCCTCTGATTGTGGCTTCCAAGACATCCAATTCACCATTGACCGCTATGCGTAGTGCTTGAAAAACTCTTGCCAATGATTTTGATGCAAGATGCGGTGGTACGCATTCTTCAATGATTAGTCGCAAATCATATGTTGATTGCAGAGGAGCCGCACGGCGGCGCTCAATGATCCGCCGTGCGATTATTCTTGCAAAAGGCTCTTCCCCGAAACCTCGCAGAATATGGTGGAGTTGACCCTCCTCAACTGTCTGCAGCAATTCTTCCGCCGTTTGCCCGGTCGGACCGAATCGCATGTCCAATTTCGTATTGAATCTATAACTGATTCCTCTTTGCCCCTTGTCCAATTGTCTCGATGAAACTCCCAGATCCAATAAAACACCGGAAATGGATTCATTCGGAATTGCATCTTCAATCATTGAAACAAAATTTGATTGCCTTAATGATAGCTTCGATGGTGTCTGCTCAAGAATCTCATGAAATTTCTCTTTGCAATGCGCTATCGCATCAGGATCAGCATCATAAGAAATCAATGTACCGTCATTTTCCAATCGAGCGAGTATATGGGATGTATGACCACCACCACCCAATGTTCCATCAATATACACACCATGATTTCCGAGAACCATGAGTCCATCCAAACATTCTTTCAACATCACCGGCAAGTGATAGTCATATTCTTGCAATTCGGGATTATCGGCGACTCTTGGTCTGCGCTTGGATTTGTATTGTTTTTTACTGCCCATTCGGACGCTGCATCACCTGTGAAGCAACCTGCTCATAACTTGCTTCAAATTTTGAGAGATAGATTTCAAATTCTTCGGGTTGCCACAATTCGATATGATCAATCATGCCGACTATCACAACCTTTCCATCTATACCCGCAAAATCCAAATACTTTTTTGGCACCATGATTCTCTGCTGACCATCCAATTCAACTTCCTCACTCCATGCCAATACTGTCCGGAGAAAGAATCTACTCTGTTCATCATATTGATTGAGCTTGGCATATTCAAGCTCATAACGACGCCACTCATCCAAAGGATATGCCGCGACACAGCGATCAGAGCCTCGAGTAAGCACGAATGTATTCAGTGCCTCAGGAGACAAAGCCCTCCGCATCTTTGCAGGGATATTCAATCGACCCTTCGAGTCAACAGAATATGTTTCTTGTCCTTTGTAAAATGCCATCTCACCACGGAAATAATGAACGAGTGCTATCAGGAATACTAACAGGAATCAACACTACACTAATCAAAACCGGCTCCCTCTACTCGCTGTATGCCAATTCAATTGTTTTGTGTCTGTAAAGAAAATGAATTCCCTCCATTTTCTCCCACAGTGTGCAAATCCTGTAATGTACTTCCCACTTTCACCCACAATTTTCACACAAAACTCACAAATCAAGATGACTTAACCAATTGTTTTTTCGAGTTTTGGCATCTTTTTCATAAAATCACAGTCTATTGACAGTATAAACCAATAGTCGTGATTTTTACTGCCGTTATTCCTTTACTGCATATTCGTAGTAATATGAATATAAAGACATAGATATAGTAATTCAATAAGTCATTGAATTAGAGCAATTTACAAGAGTTTACAGAATGGAGAGAAAAAACAAAGGATGGGGATTTGATGCGATTATGGGAAAGGGGATGCTTATTGTTCAGCGAAATCTCGACTTCTTGTTGACCAGAATTGTAATCCCAAAGAACTTCCTCATGGCTGCTGCATGCCTTATATCAAGGAATTCCGGCTAAACATTTGATAATGGCTTCCCTCCACGATCAAATGCAATTGCTGAACTTTTCAAACATCCCCCACTTTCTCCCACTAAGATGCTACAAAAAAACGAAAGTTTTTGCTTCTGTGCAATCATAATTAGATTATGTCAATCAAAAAATTTGATCTTTTTACACAATGGCATAATAATTCATTATTTGCCATGAATTTCATGCAAAAATGAAGGTATGTGATTGATTGGGGAATTTTTTTTGTGATATGAAGAGATCAGAGCGAAGAAATTACTGAATTTAGAGAGGGCATATTCAGTGCTTTTGCTAATGTTTTAGCGGCTTTTTTATACTTATTGGCTTCCGATTTCCGTGTCCCTGATAACAATGTTGCGATATTGGCAATTGTCAATAATTGATATTCTCGTCCTAATTCCACGCTTGATTGTGCTGCTTTTTGTAGATATTTCCATGCCGGAACATCTTCTTTCATGGCTAGATGATAGGTCGCATATGCATTGTCTAAAAGGCAATTAATAATTGGATCTTGTATCTTTTCTTGAATATTGCCTGTTTCCTTGAGAAAGACTTCTGCCCTTTCTGTCTCTCCAACGATTAATGAAATTCTAGCCATCAATAATGAAATCATGGCTTCATCTCTTTTTGGGATTGAACCGGCATGCAAACCAAGAAACTCATTTCCTTGATTCAGTGCTTGTTCATAGGAACCTTCATCGCAAAGAGAAATCATTTCCCTTTCCATTGCAGCTGAATCCGCTTTCACTGTTTCATGCAATTGTTCTTCAGAATCTGACTCCCCTTTTTGCTCATGATATTCGGCTTGTTCCGGTGTGAGCACACTCATACCGAAATCTTCTCTGAGCTCAGCTCCAATTCGTGTTCTTTGCAATTTCATATCAATAGGCGTTTCTTCGCCAATCACACTCAATTGCTGAATATTGGCATCATACTGCTGAAGAGCAAATCCACTCATACTTGGCAATGACATATGCTGTGAAGTTTGAGCAATCTCCAACAGTCCATGTTGAACCACCTCTTTTTCACCCGCACCATTTGCATGTGCAACTATATATGGTGTGATTTTAGATCTTTGGACTTCATCAAGTCCTTCTGCTTGTTCTTGTAATACATGCATCATCTGGCTATGTATTGCAGTTTTCTCTTCAAACTCAAGCGATTTCTCAAAATACTCACGATAAAATGTTTGAGTAAATTCAAAAAGCGTTGTTTTTATTCCATACCGTTCATGTGGTCCAAGACTTCTTAAGACACCTGTCTTCGCTTGCACTCTCTTTATTCTTCGAATTGCAGTGACAATATCCGTGTTGAGTAATTTGGATATGATAAATGCACTACTCTCTACACCTTCCGCTGCGCATAAAGAAAGAAGCATGATTTCTTCTTCATTGAGATTTTCAATCAATTTAGAAAAGGCAGCATGAACACTAGATGGGAGAAGATCTCCACGAGTAAACTCCTCTTTGACTGATCCATCTTCTTTGAAAGGCGTGACTTTTGCAAAATATCTGACATACTCTGTGACCACACTCGGAATGCCTGATGTTTTATCATATAAAGTTGATTCAAATTCAGCATTACCGGAATATTGAGGAAGTATTCTCACGCATAATTCATGAACCTCTGATTTAGAAAATGCATCCACTTCGCAATAACGATATGATTTGCCATCATCTTTGACTGTTCGTAATACACTGAGCAAAGGAGACAGTGTTTCTTCGGCAATGCTTCTACGATATGCAATAACAAGTAAAATGGGAAGTGAATCGATCTTCTCAATAAGTTTTTCAATAAGCAATGCCGATTCTGCATCACACCAGTGCATATCATCAAGGATGAGAATGAGGGGACTCTTGCCGGACCATTCAGTCAATGTTTTGAAAAATTCCAGGTATAAATCCTTTTTCTCTTGCTCCTCTTTTTTACCTTCTGTTTTCTCTTTCTCATTTTTGTATAACTGAACATCACGATTGATTTCTTTGACCGCATCCACCAAATCACCAAAATACGGCACTGATGTAAGCAATGTCATTCCGATATTGATCGCCAATTTCTTTTTTGGAGTCATTACCGATTCAGAAGACTTTAATTCTTCAATCAATCGTAAAAATGGTCCAAGAGGTTGCAACATACCCACCTGCATTGTACCAACAGTTGCCTGACAAGCTGCCATGGAAACAAGCGCTTTGTCTTGCTTTTGAGAGGCTTGTTCAAAGACTCTCAAGAGGGTGGTTTTACCAAATCCTGTTTCACCGGAAAGAAATATCACAGAACCCTGCTTCTTCTTCAATCTATCGGCTGAAGAATGCAAGATATCGAGCGTTTTCGCTCTTTGTATGATGATATGTTGCTGTTCCATGAACTCTGTACTTTTTTTAGGGTTGGCAAATTACACAGATTAATAGAATAATCAGGCTGAAAAACAATGGCGAGACCTATGTCCCGCCATCCTATTTCATAGCCAATCATCCTTGCTCTTCCGAATCTTCTTCTGATGAGTCGCTGTCTATTTCATCCAATTCTCCAAAGGCAGGCAAATGTAGGAGATCTTTACTTTGACCTGAAGGGAGTTCCTGTACATCTCGCAATTTCTTTTCAATTGCCCTAGTCCGAACGCCGGCTTTGTCAATCTCACTAGCAGCCAATTCCAATTTGCGTTTCGTGGCTTCGAGAACAGTACCGAATTTTCCAAATTCAGATTTCACTGCACCGAGCAATTTCCATACTTCGCTTGATCTTTGTTCAATCGCCAATGTTCTGAATCCCATTTGCAAACTACTTAGATAAGCAACAAGATTTGTTGGTCCTACTATGATGATTTGATACTCCTTTCTCAAGAACTCAAATAGTCCTGGCAAATGTAGAATTTCAGCATATAAACCTTCAGTAGGAACAAACATCACTGCAAAATCAGTGGTCACAGGAGGATTGATATATTTCGATGCAATGGTTTTTGCATTTTCCTTTACGACATCGGCAAATGCCTTTCTCGCAGCTTCAATTTCTTTTTGAGGAATTGTGCCGACAGCATTATATGCATCAATCAAGCGCTCATAGACTTCAATGGGAAATTTGGAATCAATCGGCACAAGTATGTCTTCACCACCTTGTTGCTTATTCGGCAATTTCACTACGAATTCAACTCTTTCTTGTGTACCCTGTTTGACAATCACATTTTCTTCATATTGATCTCTCGTTAGAAATTCTTCTAAAAGATTTCGCAATTGAATTTCGCCAACGATGCCTCTTGTCTTCACATTGCTGAGAACCTTTTTCAAATCGCCGACTCCATTGGCCAGTCCCTGCATCTCGCCAAGTCCTTTATGCACTTGTTCAAGTCTGTCACTGATCAATTTGAATGATTGATTAAATCGTTGTTCGAGTCCTTCCTGCAATTTTTCATCAACCGTTTTACGCATTTCATCCAATTGTTTGGCATTGTCATCCTGCAAATTCTTCAACTTGTCTTCCATTGTGCTACGAATCTCAGACAACTTATCATCTGCATTCTTACGGATATGTTCTTGCTTGAGGATCAAGTCTTCAAATTTCTGCCTTTGTAGTTCATTCAATTCTCGAATACTCTCAGACAGTCTTCGTTCAAAATTCAAGAGCACCATTTGTTGTTCCTCTCTCGATTCACGAAGTGCTCTTTGACTCTCTTCGCGATTTCTTCCAAATTCTTCACGAATAAGTGGGTCCATTCGCGAAATATCCGCATCGAGTTTGATGAGTTTGTCAGTACTTTCACCTGACTGTTGATCTTTTGAAGTTCTCTGTGAAGACCAAATGGTATATGCTCCCATAAAACAAAGAAGCACTAAAAGTAGAAGGGTAAAATCCATAGAATACTCTCTCTATGTTTGTGAATAAAACATCCCCGAATGATGAAATTGCGTCGGTCCCAAGATTGATGCAATAATGTTCATGACATGGGGGAATACATGCATGAATAAAAAAGCCGCCGACAAAGCATTGAACTTTGAGGGCGGCGATATACGATTTTCAGTAAACATTATTGCATCAATGTTGACCCAAGCCAAACATATTGAGCAAAATGCCACCTTTTTCTACAAAGAACGGTACAAATACCAATGAAATGATCGCCATCAATTTGATGAGAATATTCAAGGATGGGCCTGAAGTATCTTTAAATGGATCACCAACAGTATCGCCTACTACTGCTGCTTTGTGGGTATCCGAACCTTTACCACCCAATTGCCCTGTTTCAATATATTTCTTGGCATTATCCCAAGCACCGCCGGAATTTGCCATTGAAATCGCCATCATGACACCGGTGATCAATGCACCAATCAAAAGTCCGGCGACCATATGCACACCAAAGAGCCAACCTGAAAGTAGCGGCGTAAGAATCACCAATAAGCCAGGTGCAATCATTTCACGCAATGAAGCTTTGGTAGATATATCCACGCAGGTGCTATAATCTGCTCTTGCTTTGCCTTCGAGCAGACCGGGAATCGTACGGAATTGTCGTCTCACTTCTTCAATCATACTGAATGCAGCTTTACCAACTGAACGCATCGTCATGGCAGAAAATGCAAATGGAAGAGATGCACCAACGAATAAACCGGCCATTACTATAGGATCAAGCATATTGATATTTGGTAATTCAGCTCTGGTCAAGAATGCTGCTGTTAGTGCGAGTGAAGTCAAAGCAGCGGAACCTATCGCAAATCCTTTTCCGATGGCTGCTGTTGTATTTCCTGCTGCATCAAGAGCATCTGTACGCTTACGGATATCTTTACCCATTTCAGCCATTTCAGCAATACCACCTGCATTATCTGAGACAGGACCATATGCATCGATGGTAAGACCAACTGCAATGGTACCAAGCATGCCGATAGCAGCCATGGCGATGCCATACATTCCTGCAAATGAGAATCCAATCACTACGGTAATCGCCATGATAAGCATTGGAAGCACTGATGAATTATACCCCAAAGACAAACCATATATGATATTGGTAGCCGCACCGGTTTGTGATGCATCAGCAACTTCACGAACAGGAGCATAGCGGTGAGATGTATAGTATTCTGTGATCAAACCAATAGCAAGTCCTGAAATCAAACCTGCTGCGAGTGTAATAAATACGCCCATATTGGTATGCATACGATTACCAAGCATGAATTCACCAGGCAACATATTCATTGTGAAAGGATATAATGCGATGAGCATGAGAATGGTTGAAATGATCAATGCATTCTTTAGTGATGATTCAACCTTTTCTTCGGATTTTGGATTGATAAAGAAGAGAGAAACCAAGCTTGCGACAATGCCTACACCGCTAACGAAGAGCGGAAACAACAAAGCAGATGTTTTTGCTTCGCCTTCAAGCATTGCAAAAGAAGCAGCTCCAATCACCATCGCGGCGCATGTTGATTCAGCAACAGAGCCAAAAAGATCGGCACCCATTCCGGCAATATCACCAACATTATCACCGACATTATCTGCAATAACTGCAGGATTGCGTGGATCATCTTCAGGAATACCGGCTTCAACTTTACCAACCAAATCTGCTCCTACATCTGCGGCTTTGGTATAAATACCACCACCAACACGACCAAATAAGGCAACGGAAGATCCACCCAAAGCAAAACCTGAGAGTACTTCCATGATAATATGCTGATCAATTGAAGGGTGTATATTGATGAGCCCGACATAGACGAGAATCAAACCAACCACTGCAAGTCCGGTCAAACCAAAACCCATCACAGCACCGGATTCGAATGCTATGCGGAATGACTTTTCGAGGGAAATTCTTGCCGCAGCTGCTGTTCGAACATTACCTTTGGTTGCGATTTTCATTCCGATATAACCGGAGGCAACGGAGGTTCCTGCTCCAATCAAGAAACAGATTGCAGACCATAATCCGAGCGGAATACCCGCATGTTCATCATTGACTGTAAACACAATGATGATTGCAAATAAACCCATGAATAATGAAAGAATGCGATATTCTCTCTTGAGAAATGCCATGGCACCTTCTGCAATCGCAGAGGATATCTCTGTCAATTTGGCCACTTCTTCCGGTGAAGAAGCACCTGAATCTATTGAAATGGCATTCACTCGGCGTGAATAAAACAAAGCAACGATGAGCGCTAAAGCTCCTAAAGCTAGTATCAATCCAACTGTCATACAAAATGTCTTAATAATGGAACAAGTATGTACTAATTAATGATGATGTTCCCTTTGATTTGAATTCATTGAATATTGAAAGAAAGGGCTTGCAAATATACGAAAGGCACTGCTTATCGAGGGTTTTTGATTGATAATATCATTGGTTTTTTTTCTCATTCATGGCTTTTTATTGCAGTTCTTTTCCTTTTCAGAAAGAGTATGTATTTTTGCAGTCCATTTGGTCTCCTAGCTCAGTTGGTTAGAGCGCTACGTTGACATCGTAGAGGTCACTGGTTCGAATCCTGTGGAGACCACCCCAAGCCAAATCTTGACTGATTTGCCTTTTTTTGTCCCTAAAAAGTAATAGCCCTCACAAAGTGAGAGCTATTACCGTATCCTGACCCCTGATAGCCAATAGTAAAGATCATCTCGAGATGCAGAATATACCCTATTCCAATCACAATGATCTAATGGCAACTTACAGGGATTCTTTCTCAATCATACCCTACATTTACCCTATATTTTATCCTGCCGTTAAAATTTATTGAAGGGACATGATATACGATGAAAGTGATTCATTTTGTCTTAATGTGCATTTTTTTCTCAAGCGCATTCTATGACTTTCGATGTTTTTAACTGTCACTCCGAAGAGATTAGCCATCGTTTGACTTGTAAGTCCAAGTTTTATCAGTTTTCCAATTTTTAGCTCCATTGCCGTAATACTTGGGATGGCCCTTAAGAGAATGGTTGAGAATTCCGGATACGATGTATCACTTTCAAGTAATAATGATTCCAATGAAGGTTGTGTTGTTGCTCCCTTTGTAACCATTTGATATAATTGTTCAATGAATGCTTCCTGTCTTTTCATCGTTGACTTTTGTTCAATCAACTTTTCTATCTCTGCTATTGCCTTTTGTAATTCAATATGTCTTTTATTCAATGATTCATGTTCTTTCCTCAATTCCACAACTTCATCTAGAATGGCCTTGGTATATGTAGGTTTTCCTTGTTGAATCATTTTTTGCTTTTCGATTAAAGCAGCATGTTCTAATTTCTTGATATAGATTTCAATCTCTTCTTGATGTAATTGTCCGGAAATCTCCCTATATCGAATCATATATTCAGCACATAATTTCCATTCCTCAAAGTTATATGCAATTACACGAATGCTATGCGCGATTGCGCACTCTAATCTAAGAATCTTCATTTTTCTGGCTAATATTTCGGCTTCTATGAAGTATTTGATTGATTGCTGGAAACTCTTTAAAGGGTTTTCCAATCTCCCATAAAACTCACCCATTTCTTTATATGATTCCGCAAGTCTCATCGTAATGTCTGTTAACTTGTAAAATGATATGCACTCTAATAGTGTATCTCTTGCTCCCTCCCAATCATTTGTAATGCGAAGCATATCGGCATTTCTGAAATAGAGCGCGGCTTTATCAAAATCATTTCTATATGCAACCCAGCTTTGTTCTGCCAATTCAAGATACTTCCTTGCATTTTCATAGTCATTGAGAAATATATAATTTCTGCTCAAATTTATATTTGATTTAAAGTGAAGTTCAGGAGTCGCAGTGTCAAAGACTTTCAAAGCTTGTGCTTGCAATATGGCTTCTGATGATTCAGTAAATTGACCTTGATTATAATACACTGCGCCTTTGACAAATAATGCCTCACACAATACCATATTGTCATTTCCAAGATACTTCTGTGCAATGAGTTCAACTTCTATGATACATTGGAGACATTCAGGGAAATTCACATAAGTCTGCAAATAAAAGCTAGCAAGAAGCAATTTTGCCCTTGCCCTGATCTCATGCAATCTATACCTTGCAAATGCTTTGCAATGTCTTTCGATTCTTTCTTCCATCTCTTCTTTTGTAAACTGAGATCTATTTTGGACTGTTTCTATGAATCCCATTAATTCAGTTTTAAGGGATGTGGATTCATTTCCAATATTTAGCTCAATCTCCTTGGCAATGTCCGAAAGAGTTTTCCCTTCCTTCTCCCTAATGGACTTGACAATTTCGATGGACAGCTTCTTAAAATTCCCTGACTTCCCTGCTTGATTTTTCTTCATCTCATTATGAGTTATGTAATTGAAACAATGAATGTTGATAATGATTGTTCTGAACTTAGATTGCATTTTTTCCGCAATCGTATCCTGTGATTCTCAATACTCTTTACAGTAACACCACATAATGTGGCAATAGACTGAGTGGTCAAACCATGTTTTATCAATTTTGCGATTTTTAATTCCATAGCTGTTATGTTCGGCAATACTTTGAGAATCGCTCGAGAAAACTCCGGATGGCTGTTCTCACACTCTATTAAATATGATTCTATGGCAGGTTGATTACTTTTCCCTTTTTGAATTATCTCATGCAATTGATCAAGAAACACTGCTTTACCATTTCCATTATGGGGTTTCTTTTCAATAAGTAGTTCAATATCAGTCATCACTCTATGTAATTCACTATTTTTAAATCTGAGTGATTCATTCTCTTTTCTAAGAGTCATTACTTCATCAATGATTGATTCTGAATATGTTGGCTTACCTTCTTGCATCATTTTTTGTTTTTCCACCATTGCCAGATGTTCTAATTTTTTAATGTAAACATCAATCTCCTCTTGATGCACTTGTTCATTTACTTTTGAATGCAGAATCATATAGTCGGCACATGATTTCCATTCCTCGTAATACTTGCAAGCCACCCACATATTATTATAAATCGCCCCTTGCAAGCGCAAGATATTGAGCTCTTTGGCTAAGATCAATGCTTCATTGTAAGCACTCATGGCTTCATCAAAGTTCTTGATTGGATTTTCAGGTCTATGATAAAATTGACCAATTTCATTGTATATCTCAGCAATTCGAAGTTTATATTCGGTCCCCTTATAAAACTCCAATGCCTCTTCCAATAATTCAAGGGCTTTCTCCCAATCATTCCCAATTCGAAACATATCGGATTTTCTTATAAACAAAGGTGCTTTATCATGTATACCCCGAAAATCTTCCCAAGCGATCTCTGCAACTTCAAGATGTTTTTTTGCTTTTTCTGCTTCATTCATCAAGATATAATTTCTTGATAAATTTATATGCGACATATATCTCAATGAGGATGGTGCTTTTGAAAACACATTCATTGATTGCGCTTGGATCATCATTTCTGTTGATTTCTTTATATCTCCTTGAAAAAAATACACTCCACCTTTTTCAAATAATGTAAGACACATGAGCAAAGAATTTGGACCTAAATGCTTTTGTGCTATTAATTCTACTTTATTAAAGTACTCAAGGCATTCAGGATAATGTTGATATGTATGTTTATAATAAGCTGCTAATAGAAAAGTCGCCCTTCCTTGAATTTCATGTAATCTATGCTTTGCAAAAACTTTACAATAGGAATCAATTCTCTCTTTTAAATCATCGGCTGAGAATGTTCTTCTTTGTATATAAGTTTCAATAAACCCCAATAATGCACCTCTCAATTTTGGATAAGCAGATGATGTTTCTTGATGAATCCTTTCTGCAATGAGATGCAAATTTGCACCTTGATGTTCATTGATGTCATAGACAATTTCAGATGCAATTTCTTTGTATCGAAGTGTATTTGCATTTGCCACTTTAGTTTCTGCACTCATGATGTCACCTAGAAAATTCAAATCTGAAAATTCAACTCTTTTTTGAGTTTCATTGAATAAGAAATGTCAGCACTTTTACATGATATTCATCCAATCATCGGATATTATTTTATGTAAATTGCCTTAAATAATATCGGAAATTGTCGTGAATTCTTGTCCAATTTGCCAAAACACATCATTTCACCCTGTCAAAAGAGGAAGCACCTCTCTCCTATTTTGCTCTTCTTGCGATGTTCATTTCCTTGAGCAACAACCCTCTAAACAAACACTTGATGCATATTATACATCTTCCTATGCAATGAGTGCAAATGAAGTCTTTGCATCCGAGCATCGTCGGTTATTCAGATTGTCAGAACAATATTGGCTCATTTCTGAGTTACAAAAGCATGGTATAAGGTCCGGTGATGCAATTCTGGATATAGGTTGTGATAAAGGATATTTTCTGGATCAATGCAGAAGATTTGGTTATTCCGTATTTGGTGTAGAACCTTCACAGCAAGCCAGGGATTATTGTGCATCTATTGGTTTGAACATTGCTCAGGACATCCATGATATTCAGGAGGAATTCAATGCGATCACACTTTGGCATGTACTTGAACATTTTACTGACCCCATAACACTACTTAAAACTTGTCATTCAAGATTAGGACAACAAGGTCTCATATATATCAGAGTTCCTGACTTCTCATCCTTTTGGAGTAGATTGCTCCGCCAGTATTGGATCTGGTTTCAACCCCAAAATCATTATGTACATTATTCCCCGGCATCACTTGCAAGACTTGTCGAATCTCAAGGATTTGAGATTATTCAGTGTAGTAGTAGAAAACCAAATGATGGTATAACATATAGAGCGGGGATCATGGCTGATCGTACATTGCAAACACATTTTTCGTTCAAACAATCATTGAAGAAGAGACTCGGTAGAATCTATGAACATATAACAGGAGTCGAGATATATCTGATTGCTCGAAAAAGATAAAAAAAGCCTCTTCACATTGAAGAGGCTTTCTGATTTACTTAATCATTCCGCGAAGTTCTGTGAGCGTCATTGACTTAGGACGAACAATTGGGGACCCCATCATGCGATGCACCAAAATCTGAGAACAAATTCCCATTGCGCGAGAAACTCCAAACATTACGGTATAGAATTCAAATTCAGTCATACCATAATAAAAGAGCAATGAACCTGAAGCTGCATCAACATTTGGCCATGGATTCTTTGCCTTACCTTGCTCCTTCAATACTTCAGGAACGATGGCAAACAATTTCTTCATGAATTGTACATTGTCATCATTCAAGTCTTTCTCTTCAGCAAATTGATGGAATGCTGTGAATCGTGGATCTGTCACGCGAAGCACTGCATGTCCATAACCGGGAATGACTTGTCCTGAACCCAAACGCTTGAAGCAATATTCACGAAGTGCTTCATCTGTAGGAACACCACCAAATTCTTGGCGAAGATCCATGATGAATCGCAAACATTCTTGATTTGCCAATCCATGCAATGGGCCTGCAAGACCATTCAATCCTGCGCTCACGGAATAGAACACATCGGAAAGTGCAGAACTAACAACATGTGATGTCATTGCGCTGACATTTCCACCTTCATGATCGCTGTGCAATACAAGATATAATCTCACGAGATCTTCCCATGAGGCATCATTGCTAACACCCAGCATGTGCGCAAAATTTGCACTCCAATCCAAGCCTGCCTTCGGGGCAATCAAATCGCCTTTACCGAAACGAATGCGATAAATACCGGCAGCGATTGTTGTTACTCCACCGAGTAATGTCACACAATCTTCAAGTGTGGCTTTCCACAATTCATCTTTTGAAGCACCGGCTTCATATGCTTTGCGAAATGCTGAATCTTTTTCCAATGCCAAAATACCAATGCTCAACATGACCATTGGATGCGTATCTTGTGGCAATGCCTTCAATACATCCCATACTGAATCAGGAACATTTGCTTTTGCTGCAAATGCCGCACTGATCTCAGCTCTTTCCTCATCATTTGGCAAAACGCCGGTACAGAGTAAGAAGAAAATATCTTCGGGAGTTTGCTTTGTCAATTCCAAAATTGGGATATTTCTGATGCGAAGCCCTTCATCCGCAGACACGGAAGAAGTTTCACAAAGCAATGCGGGAATAGCTCTCATGCCACCGAGCACTTGCTCAATTGCAACAGTAGATATCTGTGTATCTCCATGTTCCTTGAGCAATGTTGTTCTCTCGGCACGAAGCTGGGGAAGTTTCTCGTCGAGTCGAGCTTTGAACAAATCCATTGAAATCACCTGAAATGTTATGTAATGAAAAGTCGAGTTGAAGTGCTATGCAAATTCGCCGTATTGGGCATTTTACTTGCATTTGCAGTCACAAAGATACGATATGTGAACGAATTTCATGAAGAAAATACCGAACAAATAGCCATAAATTGGCTAAAGACCATACTCATTGCTTACCCGTATCATATTTGATCTTTTGGTAATATGCACTGATATCCCTTGCAAGTTCCGTCCAAGACAATTCTTTTTTGAGTGCTTGTACAGCTTCAATATATGTTGATGCCAAATTCCTGCTGAAAAAATCATTGATGCCCTTACCAATTTCACCTGCATCAGTACCATGTACAATCATTCCTGCTCTACCATTTCTCAATGCTTCAGGCAAACCACCAACGGGAGTTGCAATCACGGGCGTCTCGAAATGATGTGCTATGGCTATGATTCCACTTTGTGTGGCTGTTTTATATGGTAATACGCATGCATCGGCAGAGCAGAAAAAGAGCGGAGTTTCTGAATCGGGAATATATCGCACATGCAAATGCACTCGATGTTCAATCTTCTGCGATTGGATCTTCGCTTCATATTCTTCAAATGAACCATAGATTTCCCCAGCAATCACAAGATGTATATCCTCCGGCAAATACTTCATGGATTCAATCAAATTCATAAGCCCCTTATACTCCCTGATAAATCCAAAGAAAAGGAGAATTTTGGCATTTTCCGGTAAATTCAGTCTTTTTCTTGCTTCTTGTTTGTCAATCGGCATACCAAAATGCGTATAGATTGGATGCTCTTTGCGTAATATCGGTTTGCCCAATTGCAATTTCTGCAGATCTTCTTCAACTGCATCGCTAATTGCAATAAGACCATCATGAGCGGAGAGCATATATGTTGTAAATGCTCTATCGCCCGGCCGGGCCTCATGTGGCAAAGCATTATGTACTACGCATAACTTTATGCAATCTTTCTCCATTCTTCGTGCAATCGTCCCAAATGCCGGCCCCATGAATGGCATCCATAATTGAGTCAAGAGCATATCCGGAGATGTCTTTCGAATCTTTGATGCGACTGACATCCAATTGAAAGGATTCATTGTGTCCAATACTCTCTCGGCCGGAATTGCATCTGCATTATCTTCTTCAGTCACAAATTGCGAGCTTCCGGGAAATAGCATATCAGGATATTGCCTGGAGAATGTAAATGCCTTTTGATGATGCCCCAATTCCTCGAATGCTCGATATAATGCAGCATTGAATTGTGCAATCCCACCTCTATATGGATAGAATACTGATACATAGGCTATATCAAGAGATTGTTCACTCATCAGGCATTTTGTCTTTGAATTGCTTTCAATACAGTCTGTACTGAAATATCTTTCATACACTGAATCTCTCTCGTGCAATGCGCGCCATAATAGCAATCGCAGCCGGATTCAGGTTCCAGAATCTCTCCTTTCCCGAACAGATCAAATTCATGCTTATTGAAGATATTATTGAAAAGTACCATGCTCTTTCCAAGTCCCAAGGCAATATGCATCGTCATGGATACGGCAGTTATGATCACATCACATTGTGCACAAATTGCAATGAATGTTTCAAGGGGAAATACACCTTCATAGATTGCATGTGTTTGAGTCTTGAGTCTTAAATTCCGTTCATGTTCATCTTGTCCACCAAGCAATAATGGAGCATAGCCAGCTTCTTGCAACAATAGTATGAGTTCTTTCCAATTCTCTTCCGGCCATAATCTTGTTGGCCAGCGCGAGCCGGCACCGGTATTGAGTCCTATGATTGGTTTACCTTGCGCAATGTCCTTAATCCGAGACCATTCAAACTGCAATTCTGGGTTTACATTCAACACATACGATTCATGTTCATAATGAAATCCGCAGATCTCAAATATCTCTTCCACATAACTCTTGGTATTTGCCTTTGAATATGCATCGAATAAACCGGTGAGCAATTTATGTTCAGATGCCGGATTCGCTATTGAGAGATGTCCATCTGTCCACAGGAAGCCACACTTCTCTTTTGCATTACAATCTGAAAGCAACATTGCAGCTTCTTGATCTTTACAGAGATTCACTGCAATATCAAAATATTGCTTGGTGACAATGAACACATCTGAAAAAGTAAAAGAACGAATACAATCAAGCGCATCTTTGGGGAGTATTTCAGGATAATTGGTTATCCATGTGATATGACAATTCGGATACTCTTTTCTATAACGTTCAATAAGTGGTGTCGTACGAATCACATCACCCAAAGCTCCGAGTTTGATGATGAGTATTCGTTTTGAGATAGGTTGATATTCAGTACATGTATCACAAACCTTCCCGGACTCTTTATTCGGTCTGCATGGCATATCGCCACGGAAATGAATGCAATCAAAATGCAAATCTTGTATTGTCATCGTTTTGAATCGTGGAATGCGGACATTCCCGAAAAGTGTTGGAGAATCATGCTATCTTTGCAGAATTCAATGAAAGTTATTGCCATGAAGAATGTATTGATCATCGCTTATTATTTTCCTCCTTCCGGCGGACCCGGTGTACAAAGGGTTTTGAAGCATATTCAATATCTACGGGACTTTGGATGGAATCCAATCGTTCTTACCGTATCAAATGGAGATTTTCCGGCAAGAGATGAATCTCTGCTTGCCAAAATTCCTCCCGACATCATCGTTGAAAGAACTCATATTTATGAACCCTATGATGCATATCGCTTTCTCATGGGACAAAAAAAAGGAATGCCAATCGATGTGAATGTGATCAAAAACGATCATCAAAAGCGCACGTTCAAAGAGCAAATTGCAGAGGCGGTTCGTGCTACATTATTCATACCTGATGCTCGAATTGGTTGGTTGCCTACAGCAATACCAAAAGCAATGGAATTGATTGAAAAACACGCAATCAGTGCAATATACAATTCTTCACCCCCTTACACAACATCGCTCATTGCCAGACATTTGAAGAGAAAGACAGGTTTGCATTGGGTAGCAGGTTTCCGCGATCCATGGACAGAATTTCTTACATCGCCTAAAAGATGGTTTATACCGGCATGGATAGACAGAATGTTTGAACGCTCTGTATTTACTGAAGCTGATGCCATTGAATGTGCATGGATAGGCATCATTAAAGATGCACTGAGAAAATTCCCAGAACTTTCTGCATCAAAGTTTCATCATGTGCCAAATGGATATGATTCCACGGATTATCCGAGTGCTGAACATATCGACACATCGCTTGCAATTAATGATGCATTTGTGTTGACATATACGGGTTCGATGTATGGAAGGCGCAATCCATCATCTCTGTTTGCTGCTTTGGAATTGCTCATTTCAAAGAATCTCATCGATCCCCAAAAAATACACCTTCGATTCATCGGAAGATTCGGCAATGAAGTGCATGACATGTTCAATGCCACTACATTCAAGTCATCCATTGAGGTGATTGGATATGTTCCGCATGAAAAAAGCATCTCATATCTGCTTGTTTCTCATGCATTATTGCTGATTGTCGATGAATCCAAAGAAAGCGAGGAGATTGTTCCGGGGAAAGTCTATGAATATATTGGTTCCATGAAACCCGTGATTGCAATTGCACCGGCTAAAGGCGCTATTGCGGATCTCATGCATGAGACACAGGCAGGCGGAATTGCTCATCAATCAGACATTGAAGGAATAGCCAATATCATTCTCAAGATGTATCAGGCATTTCAAGAGGGTAAGCAGATTGCACATCCAAATGTAGATGCAATCAAGAGATATGAAAGAAGGGAATCAACTCGCACATTGGCGAGATTGCTGGATGGTTTATCCTAATCGCTCATTTTTCTTGCGTGATTCTTCAGCCATTTGAGTCTTGAAGACTGTCATTTCATCAAGCAATTCAGGATAACATGCACTTAAAATTTGTACTGCTAGCAATCCTGCATTTTTGCCTCCCCCAATGGCAACTGTAGCAACCGGAACGCCGGGTGGCATTTGTACGATGGACAATAAAGAATCCTGTCCACCCAAAGCTTTAGTTTGCACGGGAACACCAATCACAGGCAATGGTGAATACGCGGCTGTCATTCCTGGTAAATGGGCTGCACCGCCGGCTCCGGCTATAATCACTTTAATTCCACGCTGATGAGCATTTTTGCCATATTCCGCCATATCTTCAGGCGTTCTATGTGCAGAGACGACCTTCAATTCATAAGGAATCGAAAATGTCTCGCATATCGATGCGGCCTCTTGCATGGTAGGAAGATCTGAATCACTCCCCATGATGATTCCAACTATTGGGTCTAATCCAAAACGATTGTTTTTTTGCTCTGACATGATATACATTCCTAAGAAAAAAAAGTGCCCCGACGGATAGCACTCGTCGGGGCTTCCTGATATTTCAGCGATTATTTATCGCTTATTCGGATTGAAGAGCGGTTTCAAACCTTGCCAACATTCGAAATAATCTCTCTGCAATTCACCTGTTTCCATTGCATATTTGGTTGGACGATTCACAAAGCGCGTTTCCACCATGAATGCAAATCCATTATTCAGATAATGCGGTTCGAGTTTTGCATTGACTGCCTTTTCATAAGTGGTGGCGTCTGGTCCATGACCGGACATACAATTATGCAATGAACTTCCGCCCGGCACAAATCCACCTTCTTTTGCATCATAAGCACCGGAAATCAATCCCATATACTCATTCATGAAATTTCTGTGGAACCAAGGTGGTCTGAATGTATGCTCTGCAACCATCCATCTCGGTGGGAAAACCACGAAATCAGCATTTGCTGTTCCCGGAGTATCAGATGCAGATGTGAGGACAGTATATATTGATGGATCCGGATGATCAAAAGTGACGGTATTGATGCAATTGAAATGCGCCAAATCATATTTATATGGTGCATAATTGCCATGCCATGCAACAACATCCAATGGTGAATGCTTCAATTCCGCTTGCCAAAGATTACCCATGAATTTAGAAATCACATGAAATTCTCCGTCAACTTGCTCATAAGAAGCTACGGGATAGAGAAAATCTCTTGGATTTGCCAAACCATTGGCACCAATCGGACCAAGATCCGGTAATTTGAATGGTGATCCATAATTCTCACAGACATAACCTCTAGCTGAATCCTCCATGAGATCTACGGCAAACTTGATTCCTCGAGGAATCACGCAAATCTCTCTCGGAGCCACATGGATCTTTCCAAGTTCTGTACGAAACAATAAAGCACCATGCTGTGGAATGAAAAGCATCTCGCCATCAGCATTGTAAAAGTACTTATTCTTCATCGAAGTATTGATTGCATAAATATGCACCGCAACACCAGATTGCGAAGCTGAATCTCCACATCCTGCCATAGTGATAATACCATCCACCATATCTTTCGATATTTCCGGAATTGGATGTGGATCCCATCGTAATTGATTCGGCGTTGTTTCCACTTCATCGAATGGAGTGGATCGAATCAAGCCATTTTCGATTCTTTCATAAGGTTTATGAACAACTGAAGGTCTTATTCTGTACAACCAAGAGCGTTTATTAGCGCCTCTCGGAGCAGTGAAAGCAGAACCATTCACTTGTTCTGCATAGAGATCATACGGATTTCTTTGCGGTGAATTCTGTCCGATTGGCAAAGCACCCGGCAGGGCCTCTGTGGCAAATTCATTACCAAAACCGGAATTGTATTGAAGTTCCATGTCAACTTCCTGAATAGTGGGGAATACTCACCCTCCCATCATTCTTGCTTTCTGAAAAGAATGATGAGCAAAAATAACAAGGTTTTTCGACTTCCAATCCAAACAATTGCATGAAATGTTGGCTATACTCACTTTGAAAGGTCTTTGTGCTATGAGGCAAGTTTCGTAACTTTGTGCTTTGCTGAATAATTACTTCTCCAATTCAATATTTGAAGGTCTTTCCCCAATGAACAACGGTCACATAGTTCAGGTGATTGGCCCGGTGGTGGATGTCGAATTCCCAAATGGGCATATTCCTCCGGTCCTCAATGCTCTAGAAATCCCAAGAACCACAACAGAAGGCAAGGAAGATGTCCTGATTTGTGAAGTACAACAACATCTCGGACAAGACAGAGTTCGTTCCATTGCGATGGATTCAACTGATGGTTTGGTTCGAGGAATGACTGTTGTTGATATGGGCGCTCCAATTTCTGTTCCTGTTGGTCCGGAAGTTCTTGGTCGCTTGATCAATGTTACCGGTCAAGGAATCGACAATAAACCGGCAATCAATGCCAAAACAAAATTTCCAATTCATCGCCCTGCTCCTGATTTCCAATCTCTTTCCACAAAGAAAGAGATGTTTGAAACCGGTATTAAGGTTATTGACTTGATCGAGCCATTCACAAAGGGTGGTAAAACAGGTCTTTTCGGTGGCGCCGGTGTTGGTAAAACGGTTATCATTCAAGAATTGATTCACAATATTGCCAAGCAACATGGTGGTTATTCAATTTTTGCAGGAGTTGGTGAGCGTACTCGTGAAGGGAATGACTTGTATCTTGAAATGACTGAATCCAAGGTTATTGATAAAACAGCACTTGTATTCGGCCAGATGAATGAACCACCGGGAGCTCGTGCTCGAGTTGCTCTTACTGCACTCACAATGGCAGAGTATTTCCGCGATGAAGAAGGCCGTGATGTATTGTTATTCGTTGACAATATTTTCCGTTTCACTCAGGCAGGTTCCGAAGTATCTGCTTTGCTTGGTCGTATGCCTTCTGCGGTGGGTTATCAACCGACATTGGCAACAGAGATGGGTGGCTTGCAAGAGCGTATCGCTTCTACAGACAAAGGTTCAATCACATCCGTGCAAGCGGTATATGTTCCTGCGGATGACTTAACAGATCCTGCGCCTGCAAATACATTCTCTCACTTGGATGCTACAACGGTACTTTCACGTCAAATCGCAGAATTGGGTATTTATCCAGCTGTGGATCCACTGGACTCAAGTTCACGAATTCTTGATCCGCTCATTATCGGTAATGATCACTATAATACCGCAATGCGTGTGAAGAAAGTGCTTCAAACCTATAAAGATCTTCAGGATATCATCAATATTCTTGGTATGGATGAATTGTCCGATGATGATAAACAAACCGTATATCGCGCTCGTAAGATTCAAAAGTTCTTCTCACAGCCCTTCTTCGTTGCTGAGCAATTCACCGGTTTCCAAGGTCGCTATGTGAAAATCGAAGATACTATTTCCGGTTTCAAAGCAATTCTCGATGGCGAGGTTGACCATATCCCTGAAGGATATTTCAGCTATAAAGGAACCATCGATGAAGTGTATGATGCATTCAAAAAAGCAAATGCATAATTGTTCTTTTTAACAAGTAAAGTAATATGTCCGAACATTTGCTCAATTTAGATATCGTTACACCGCAAAGTATAATTTTCAGCGGTAAATGTGTTTCAGTTTCTTTGCCGGGAGCTCAATCACCCTTTCAAGTACTTTACAATCACGCCCCGATTGTTTCAGCACTGGAAGTGGGTGCCATCAAAATCATCAATGAAGATAATTCCGAAGTGCTCTATGCCACTGAAGGAGGATTTGTTGAAGTTCTTGATAATAAAGTTTCCATCGTTGTTGAAACAGCAGAGGAATCCTCAGAAATCAATATAGATGCAGCAAATACCTTGATTTCTGACCTCAAACAACAACTCGAACATACAATATCTATGCAACAAAGAAATCATATTAAACATGCAATCTCCATTCAAGAAAATAGAGCTCGCATTGCTTCAAAATGATGTTTAAGGACATGTCAATGAGAAAGCCATCAATGTTTTGATGGCTTTTTTTATAGAAACAACAATTCCCGTAAACAGGGGAAGCGTTTACGGGAATCGTGCTCTTAGGGAAGATAGGTTTGATGCCAAAAACCATTCAGGTTTTGCAGCATTGAAGGGAAGCATCAAACCTCGGGGGTCAACATACAATTTTCAAACTGGCTAATAATAACCATCTTTCTGGTTAATATTCAGCAAAGTGTATGCCAAAAACCCGGAGTTTGAAGAAATTTGAGATCTTATTCTTAGATTTTTTCAAATTCTTGAATGAATAATTGCTTTTGTGCGGATGTCAAGGTTTTTTCCCTTCTCTTCATGACAATCTCGGCAATCGCAAGAGCTTTGTCCAATTCATAGATGTGATTGATAGTATTTTCTGATTTCTTTGTACCCCAACTAAATGATGGAATTTCCTTTGGTGGAAATTCACCAATATCATGAATGGAGGAATTGATTCCAATCACCGTTCCGGTGGAAAGACATGTTCCAATTGCAGTTTTTGTATGATCCCCAATGAGAGCGCCAAGAAATTTTAGCCCGGTTTGAACTCTTTTACTACGCAAAAACACATCAATTTCCCCATATGTATTCTTCAGATCAGAAGTAGTTGTCATGGCTCCGAGATTCACCCATTCCCCGCAATAGGAATGCCCCACAAAACCCTGATGCTGCTTATTTGCATATCCATGAAAGATGCTTTGTTCGACTTCCCCACCGATTTTACAGATAGGTCCGATCACCGTACCGGAATAGATCTGCGCGCCCGCTTTGATGATACTTCCTTTTCCGATATGACATGGACCTTGAATAAAAGAATGCGCCATGATGTGAACATCTGATTCAATGATGATTGGTCCTTTGCTAGCATCCAGCACAATTCCGGGTGCACATTCACAATTTCTCCCGATGAGAATGCGGTCTACATTCAATGCGAATACATGCCCGGGCAGAGCTTCTCTCAATTGCTTGGAGAAAAAGCCAAATGACTCTGAAATGGCTTTCGGAGCAAACATCATCGCATCCCATTGATAGATAATACTCTCCGTGTGCAACTGCGTAATTGGCAAAGAATCAAAGGGGATTTTCTCTATGATTTGCTCAAAAGTGGGGGCATGAAGATTCACATAGGATAATTCAGCATCTTGTACCAAATACACACCTATTATTCTTTCTTCATCTTTTATTACAAAAGATTGTCCGCCATCAATTGCCATTCTTCGAAGTATGGTTACCGTCTGTGCATTGGGTACAATTTCTGAACGAAGGATCATGAGTGGAGCAGAATGAATAGATAATCCATCCATTGCAAACCCTTCTTGTTCTAAAAAAGATCTTTTTTGAAGATCGCGTCCGGCAAAATGAATGGAGAATTCCGGCAATGAATCTCTATAGACTTCAAATATCCTTCGACCACCATATCGCAATTCCCAGGAAGAATGCATGATAGAAAAAGGATATAGAGAATCTGATATTCCATCAGATTCAGAAAGTACTAATGTGAAAAGAGCTTGTTGCATTACTTATCCGGAAATTCATGAGGTATGACAAAAATCATTGTTAGAGTGACCAAAACCAAAGAATTTTGACATGAAGTCAATGTTCAATATCATATTCTGATTCTGGGAGGGATTGAATATGTCCATAATTGATGTCCCTGTTGAGGATGTCGAGAATTTTCGGAATGAACTCGCAAGCATAGATCGCGATGGTTCTCGAAAATGGATTTATGCCCGACAACCCAAAGGCCAATATTATACAGCTCGTACAATAGTTGCCTCGATTCTGCTCATTTTTCTCTTTGCAGGACCCCACATATATGTGAATGGTCATCCATTCATGTTGCTAAATCTTCCAGAAAGAATGTTTATTGTCTTTGGCATACCATTTATGCCACAAGACTTCCATTTAGTTGTTCTTCTTGCACTTTCAGCCCTGGTTTCCGTTGCATTGTTCACTGCAATTGCAGGAAGAATTTGGTGCGGATGGATGTGTCCCCAGACCATTTTTCTCGAAATGATTTTTAGAAGAATCGAATGGTTTATCGAGGGTTCTCCAAAAGAACAAGCCATACTCAATGCCGGAAGATGGACACAAAAGAAGATTCTGAAAAAGAGTGTGAAACATATCATATTCTTTGGAATTTCATTCGCTATCGCAAATACCTTTCTGGCATATATCATTGGTCGAGATGAATTACTCAAGATTCAATTAGATGATCCCATGAATCATCTTTCAGGATTGGGGATCATTACTCTCTTCAGCTTTGTGTTTTATGCAGTCTTCGCAAGATTCCGTGAGCAAGCATGTTTGATTGCTTGTCCATATGGAAGATATCAGTCGGTATTGGTAGACAAAAACACCATAGCCGTGACTTATGATTTCTTGCGTGGAGAACCAAGAGGAAAACAAAAAAATAGAAATGCAGAACATACTCATAGCAATTCAGGTGACTGCATAGATTGTCATCAATGCGTGGTGGTTTGCCCAACGGGCATAGACATCAGAAATGGCATACAGCTTGAATGTGTGAACTGTACCGCTTGCATTGATGCTTGCGATCA
>Ga0172367_10001766_pt1 | contig 30765 bp, 24 predicted proteins | sample Lak10m_FD_114542 | JGI IMG/M metagenome (GOLD analysis project Ga0172367, IMG submission 114542) | Freshwater microbial communities from Kabuno Bay, South-Kivu, Congo - kab_022012_10m | ecosystem: Environmental > Aquatic > Freshwater > Lake | place: Democratic Republic of the Congo: South-Kivu...
CGATAAATCCGCTGGCATGGGAATCGTCGACGAAAAGCAACGCATCATATTTTTCGCAGAGGGCAGCCATCTCGTCGAGTTTTGCCGTATCGCCGTCCATCGAGAAAACCCCGTCGGTGATCACCATCTTGAGGCGTTTATCGTGGTGAAGCTGCAGCTTGCTTTCCAGATGGGCCATGTCAGAGTGTTTGAACGTGTCGTGCATGGCGCTGCACAGCCTGATCCCGTCGATGATGGAGGCATGCACGAGACGGTCGGAGATCATTACATCATCCTTGGTAAGCACCGCTTCAAACACGCCGGCGTTGGCATCCATGCAGGAGGGGAAGAGGATCGTGTCTTCCGTTCCGAGGAATTCGGTCACCATCGTTTCAAGCTTCCTGTGGATGTCCTGTGTCCCGCAGATGAAACGTACCGAGGACATCCCGTATCCATGGGTATCGAGCCCTTCATGGGCTGCTTTCACCACATCCGGGTGACTGGAAAGCCCGAGGTAGTTGTTTGCACAGATATTGATCACCTTTTTCAATGAGGAGCCGGTGGGGAATTCCACTTCGATATCAGCCGCCTGGGGCGAGTGAATGAACCGCTCCATCTTGTAAAGGCCCGCTTCCTGAAGTCCGGTGAGGATGTCGGAATACATCCCCCTTGTTTTATCTGAATATGCCATGGCTTGATCTTTTAAAGGTTAAGCAATGTACTCTTTGACCAGCAGGCAGATCTTGTTGACTGAGTCAAATGCTTCCGGTGTGGCTTTATCATCAGGAATGGAGATGTTGTATTTGTTCTCCAGGAACCTCTTTAATGAAACCATTGAAAATGAATCCACAATACCTCCTGAGATCAGCGGAGTATCATAGGTGATTTCCGTATCATCTTCCACATATTCGTCAATGACGTAGGCTTTTACAATTTCATGCATGTCTTCCATGGTGTGTGGGTTTTAATTCTGTTTGTAATATTTAGTAATTTATTCGTTTCAAGTAATTATCTGATGGCTGATGCCAGATACCGGTTAATCGTCTTCCAGTGTGGAGGTATCCCCGATCTCTTCGCCCCACTCCTTGGCATGCAGGATACGGCGCATGATCTTACCGCTCCGGGTCTTCGGAAGGGAATCGACAAATTCGATCTCCTGCGGCATGGCGAGCGGGGAGAGCTTTTTTCTGACGAAATTCATGATCTGGAGGTCCAGCTCTTTGCTGGCGACAAATCCGGGTTTCAGGGTCACAAAAGCTTTGACCACTTCCATGTTGACGAAATCGGGTTTGCTGACCACAGCCGATTCGGCAACCGCTTCGTGTTCCAGCAGGGCCGATTCCACCTCAAAGGGGCTGACCAGATGGCCGCCGGTATTGATCACGTCGTCGTCGCGGCCTACAAACCAGAAGTAGCCTTCATTGTCGATCGAGGAGCGGTCGCCCGGAATGTACCACCCGTTCACGAATTTTTTCTTGTAGGTCTCCTCATTGTTCCAGTATGTGCGCATCATAGAGGGCCAGCCCGGCTTGATGGCGATCAGGCCGATCTTGCCTGTTTCCTTGAACGGCTCATGGGTGTCCGTATCAATGACCGTAGCCGTAATTCCAGGGAAGGGTTTTCCCATCGATCCCGGCTTGATCTTCATCCCCGGGAAGTTAGTGATCACGATGCACCCGGTTTCCGTTTGCCAGTATGTATCGAGGAAGGGTTTCCCGAAGACCTTTTCCGACCAGATGACCGCTTCGGAATTCAGGGGTTCGCCCACAGAGGCCAGGTGACGAAGGCTGGAAAGGTCGTATTTCTTCACCACCTCATCCCCGGCTTTCATCAGGGAACGGATCGCGGTGGGAGCCGAGTACCAAACAGTGATCTTGTGTTTCTCAATAAAACGGTACCAGTTGTCGGCCGAAAAACCGGCATCAAGCACGCACTGGGTCACCCCGTTGCTGAATGGGCCGATGATGCCGTAGGAGGTTCCGGTGACCCATCCGGGATCAGCCGTGCACCAGTAAATATCATTATCCTGCAGGTCGAGCACCCATTTGGTGGTCAGGTACTGCGAGATCAGGGATCCGTGGACATGTTTCACCCCTTTCGGCTGGCCGGTAGTCCCGGAGGTGTAGTGCAACACGGAGGGCGACTCCCTGTAGGTAGGGAAGATTTCGAGCTGATCCACTTTCGGAGCAGTTTCCAGGTCAAACGCCACCTCCCTTTCCATCAGGGGTTTTGCCGGATCATGGTCCACCACGATGATGAATTCAAGCCAGGGCATCTTATCCAGGATCTTGCGCACCTTCGGGACATGCTTCTTCTGAGTAATGATGGCCCGGGTTTGGGCGTTCTCCAGGCGGATGAAAAGGGACTCATCCCCGAAGGCCGAAAAGAGGGGCTGTGCAATGGCGCCGATCTTCAAAATCCCGAGAAACCCCAGGTAGAGTTCAGGGATCTTGTCCATGAAGAGGCAAACGCGGTCCTCATCCCGGATGCCCAATGAGCGCAGGTAATGGCCGATGGAGTTGGTGGCGATCCGGATGTCATTGTAGGTATACCGTTTTTCATTTCCGGTTGATCCTTCCCAGATCAGCGCCAGTTTATCCGCTTTCCCCATTTCACAGATCCGGTCAGTGCAGTACCAGCCGATATTGATCTGGTCCCCCTCTTTGTTTCCGAGTTCATCTTCCGAGATTTTCCAGTCAAAATCTTTCACACGTTCATCATACGATCCGATATTCGACATCATGTTAGTTGTTTAGAGGTTATTATATAGGTTATTTGCTTTTCGCTATTTCGCTATTTCGCTATTTCGCTATTTCGCTATTTCGCTATTTCGCTATTTCACTTTTTCACTTGTCCGCTTGTAATGATGTTTCAATGACCACCACTGCCGTAGCGATCTCTTTTAAGTGCGATAAAGATACGTGAATTTTCGTAACCGCTTCCTGATCACACCATTCTTTTGCCTTGCCATAGAGGTTGATCCAGGGCTTTCCAAGGTCGTCATGCAGCACTTCGATTTCGGCAAACCTGATCCCGAATCGCCAGCCTGTCCCGATGGCTTTCAGGAAAGCTTCCTTGGCAGAAAACCGGGCAGCATAATGCTGTTGTTTGAATCGCTTGGATTCGCAGTACTCGATCTCCTTCGATGTAAAAATCTTTTCCCTGAAGCCGATATCCCGCTCCATGACCTTGTGGATCCTTTCCACTTCAATGATATCTGTTCCGATGCCGAAGATCAAATCGCTCCCAGTTTTTTTCCCACCTTGGTGAATTTTTCAATCGCAAAACGGATCTGGTCTGTGGAGTGTGCGGCGCTGATCTGCACGCGGATCCTTGATTTTCCTTTCGGGACGATGGGATAGTAGAATCCGATCACATAGATCCCCTCCTCAAGCAATTCGTTGGCAAAATCCTGCGACAGTTTGGCATCGTTGGGAAGGTGTCCTAGGAGAACAGGGGTGATCGGATGGATCCCGGGAACGATCCTGAATCCGGCCGCTTCCATCCCTTCACGGAAGAGCCGGGTGTTTTCAAATAGTTTGTCGCGCAGGTCGGTGGTTTCCGACAGCATGTTGATCACCTCCAGGGTGGCTCCCGCGATAGCGGGGGCCAGGGAATTGGAGAAGAGGTATGGCCGCGAGCGCTGCCTGAGGAGCTCCACGATCTCCTTCCGTCCTGAAATGCAACCTCCCGAGGCGCCTCCGAGCGCTTTCCCAAAGGTGGTGGAGATGATGTCGACTCGGTCCATGCACTGGCAATATTCATGGGTTCCCCTTCCGCTGGGACCTATAAATCCGGTAGCGTGGGAATCGTCAACCATCACGAGGGCATCGTATTTTTCCGCCAGGTCACAGATCTTATCCACCTGGGCAACGATCCCGTCCATGGAAAAGACCCCGTCAGTGACGATCAGTCTGTACCGGGCTGCTCCCGCCTGCTGCAACACCTCCTCCAGGTCCTCCATGTCGTTGTTCTTGTACCGGAACCGCTGCGCTTTGCACAGCCTGATCCCGTCGATGATGGAGGCATGATTCAGCTCATCCGAGATGATGGCGTCCTGTTCACCGAGCAGCGGCTCGAAAACACCGCCGTTGGCATCAAAGGCGGATGAATAGAGGATGGTATCCTCCATCCCGAGGAATTCGCTCAACCTGGCTTCAAGGTCTTTATGGACCTTCTGTGTTCCGCAGATGAAGCGTACGGATGCCATCCCATAGCCAAAGGTGAAGAAGGTATAGTTGGCCGCCGACATCACCCGGGGATCGGAACATAATCCCAGGTAATTGTTGGCACAGAAATTCAGCACATTCAATCCGCGCATCGTCTTGATCTGAACCCCCTGAGGGGTCATCAGAATGCGCTCATTTTTAAAGAGTCCCTCTTCACGTATAGTATCTAATTGCTGCTGTAAAAACTCCTTAAAATTCCCGTACATAGGTGTTATTCTTTTCACAGATTTCAGGAAGGCAAAGGTAGAAAAAAAGATCATATCTTTGGAGGATGGAAAACTTCACAGCCTACAACCCCACCTCTCTCCATTTCGGCAGGAATATCCTTCCCCGGCTTCCCGATGTCATTCATCCTTTCGGGACCCGTGTGCTGCTGGTGTACGGCCAGGGATCGGTGAAACGTTCAGGTCTCTATGACCGGATCATGCAGTTGCTGACCTCTGCCGGGATGGAGGTGTTTGAATATGGCGGGATCCGTTCCAATCCGGTGATCGAGGATGTGGAAGCGGCCGCTTCCCTGGGGCGGAAGCATCATGTGGAAGTGGTGCTTGCCGTTGGCGGAGGCAGTGTGATCGATTCGGCAAAAACCATTGCCGTGACCATCCCCGTAACGCATCCAGCCTGGGATTTTTTCATTGGGAAAGCAACTCCGCGGAAGGCCTTGCCCCTAGTCACGGTGCTGACCCTGGCCGCCACCGGCTCTGAAATGAATGCCATCGCGGTGGTCTCTAACCATGAAGCCAGGCTCAAAGCCCCCATTCGCTCGCCGCTCATCTTTCCGAGGCATTCCTTCCTTGATCCGGAAGTCACGATGACTGTCCCGCTTGATTACACCGCTTACGGGATCGCCGATCTCATCGCCCACTGCATGGAAGCCTGGTTTGGCGCCGGAGCCTGTCCGATGAGCGACAAGCTGGTTCTGAGCATCATCCGGGAGGCGATGGAAGCCGGCCCCGCCCTGTTGAAAGAACTGAAGAATTATACGCTTCGTGCCCGGATCATGTACGCCGCCACCCTTGCCCTCAACGGGATCACTATGCAGGGGAAGGTGTCGGGCGAATTTGGCGTGCATGCGGCAGGACACATCCTCTCCCTCCTTTACGGGGTTCCTCACGGCGCCTCGCTGACCATCGTCTATCCTGCCTGGATGCGTCTCTTCAGGGAACAGGCCGGACCGCGGATCGCAGAACTCGTATCGGGAATGTTTGGCGAATCCCTCTCCGTTGACCAATCCATCGGCCGGTTCGAGGACTTCTTTCTTTCTCTCGGCTGCCCGGTCAAGTTACGGGAGTTGGCGATCCCCGATGTTTCCGTCACAGAGATCGTGAAAGCCATGGAACATGCCAACGTCAATGGGATGAACATGAAGTTCAAACCCGGTGATTACCTGAAACTGGTGGAGTTATATATGTGAATTCCGGAGGGTGCATCCCCCTGAAAACCTACTTTCTTCCGTCCGATCACTTCAACGCCCTCAGGTTCAATTTTCTGAGTAACGGTGCTTTTCTGGCAATGATCCCTACCACTACCAGGGTCATCGATCCCCCGAAGATCACCGACGGGATCAGCCCCATGATCCTGGCTGCCAATCCCGATTCAAAAGAGCCTATTTCATTGGATGAACCGATGAAAATGCTGTTGACAGAAGCCACGCGGCCACGCATTTCGTCGGGGGTTAGCAATTGCAGGGTGGTGGCGCGGATGATCACGCTGACGTTGTCGAATACACCGCTCAGGAAAAGCAGGAAGAGGGAGAGATAAAAATTCTTCGAAAGGGCAAAGCAGATGATGCTGGCTCCGAATCCGGCCACGGCGATAAAAAGCCATCGTCCGGCATGGGCGGCAGGCGGACGGTAGGCCAAAATCAGTGACATCATGACTGCGCCCACCATCGGGGCCGCCCTTAAAAACCCCAATCCCTGAGGCCCCACAAAGAGGATCTCCGCAGCGAAGATCGGCAGCATGGCTACGGCGCCGCCAAACAGGACGGCAAACATATCGAGTGACATCGTCCCCAGGAGAATCTGGTTCCGGAAAACAAAACGGAGTCCCGATTTGAGCCGTTGGGTAATCGTCTCTGCCAGGACAATTTCCGGGTTCTGGTAACGGTTCACGAAAAAGAGCATCAGCAGGGCTATCATCACGAATACAGCCACCACCACATAAGCCACCTGGATCCCGAAGAAGCCGTAGATCAATCCCCCTAACGCCGGTCCGGAGATGGCTGCGATGTGCCAAACGGTGCTGTTCCATGTGGAGGAATTGGTGTACAGATGGCGCGGCACCAGCTGGGCCATCAGGGCAATAGTGGAAGGGTACAAGAAAGCCCGGACAACCCCGGTCAAGGCCACCACCAGATAGATCGGGAAGACCCCCAGTGAAAGATAGGCCATCAACTCCTTATAGCTAAAGGCAAATAACAGGAAGGTTCCAAAGAGAAAAAGGACAGAGAACCAGGCAATGATCCGCTGTCTGTTGTATCGGTCGGCTACATGGCCCGAGTAGAGCGCCACCGAGATAAAGGGCAGTGCCTCCGCCAGCCCGATCAACCCCAGTGCCAATGGATCGCGTGTGAGTTCGTACATCTGCCACCCAACAATCAGGCCCTGCATCTGGAAGGCGATCGTAATGAAAAAACGGTAACTGATAAAGAGCCGGAAGTCCCTGACTTTCAGAACAGCATACGCATCATGTTTCTGATCCCGGTCGTCCATGCTGCTAGCCCCTCTCCCTGAGGGGAGAAACAGGGGTGGGGTGATAGGGTGCTAATCCTCTTCCTGCTCCTCTTCTTCGTAAGCCTTCAGCAGTTTATCCTGAACGTCGGCAGGAACCTGAACATACTCGGCAAACTTCATATCATAGGTGGCGCGGCCGCTGGTGAGTGAGCTTAGCGCGGTGGAGTAACGGTTCATTTCAGCAAGGGGAACTTTTGCCTTGATTTTCTGATAGTTGCCTTCACTGTCCATGCCCATGATGAGCGCACGCCGACCCTGAAGGTCGGTCATCACCTCTCCCATCTTCTCCTCCGGAACCAGTACCTCCACATCGTAGATCGGTTCGAGGATTTTTGGTCCGGCATTCTTGAAAGCATCTTTGAAAGCATTTCTTCCGGCCAGCTTGAAGGAGATTTCATTGGAGTCGACCGGGTGCATCTTGCCGTCGTAAACATTGAAGACAATGTCGCGGGCATAGGAACCGGTCAGAGGGCCTTCTTCCATCTTCTCCATCACCCCCTTGAGAATGGCGGGTAAAAAACGGGCATCAATGGCCCCACCGACGATACAGTTGTGCATGATCAGTTTGCCGCCCCATTCGAGTTCAATGGTATCCCGCCCCCGGATCGGGAATTCCGTTTGATCAGCCATACCCTCTTTGAAGGGCTGGATCATCATATGGACCTCTCCGAACTGACCAGCGCCACCCGATTGCTTTTTGTGACGGTAGACCGCCTTGGCCGGTTTGGTAATGGTTTCCCGGTAAGGGATCCGCGGGGCCAGGTACTCGATGGAGACCTTTTCAATGTTCTCAAGATGCCACTTGGTGAGATTGAGATGAAGTTCCCCCTGCCCCTGCAGGATCTGTTGCCTCAACTCCTTGGAGAAGCCAAAGATCAGGGTGGGGTCCATTTTGGCAAGTTCATTCAGCACAGCACCCACTTTTTCGTCATCGTTCGCGTTTTTCGCCTTGACAGCCACCCTGAATTTCGGATTGGGAAACACCGTTGGTTTAATGATATCATCCGGATTCTTGAGAGAGTTCAGGGTATTGTTGGTAAAGGTGCTTTTCAGTTTGATCGTGGCGCCGATGTCCCCGGCCACAAATTTTTCGACCTTTTCCCGGTTTTTGCCGTTGATCACAAAGAGCTGGGAGATCCGCTCCTTAGAATTCCGGTTGGGATTCACCATGTCCTGACTCTCGGTCACCTCTCCACCGTAAACCTTAAAATAAGAGATCTCTCCCAGGTGGGTCTCGATGGCCGTTTTGAATACAAACAGGGAGGTCGGGTCCGAAAGCTTGCAGGTAAGTTCCTTGCCATCCGTTGTTTTCACGCCAGGCATTTCATCCGGGGCGGGAACTGAATTGGTGATGAATTCAAGGATCCGGCTCACCCCGACGTCGTGTTTCGAGCTGGCGCATAACACCGGGAACATCGACCGTGTGGTGAGGCCAATATGAAGGGCTTTGTTGATCTGCTCTTCGGACAGCGTCCCTTTGTCGAAAAACTCTTCCATCAAGGCTTCGTCCTTGGAGGCAAGTTCCTCGATTAAGGCTGCATTCATCTCTTCCGCCTTGTCTTTCTCCCCGGCCGGAATATCCAGGATCTCCGGTTTTCCTCCGCCCTGGGGATAGTTGTACATCTTCATCTGCAGGAGATCGATGATCGAATTGAATCCGTTTCCCTGATTCACGGGATACTGGAGGACCGTTACGAAGTTCCCGAACTGTTGTTTCAACTGGCGGACAGTCTCGTCAAAATTGGCCAGTTCAACATCCAGATGATTGGTGACAAACACGACCGGTTTTTCCATTTTACTGGTATATCTCCAGTAGATCTCCGTCCCCACTTCCACTCCGTTCTGCGCATTCACCACCATGAGGGCGGTATCGCATACCCGCAAGGCCGAGATCACCTCACCGATGAAATCATCAAAACCGGGTGTATCAATAATATTAATCTTCTTGTTGTTATAGAGCGTATACAGGATGGAGGAAGAAACTGAATTCTGCCTTTCCAATTCAATCGGACGGTAGTCTGAAACCGTATTTTTGTCTTCCACACTTCCCCTGCGATTGATCACGCCGCCTTCAAATATCATCGCTTCAGCCAGGGTGGTTTTCCCCGACTTGGCTCCGCCGATCAGAGCGACGTTCCGGATCTCTTTCGTCTGAAATACCTTCATGGTAATGAGTAAATTTACGTATGTAACTGATGAATAATAATTTCGAAAAGGGCTGCAAAGTTAAAAGGATAAACTGAATATTCAAATCAAATTGAAGGGAAAGTGACGGGGTGATGAAGGAGGTGAGATGTGAGACGAAGGAGGTGAGAGGTAAGAAGTAAGAGGTAAGGGGAAATATGGGAAGAGCGAACTGCCTACTGTTTACTGCCTTCTGTCATTGGATCGCCTTTTTAACAGCATCCCACCGGCTGAGAGGCATTTTTGCTCCCAGCTCCTCGATGATATTACCGGCCAGGAGTGCTCCGGCCCGACCGCAACGCTCGAGGGGCCAACCCATTGAATGGCCGTAAAGAAAGCCGGCTGCATAGAGGTCTCCGGCTCCGGTGGTATCAATAGGATGCACCGGGATTACTCCGATCTCAGTGACCACCTCCCCCGATTTGATCAGCGAGCCTTTACTGCCCGTTTTCACGATAGCCACTTCACAAAAATGGGCCAGGTGGTGCAGGGCAGGTTCGGGTTCGTGCCCCGTGAAGGCTTTGGCCTCTTCTTCATTGGCAAAGATGATATCCACTTCGTTCTTCACAATCTCTTCCAGAAAGGCATGGTTGGCCTCTACCACATTGTAACTTGCCAGGTCGAGCGATACTTTCAATCCGTTGGCTTTTGCCAGTTTCACAGCCGTTTGGATCAACTCGTGATTCTGGACCAGATATCCTTCGATGTGCAGATAATCGTAGTTCGGGAAAACCTCAGGTGCCAGTTGCCTGATATTGGATGGCGTGAGTTCCACGGCAGCTCCCAGGCAGGTGGCAAAGGTACGTTCCGAATCACTGCTGATCAGGGTGATGGCACGGCCGGTCTCCGTGTTGCTCCGGATCAGGTAAGGCCGCACCCCCGCAGCCAGCATGTCCGCCTCAAACGAGTTTCCCAGCGTCTCCTCTCCGATCACGCCGATATATCCAGTCGGTGCACCTAGCATTCCCAGTCCATGAATGGTGTTGGCTGCCGACCCTCCGGCAGCAAAGCTTTTCTCATTCGCTTCCAGCAGGGCCAGGATCTCATCGCTTCTCAGTTTGTTTACCAGTTGCATGCTTCCCTTAGGGAGGTTCAACTGATCCAGGAGGGAATCCCGGTCAATCCGTATCAGGATGTCCACCAATGCATTCCCGATGCCAAGTATCTTCTTCATGAAAAGGCAGTTAATTTCCGGCAAAAATACAAAACCCAATTTTTATCTTCGACATACTATTTTCACCAATTTAACGTATTAATTTAGATTGATTATTGATAAGATGATGAAAATCCTCCTATATTGCATCCCGTTTTTGTGGATCTCACTGACAGGATGCACACAAAATCAGCAAAATACTGCCATGACAAACAAGCACTTATCTCCTGAAGAAGAACGGGTGATCCTTCACAAAGGCACCGAACGGCCCTTTTCCGGAAAATACTATGATTTCTGGGAAAAAGGAACCTATCTCTGTAAAGCCTGCGGAGTACCCCTGTACCAGTCCACGGCAAAATTCGATGCTGGCTGCGGCTGGCCGAGTTTCGACGATGAGATCCCCGGCGCCGTGAAACGACAGCGGGATGCCGACGGGTACCGTACCGAGATCCTTTGTGCCAATTGCGGGGCTCATCTTGGTCATGTATTTGAAGGAGAGGGATATACGAAAAAGAATACCCGTCATTGTGTCAACTCCATTTCGATGGTGTTTGTTCCGGAAAAGAACCTCCCAGTCACCGACACGGCCATATTTGCAGGTGGCTGTTTCTGGGGTGTGGAATATTATCTTCAGAAATCTCCCGGTGTTCTTTCGGTTGTTTCCGGATACATTGGCGGCCATGTTCAGCATCCCACCTATGAGGAGGTATGCTCCGGGAAAACAGGCCATTACGAAGCCGTGGAGGTGGTGTTCGATCCCTCCCGGATCACCTTCGAAGAGCTGGCAAAGCTGTTTTTCGAGATCCATGATCCCACGCAGTGGAACCACCAGGGGCCCGACCGGGGGGAACAGTACAGGTCTGCGGTATTCTACAGAAATGAAGAGCAGAAAGAGATCACGGAGAAACTCATCGGGACCCTGAAAGAGAAAGGCTACCAGGTGGTTACGGAGGTAAGACCGGCAACCGTTTTCTGGAAGGCGGAGAATTACCACCAGGACTATTATGACCACAAAGGATCCACTCCTTACTGTCACGGCTACACCAAACGGTTTTAGCAAAATGAGCGTTTTTTCCTATTTTTGAGGAAAATACGTTCTGCTGATGGGATCTCCCCATTTCAAGAATCTATCGGAAAAACTGGCACGTTGGAATCTGCCTTTACTGATCCAGGGGTGGATTTTCTTTCTGGCAGTGCTTTTTTTTCAGTTGATCTGGGAAAACTTCGAAACGGAGATCACCACGTTCCCTCCCCTGACCGCTCTCAGTGATGTCCTGGGGAATCTTCAACTGACCGGCATCCCGGCCCTTGTCGCTCCTCTGACCGGGGCAGTGATCATCCGGGACGGAATCAGTCTGATCCTTCCGAATGGCTTCTATATCAATTACTTTTTCTATCTCTCCGGGATCAAACAGATGTGCCTTGTGGTTTTCCTCTTCGTTATCGCTCCAGGGCCATGGAAGAAGAAAGCATGGTTCATCCCCCTTGCCCTCTTGATCATTCAGTTCACTGTCTTTTTTCGTTTTTTCCTGTTAACCCTCTACTGCCTGATCCAACCCGAACAATACCATCTTGTAAAGGATTATCTCTTCATCCCCTTTTTCTATTTCGAAATCCTGATCCTGTGGTTGGTCTGGGTGCTGCTGGTGGCAAAAACCGCCAGCATGTATCTTCTGCACCGGAAGGAGCGGAAACACTAATTGCCGGCGCTTGAAGGTTGCGGGACTTTGATTTTATCCTCTTTAGACAATCCTGAGAGCACCTCGATCTTGATTCCGTCGGACAAGCCGGTCTTGATCATCCGCTTTTCATATTTCTGGGGCGCCACCTCCACTTCAACAAAGGTAGAGTCGTCTTCGAACTGAAGCAGGCTTTCATTGATCGCCATCACCTGGTTGGCCCGCTGCAGGACGATATCGGCATTGGCGCTGTAACCGGCCCTGATGAATTGGTCCCTCTTCAGATCCACATCCGCCTTGATCTCAAACTGGACGGCCCCGTTCTCCAGCACCCCTTTCGGGGCAATGTACTTCAATGTGGCATCGAAGGTGTCATTTTCAATGGCCCCGACCATCAGGAGCAGGGGCATTCCGGGGTGGATTTTTCCGACCTCCGTCTCATCCACCTTCCCTTCAAAGATCATATCCCCCACATCGGCAATGGATGCGATGGTGGTTCCGGGATTGAAGTTGTTGGCTTCAATCACGGAGCTTCCTACCTTGACGGGAACATCCAACACCATTCCATTGATGGTGGAGGTGATCAGGGTGTTGGTGGTGGCTCCGGATCTTTTGGTGGCCCCCTCCCTCACCAGGTCGAGGTTGGCTTCGGCAGCCGAGAGCTCCTGTTTCGCATTCCGGAAATTGATCTCCGCCGTTTGAAAATCGGAAGCAGAGATCACGCCACCGCTCTTTAGCTTCTCCTGTCGGTCATAGTTGAGTTTGGCGTCATCGTAAGCGATCTGGGCTCGTTCGAGCCTTGCCTCGGCATTGTTCAGGTTCACCAAGTCAGGAATGATACGTACTTTGGCAATGACATCCCCTTTCTTCACTTTATTCCCCGGCTCCACATAGATCTGTTCAACAATCCCGGAAACTTTGGGTTTAATTTCAATCTCCTCCCGGGGTACGACCGATCCGGTGGCGACCGTTTTCTTGATGATATCCGTTACAAATGGCTGCTCGGTGACGTACACCACCGGCTTCTCTTTGGATTTGTTATAGAGATAATAGATCGTAACCCCAAAGACGGCTAAAATGACGACCAGGATGACTATCCGGATGATTTTCTTTGCAACACTCTTTTTTTTCATATTCGTATAGATTCTCAATTTATTAATCAACTGTCTTTTCCCCGGTCCGCTTGCTGAGGCGAGGCATGCCTCGCCTCTACAGTCCGCTTGTCCTCATTGTTCATACCTCAACGCATCGATCGGCTTCACCGCCACAGCCCTCCTGGCCGGGATAAACCCGGCAACCGCACCTGAAAAGATCAGGATCGTGAGGGCGATGACCGCAACCCGGAAATTCACCCCGGGGTGATAGAACATATCGGTGTTGCCTCCTGAGCTCTCCAGAAAATAGTTCACCAATTCCAGGAGACCCACACCGACCACCAGTCCAAAGTAACCGGCGAAGGTGGTCAGCACGATCGCTTCGGTGATGATCTGGCTGATGATCTTGATCGGTGTGGCTCCGATGGCCCGCTGGATGCCTATTTCCTTGGTACGCTCCTTCACCACCACCAGCATGATGTTGCTCACGCCGATGATCCCGGCAAGAAGGGTCCCGATGCCCACGATCCATACCAGCACACGGATCCCTGTGAACAATCCCTGGAACTTCCTGAATTCCTGTTCCAGGTTGAAGTGGCCGATGGCCCGGTCGTCATTCGGGGCGATGCCATGGCGTTGTTTCAGGAGCTCAATGGCTTTGGCTTCGACTACACTCACGGGGATCCCATCTTTTGAAGTGATCCCGAAAAAACCGACCCGGTTGCCGTAGTTATAGGTTTTCTGCAGGGTGGTAAATGGCAGAAAGATATTCTGGTTCTCCCGTTCAGCCTGTTCGCCGGTTCGCTTCGACTTGAAAATTCCCACCACCTTGAAGTAAACTCCCTGGATCTGGATATATTCCCCGAGGGCCTGTTCATCTTTTTCAAACAGCAGGTCCCTGACCCTGGTCCCGATCACCACCACTTTCCGTTTGTTCCCGATATCAAGATCATTGATCAACCTCCCCTCCGAGATGTAGATAGGGTCGATCAGAAAATATTCGGGGTATTCACCCATAATGTTAAAGGAGCCCGACTTGAGGCCACGGATCACATTATCGGCAGCGAAAAAATCACCTCCGCGGATCCGCGGGGCCAGGTACTTGATCTCGGGGATGGAATTCCGAAGGGCGGTGACATCGTCGTTGTCGTAGTTAAACCTTCTCCCTCTCGGAAATCCCTTATAGGAAACGGTGGTTTGCTGTGCCCAGACAAACACGCTGTTGGTGGCCATGTCGGCAAAGTTCCTGGAAATGGCATTTTCCAGTCCGTTCCCCGATCCCAGCATGATCACCAGCATGAAAATGCCCCAGAACACGCCGAAAGCCGTAAGGAAAGTCCTCAGCTTATTGGACTTCAGTACGTGATAAATCTCCTGCCAGCGATCAAGGTCAAACATAGTGGTTAAGTTTCAGGTTTCAGGTTTCAGGTTTCAAGTTTCGGGTTGTAAGTTTGGATTTTGGATATTGGAATTTATTTGTGATTTGTTATTTGTATTTTGAGATTTCTTCATTCCTCATTCCTCATTCCTCATTCCTTCTTATTATTGCCATTATTCATCCCTTAACGCTTCTATCGGCTTGATCATCGCCGCTTTCCTTGCCGGGAACAGGCCGGCCAGCGTGCCGGCAATGATCAGCAGGATGGTGGCTCCCACCGCGATCGAAAAATTGGCTTCAGGGCTTCTGAAAAAATCGATCTGGGGAAGGTTCCTGGAGATGATCTCCAACACCCCGATGCCAAGAACCAGTCCTACATATCCGGCAAATCCGGTGATGAGGATGGCTTCGCGCAGGATCAGTGAGATGACTGACAATGGGGTAGCTCCCAGGGCTTTCCTCACCCCGATCTCCTTGGTCCTCTCCTTTACGGAGATCATCATGATGTTGCTCACCCCGACGATCCCGGCAATGATGGTGCCAATCCCCACAATCCAGATAAAGAGGCGGATCCCCAGGAAAAGCCCCTGGAAACGCCGGTAATCCTCGCTCTTGTTCCAGATGAACACCGCCCGTTCGTCTTTGGTGTCAAAGGTGTGTCTTTTTGCCAGCAGGTTATGGGTTTGGTCCACCATGTAATCCACCTCTTCAACCGATGCGTCACCGGTGGTCATGGAGATCTGGCTGATGACATTCTGCCCGCTGAAGACCCGTTGTGCGGTGGAGATGGGGATGTAGATCCGGCGCTGTTCACTGTCGTCCCTCCCGAAATCCCTGAAGACCCCGATCACTTTGAAGAGGACCCCGTTGATGTTGATGTATTTCCCCATGGCAACCGTATCGGTTCCCTTGAACAGATCGGCTTTCACCTTTTCCCCGATGGCAGCCACTTTCCTGCATTCGCGGATATCCAGGTCGTTCAGGAACCGTCCCTGGATCATTTCAATCTCTTTGATCTTCGCATAATCAGGATGGCAGGGGGAGAGATAAAAGGAGCCGTATTCATCCTTGTAGGAGGTAATGGTGTTTCCCAAAAACATCCGGGAAGAGATGTACTCATGTCCTTTGACCGATTCCTTCAGCAGGTTGTAATCTTCGTTGGTGAAGCGGATCATCCGCCCGGCCTGCAACCCCTTGTACTCTTTGCTGGTCATCCCGCTGCTGATCCAGATCCCGTTGTTGGCCCCCCCCTTGAACTGATCGGTGACCCCGTTTTCCAGCCCTTTCCCTGATCCCAGCAGGATGATCAGCATGAAAATGCCCCATGCCACGGCAAATCCGGTGAGGAAGGTACGCAGCTTGTTCTTGCTGATGGTACTGTAGATTTCCCGCCATGTATCAAATTCCAGCATGGAAATTTTCTTTTAGGGTCATGCGATCACGCTACTTTTTCGTATTCCTCAGAAGGCGAGGCATGCCTCGCCTCTACGTGTCTTTCGTCCTTTGTCTCACCTCTTTCGTCTTTCGTCCCTCGTCCTTCGTTCTCAACGATCTCCCGGATCGTGCCATCGATGATGCGGATGGTTTTCTGCGTGCGCCTGGCGATGTCGAGCTCATGGGTGACAATGATCATGGTAATACCTGTCTTATTGATCTCGGTCAGCACATCCATCATCTCCTGGGAGGTGACGGAATCGAGGGCTCCGGTCGGCTCGTCGGCCAGGATCACCTTGGGCTGTGTGATCAGCGCACGGGCAATCGCCACACGCTGCTTCTGTCCGCCCGAAAGTTCGCTTGGCAGGTGATGAGCCCAATCCTTCAATCCCAACCGGTCGAGGTACTCCAGAGCCAGTTTGTTCCGTTTCCGCCGGGGAACCTTCTGGTAATACAATGGCAGGGCCACATTCTCCATGGCGTTCTTAAATGAAACCAGGTTGAACGACTGAAACACAAAACCCAGCATTTTGTTTCGCAGCAGGGCTGCTTTTCGTTCATTGAGATGATGGATCTTCTTGCCATCGAGCAGGTATTCGCCCGAATCGTAGGAGTCGAGAATGCCAAAAATATTCAGGAGGGTCGATTTCCCTGATCCGGACGGCCCCATGATGGAGATCATCTCCCCGGCTTCAATATCCAGGGTGATCCCTTTCAGAACATGGAGGCTGTTTTGGCCATTGGTATAAGATTTATGGATTTCGCGGATGGTGATCATAGGGAGGCACTTTTTTAACAGTTAGATAAGACTCGTTTCTTCCCGGAAAGTTACATTGGGTCATTAAAACGATCTCAGAATAATAAAACGTAAAATTCCTCCATTCCTTTCACGAATAGAAAAGAAATAGATATACATTCCTTTCCAACCGATAAACCCTGTGTTAAACAAGATTTATCTGCCGGAATTCGTTACCTTTGCACCCCCAAAAATTGAGCAAATGACATTGACGAAACTTCGAAATATAGGGATTGCGGCACACATTGATGCAGGCAAAACCACGGTTACCGAACGGATCCTTTTTTTTACCGGGACCACCCGCAAGATGGGTGAGGTACACGACGGCCAGGCAACGATGGATTTCATGAAACAGGAGCAGGAACGCGGCATCACCATTGCCTCGGCAGCCATCTCCTGTGCCTGGAAGAATTTCCAGATCAACCTGATCGATACGCCCGGTCACGTGGATTTTACGGTGGAGGTGGAGCGTTCGCTCCGCGTCATCGACGGAATGGTGGCCGTATTCTGTGCCGTGGGAGGCGTGGAGCCCCAGAGTGAAACCGTTTGGAACCAGGCCGACAGGTACCGGGTTCCCCGGATCGCCTTCGTAAACAAGATGGACCGCACCGGGGCCGACTACTGCGCGGTGGTGGATCAGATGAACAAATACCTCGATGCCAACGCGTTCCCTTTCCAGATCCCGATCGGGGAAGAGGATTCCTTCACCGGTATCTGTGACATTGTCGAGCGAAAAGCCTATCTGTTCACCGATACCGACCGTGTGGAGGCAGAGATCCCCGAGGCACTCCGGCCCAAATGTGAGGAGGCACGGGCCAGGTTGGTCGAAAAGGTGGCCGAGTTCAATGACGAGGTGATGGAGCTCTTTTTTGAAGAGGCGGATGTTCCGGCTGAGCTGCTGAAATCGGTGGCCCGTGAAGCCACGCTGAAGTTGCTGATCACCCCGGTGTTTTGCGGGGCAGCATACAAGAACAAAGGGATCCAGTTGTTGCTGGATGCCGTGATTGACCACCTTCCCTCTCCGATCGATGTGGGAGCCGTGGTGGGGACCGATCCCGATGACGGGGAGAAGACCCACACCTGCCACCCCTCCCCCACCGAACCTTTTTCGGCTTTGGCATTCAAGCTGATCCACGATCCATTTGTAGGACAGCAAACCTTCACCCGGGTCTTCTCCGGGATGCTGAAAAGCGGGATGCAGGTCTATAACTCCACCAAGGGAAAATATGAACGGATCGGCCGGATCCTGAAGATCCATGCCAAGGACCGGGAGGAGGTTTCGGATGCAGGCCCGGGTGACATCGTGGCCCTGATCGGAATGAAATATACCAAGACGGGAGATACGCTTTGCGGTGACGACCACCGGCTGTTGCTGGAATCCATCCACATCCCGCCTGCGGTGATCGACCTGAAGGTCACCCCGGCCAAGCGGCAGGACCTGGCCAGGCTGGGAGAAGCTCTGGCGAAGCTGGCCAATGAGGATCCCTCTTTCAATGTACGCTACGACGACGAAACCGAGGAGACCGTTATGTCGGGAATGGGAGAACTTCACTTGGAGATCATGGTGGACCGTCTGAAGCATGAATTCAAGGTGGATGCCGTGGTTGGCGAACCTTCGGTGGCTTTCCGTGAAACCATCACCACCGAAGTGGAATCCAACTACAAACACTCCAAACAGACCGGGGGAAGAGGACAATTCGCCCAAACGGTCATGCGGCTGGAACCCAACCCGGGCAGCGGCTATGAATTCAGCGACAAGATCAAGGGCGGGGTGATCCCGGCCGAATTTATCCCCAGCGTGAACAAAGGGATCCAGAAGACGCTCGAAAAGGGGGTCCTGGCCGGATACCCCGTGGTGGATGTGAAAGTGGTGCTGACCGACGGCAATTTCCACCCGGTCGACTCCTCCGATATGGCCTTCCAGACCTGCGCCTCCATCTGCTTCAAGCAGGGATTCATGAAAGCCTCTCCCGTCTTGCTGGAACCGGTCATGAAGGTCGAGGTCAATACGCCTGATGAGTATATCGGCGACGTGGTAAGCAACCTGAACCGCCGTCGCGGAAAAATCGAAGCGATGCGCCGTCACCGGAAGGGCTCGCAAAAGGTCAATGCCTTCGTTCCCCTGATGGAGATGTTCGGTTACGCCACCCAGCTCCGTAACCTCTCCAGCGGCCGGGCAAACTACTCGATGGAGTTCTTCGAATACCAGCCCCTGCCGGCTTCCATCCAGGAAGAGGTTCTGAAGAAGGCGAGGGAGGAGGGACGAAGGACGTGAGGCGTAAGACCCACGGCTCATGCCTCATGACTCATGCCTCATGGTTCATGGCTTTCTGAATCAATACCGCTTTTTTCTTCTGAAACCGGAAGGTTTTCTTCCGGGATTGTACTCCGGTGTCTCACCGAATTGAGCGGGAACGGCTCCTTTGTACACTGGTTTCCCCAACAATTTTTCGATCTGTCCGAATTTCCACTGTCCGTCGGGGTTGATGAAGGTGACGGCAACGCCGGATGCCGCCGCCCTGGCTGTCCGGCCGATCCGGTGTATGTAATCCTCAGCGTCGTTGGGAACATCGTAGTTCAGCACCATGTCGATGTTCTCCACATCGATCCCGCGTGAAACCACATCGGTGGCCACCAGCACCTGGATCTCCTTGTTCCTGAATTTCTGCATCACCGTCTCCCGCTCTTTTTGTTCGAGGTCGGAATGGATCTCCTGCACCTCCAGGCCCGATCGTTTCAACTCGCGGCTGAGCAGTTTCGTGCTATTCTTGGTGGAGCAGAAGATCAGGATGGTCCTTCCCTTTGAGCTTCCCAAAAGGTAAAGTACCAGGGGGAGTTTCTGCGTATCGTAAACCGAATAGGCCAATTGAAGGATCTTTTCGGCGGGTTTCGACAGCGCAATGTTGATCTCGGCTGGATGGTTCAGCACCTTTTTGGCCAGGGAGCGGATGTCGGGAGGGATCGTGGCTGAAAAAAGCAGGGTTTGCCGCTCTTTGGGCACATGGGAGATGATCTTCATGATGTCGTCATAAAAACCCATGTCTAACATCCGGTCGGCTTCGTCCAGCACCAGAAAACGGAGAGTGGAAAAATCCACGTAGCCCATGTTCAGGTGGGCGATCATCCGCCCGGGTGTGCAGATCACCACGTCCGCCCCGCCAATCAGCGCGGCTTTCTCCCGGGCAAAGGTAGCCCCGTCGGTACCGCCGTAGATCGGCAGTGATCCGACGGAGGTGAAGTAGGAAAGCCCCTCCATGTGCTGGTCGATCTGAAGAGCCAGTTCCCTTGTAGGAACAATGACCAGTGCTTTGATCCCGTGCCCGGGTTCTTCCTTCAGGATGCGGTTGGTGATCGGCAAGAGGAATGCGGCTGTTTTCCCGGTGCCGGTCTGGGCCGAACCAATCAGGTCGCGCCCCTCCATGATCAGAGGGATGGCTTGTTCCTGAATAGGCGTAGGGATAGTAAATCCAAGTGAATCAATCCCGTCAAGGAGGCTGGGATCAAATCCGAAATCAGTGAAATTCAAGGGATTTTTGGGATTAGTATCGTGGAAATTTTTTGCAAAGATACGCTTTTTATGATTTCCACCTGGTGAAGGCTAATCGCAGGAGCGTGGGAAAGACAAAAAGCAGCAGCGGCATGGCCGCCAGGAAGCCCCCGATGACGGCAATCGCCAGCGGTTGCTGCATCTGGGCGCCCAGCCCGATCCCCATGGCCAGCGGGGTCAGAGCCAGGATGGCCCCAATGGCGGTCATCAGCTTGGGCCGGATCCGGAGGGAGATGGCATAGTTGATCGACTTGTCCACATCACCGGTGGCGTGATAGGTAGCCATAAACTGGTTCACCGTGAAAATGGCATTTTCGGCAATGATCCCTACGATCATGATGATCCCGGTATAGCTTCCCACGTTGAGCTGGATCCCGGTGAGGAACAACAGCCAGACCGATCCTGCGATGCCGAGGACGGAGATGAAGATGATCAGCAGCGGAATACGCCAATAGCGGAAAAGGAACAACAGTACGGTAAACACAAGCAGGATGGCAGCAAACAGGATGATCAGCATCTCCCCGAAGGAGGCCTGTTGTTCGGCATAGGATCCTCCATAAATAATGTAATAACCGGCAGGGAGGGATAACTGTTCTGTCAGGGTTTGCTTGATCTCCCGGATCGCCCCGCCCAAATCACGGTGATCCAGCCGGGCTGTCACGGCGATGTTCGACTTCAGGTCGTCGCGGGTGATCTCCGGGTTCCCCGGCGAGATCCCGGTTTCGGCAAAATAGGAAAGGGGCCGGCCGGATCCGTCGGGAGTGAAAATGATCTGCTTCCGGATCTTCTCCAGGCTGTTTTCCCTGAAATCGGTAAACCGCATCCGGATCTTCAGCATCTGCTCCTGCTCCTGGATCTCCCCCACGAAAATCCCTTCGTTGAAAGCGGTCACCTGGTTTTTAAAATCTTCCGGCGTCAGGCCGAACAGCGCCAGCTTGGCCACATCGGGTTTCAAGGTGATGGTGGGGCCGTCGACAATGATCCCGCTCTGAACATCCTCCACCCCGATGATACCCTGCAGCAGGGCCTGGGTTTGAAGGGCCAGCTTCTTCAGGGTGGCCTGATCTGTCCCGAAGATCCGCACCTCCACCGGTTGCGGGCGGCCGATCAGGTCTCCCAACAGATCGGCGATCCGTTGTCCGAATTCGATGTTGAGGGCCGGTTCCGTAGCCGATATCTCTTTCCGCAGTTCGGCGATGACCTGCTCGGTTGTCTTCCCGATGCCCGGTTTGAGCTGGATCAGGTAATCCCCTTGGTAGGGAGGGATCACCCCGGTGGACATGCTGATGCTGGAAGCCATGTTGGTCCCGGTGCGGCGCATGTAAGTCTCCACGTCGGGATGGCTGATCACGATTTTGTCTACCTCCCGGAGGATGGCGTCGGAGGCATCCAGCGAGGTGCCCGGCGGAGCCAGGTAATCGAGTACGATCGATCCTTCATCCAGGATGGGCAGAAAACCGGTTTGAAGCCGTGGGATCAGAAAGGCCGCGCTGCCGGCCAGGAGGATGACAAAGGCGATGGCAAACCATGGTTTGTTGAAAAACCAGATCAGCCAGCGGAGCTTCTGTCTGTGAATTCCCCGTTTTTCCGCTTCCAGTCTGGCCAGCGTCCTCCGGGATGGCTTGTACCCGATCAACAGATGGAGGGCGGGCAGGCCGATCCAGGTCACCAGGAAGGAGCATACCAGGGTGATCTCCATGGTGAGGGTGAGTTCCCGGAAAAAGGAGCTGGCGACTCCGCTCATGAGCACAAAAGGCAGGAAGATCACGATGGTGCTCAGGGAGGATCCGATCATGGCAGGCAGCAATCCGTGAATGGTCTCCCTGACTACCTCATTGGTCGTTTTTCCGGGATTTTCCTCATGGATACGGTGCAACTGCTCAATGATCACGATGGCATCGTCGATGATCAGCCCGATGGAGGCGGCAATGGCTCCCAACGACATGATATTGAGCGTGATACCCGTGAGGTGAAGCACGATGAAGGTCAGTGCGAGGATGACCGGGATGATCAGGATGATCTCCATGCTGGCCCGGAAGGAATGGAGGAAGATGATCACCACCACGATGGCCAGCAGCAGGCCGATGATCACGGCATCATGCCCGTTGGCATTGATCCGGATGAACTCCCGCTGCTCCTGTACCGACACCTCCGCGATATCCGACAGGCGGAGGATCCGTTTGCCGTCGCTGCGGATGATCAGCTTCCTGATCTCATCCACTCCGAACATCCGGGTATCGGTAAGCGTGAGATAAAGTCGCCTGTAATCGGATAACAGGCCGTTCGATTCGATGAAATTGGTATTGGCAAGCACCTCCGTCAACTGCTTCGGGATCAGCCCAAGTGAAACCATTTTTACCGGATCGGGCTTGATGATGAATTCCTTGGTGCGGCCGCCCCTGACCAACACGTTCGAGATGCCCTGGATCTCCGAAAACCGGGGACGGATCATGAACAATGCCTCATTTTTCAGTTCCACCTGTCCATGGTTATCGCTTTCGAGGGTATACCCCATCACCGGGTAGATATTCTGGCTCATGGCCTCCACCACGATCTCCGTAGCAGGGGGGAGGCTGTTCTTGATCTCATGGATCCGGGATTCCAGCTGCACCTTCGCCATGCTGATATCGGTGTTCCAGTCAAAGAAGGCTTCGATGGTGCAGCTCCCCCGGTTGGTGGAGCTTCTGACGGTCTGGATGCCTTCCACCCGTTTGATGGCAATCTCGAGAGGTTGCGTCACCGTGATCATCATCTTGTCGACCGGCTGATCCCCGTTGTCGGCAATGATGGTGATCTTCGGAAAGATCACATCGGGGAAGAGCGAGGTCTGCATCTTCCGGTAGGAATAGATCCCTGCCAGCAGCACAACAGCCAACCCGAACAGGATAGGCTTCAGAAAGAGCCGGTAATAGAATCGGTTATTCATTCACCTCACCCGTGATAACCTGAACTATGGCGGTATCCCCCAACCCGTAATTCCCGGAAGCAAGGAACCGGTCTTCCTCAACAAAGAGCGGATCGATAATCTCCACCTGCTCACCCTGTGTGATCCCCCTCTTCACCGGGACCTTCACGGCCACGGTGTCGTTGATCATCTTCATCACCCAGAAATGCTGCATGATCTCATCGGTCAGCACGCAGCTTTTCGGCAGGGTGACTGCATTGGGATGAACCGAGGTGGTCAGGATGACTTTCGTGCGCAGGTGTTCGGGAATTCCTGAAACGGCCGGAGAGGTCACCATGAACTGCTGGGTCTGCGCTTCCGGGGAGACCAGGGGCAACCTGGCCGCGACGGTCCCGTTCAGCCGCTTTCCTTCGGGAAGAAGAATGGTACAGCCTGTATTGATCTTCGCCAGGCCGACCTGCTCAACAGGAACCTCAAGCATGTAGACGAGACTCTCTGGCAGGGAAATGGATCCCAGCTGGTCCCCCTCCTGGATAAAATCCCCGTCGGGGTGATCCAGGGCTGTGACAATCCCATCCACATCGGATGTCACCCGGATCACTCCCGAAAAGGCCAGCGGATTGGCGGTATCTTCCGTAAGCACCTGGGCTTCTCTGGTCTTCAGCAGAAAAAGAAGCTCCCCTTTTTTCACAAAATCCCCCTGGTTCACCAGTGTTTTCTGCACAAATGCGGCAGCCGGGGATTTGATGACGGCATGATCCAGAAAGGCGGTGGTTGCGTTGAGCTCAATCGTTTCGGCAAGGGTCCCTGTCCCGATCCCGGCAAGGGTGACCGGAACCTTACCCCTGATCATATCTCCCGTTTCCTCGCCAGGAGAGGAGCATCCTGCCAGAAACAGGATCATAAAAATGAGCCCGTTCACCAGAAAGAAATTTCGTATTCTCATACTGCGCTTATTGTTTCCAGTAATTGATTTCGTTGATGATCTGCTGGATCTTCACCTCATTTTGCTGCAAATTGTTTCGGATGGTCAGGTAGTTCCTTAACGAGATCAGGTAATCGGTCATGGGGAGGGATCCGCTGTTCAGCAGCAGCCTGTTCTGACGGATCAGCATGGCGGCAAGCTCCAGCTGTTTGTTTAGTTTCGGTATCATGTCACGGGAACTCCTCAGCTCCTCCGAGAGTTGCCACAGCTGTTCGTCGAACTGGTTCCGGAAAAAGGCCTAATACCCTTTGCGGCTCTCCTCCCTGAAATCAACCTTCCGGTAGTTAAGTTGCTTCTGTTGCCCGTCATAGATCGGCAGAGTGAAGTTCAGCCCCAGCCCGATACCGAAATTTTTATAGATCTCTTTCGGCACATTGTTCACGATCCCTGCATCGGCTAACCATCCAAAGGTCGGCCTGTATTGCAGATCGATCTGTTGCCGGTCGTTGTCGATCATCAGGCTGTCGAGGGTGAACCTCAGGAAAAAAGGGGAGCTGTTTCCTGATGAGAGGTTCCTGAGTTGAATGTCGGGAGGGGCGAGGGTCACCTCTGTTTTATCCGTTATGCCACAGGAGATATTCAATGTCCCTAATGCTTTCCGGAACTGCGCCTGCAGGGCGGCAAGATCCAGGTCGAGGTACTGCTTTTCCACCTGAAACGAGAGGTATTCGGTCTGGCTGTAAAATCCGTGTTCGACGAGTTGCCGAAGCAAGGAGTCCTGCTCCTGCATGTAGCCATAAGCTTCCGTGTAAAATCCGATGTCGCTCTGAAGCGCATAGGCTGCCAGGTACTGTTCGGTGATGAGTTTTTGGAGTTCACTTTCGGCCAGCTTCAGTGAAGTGGCGATCGCCTCATTCAGGATCCCGACCCGCTCAAAACCGGTCTTCCTGATTTTCCCGGTAAAAAGGGGTTGGGCCACATTCAGCGTAGTGATGAAATTGCCCCCGTTGGTGATCGCTTCGCTGTATCCCCATTGATTGATCACCGGAGCGTAGTAAAGGTTTCCGTTCAGTGAGATGGCGGGCAGCTGTTGCGCCAGGATCAGCAGGCTGTCGATGCTGTTGGAAGCAAGCTGGTTGTTCAGATCCTGCAGGTAGGGGCTGTTGGCCGCTCCTTTTTCCAGGTAGTATCCGAGGGTTCTCTCCTGTGCCTGGCAGAAAAACTGTAAAATCAGGAATCCTAATGAAAGCAGAAAGAGTCGCATGACAGGAATAAGCTGGTTCCAAAGATAGTGTATTTGACCGTTAGCCCTGTGAAAAGTATTATCTTTGCCATTGTACACGATGAAAAAGATCCTATCACTCTTCATTGCCTTCCATTTCCTGGCCGGTGTCATTTTCCTCCCCGGGGAGAATTTCAATCTGGTCAGCCAGATACCCGATGTACTGAAAGTATTCAAACAGGTAAACGGTTCTCTCTATTTGGGGGAGTTCCTGGAGGAGCAATTCCTAGGAGCCTATTCCATCGCTGAATCATGGGAAAACGATCCTGACGAGCCTTTTGAAAAAGAACAGAACCCGGTGCCCTTCAACCTGACCCTTTCCGTTCCGATCGCATTTACTTTCACTGAACAGATCTCCATAGTCCTTTTTCCACCAACCAAGATTCTGGTATCAACACCCTACACGATAAGTTATCCCGAGATTGATCTTCCTTCTGTTTTCCATCCTCCCAGGATTTTTTCGGATTACCGGACATCTTGAGTTAATCGTTTCATTATCTTATCAATACAAATAAACCATGAAAAAGATCATTTTTCTGCTGGTTACCTTATGGTTGACCGGCGGAGCAGCTATAGCGCAAAAACTCACCGTTGATAAAGTCCCGGCACAGGTTCGCCAGGCATTCATGAAAAAATTTCCGACCGTCTACCACTATACCTGGGAAATGGAGGATCAGAATTATGAAGTAAACTTCAAATTGGAGGGGAAAGAGGCCTCTGCCAATTTTGATCCTGAGGGAAACTGGCTGGAAACGGAAATTGAGATCGCCCATTCGGAACTTCCCCAGGCAATTCTTGATGCTATCCAACGGGATTTCCCCGGATTCAAGACGGAAGAGGCCGTAAAGGGAGAGACTCCTGAAAAGGGGACTTTCTATGAAGTCCAGGTGGAGAAAAGTGAAGAGGAGTACGAAGCGACCTATTCGGAATCGGGTGAATTGCTCACCAAGAAGCTGATCAAGGAGGAGGAAGAGGAGAAAGATTAGCCTCCGGTGTATTAGTAAAGCAACCCTCACTGCTGCCGGAACAACCTAGGGACGCGGGGTTTATTCAAATCCTATGGGGTTTGGAACCCATGTACAAGCGTTCCAGTTGTGGAGGCAGCAGTGAGGGTTGCTTTTTTTGTTCGTTTTGGTTTCCATCGATTTGTGATGTATATTTGGATAGCCACTCATGCGCTTTTGTAAAACCACTTCCGTATGAAAAAATTTATCCCTTTCCTCATCGGTTCCGGCATGGTCATCATTACCGGAGCACTTTTATTATGGCCGGACCACAAGCCAGCCATTCCGCCTGCAGGGAGCACCCCGGCTGCGCGTGAGATGAATGAACTTCCTCCATCGGCCCGGCTTCCTTTTCTGGCAGACCTGCAGTTCTTGAAATTGCGCAATCCACAAACCAACGAAATTCCGGCCGGGATCCGGTCGCGTGAACTGGCCTTTGCCTCACAGTTGCCACTGAAAGAATCTTCCCGCGGCCAGGAGTGGAGCTGGCGCGGGCCCGATAACATCGGCGGCCGGATGCTTTGTGTCGCCGTTGACCTGGATGATGAAAATCACCTGCTGGCCGGAAGCGCTTCGGGTGGCATGTGGCAATCGGCCGACGGGGGTGAGTCGTGGTCCAAAGCCACCTCCCCCGATGCGGAGCAAAGCGCCACCTGCATCTGGCAGGACCGTCGGCCGGGCCACCACAACACCTGGTATTACGGGACCGGTGAGCTGCTCAGCACCACCAACCGGAATGTGAGCACCAACGTCAGGACGGTCGGGATCGGCAACGGGATCTTCAAGTCCACCGACAATGGCCAGACCTGGGAGCCGCTTGCCTCCACCCAGGGAGGAACCCCCGGCCTTCTCACGGAGATCTTCCAGGGGGTGTGGAAGATCGTGACCGACCCGGTGACGATGGACAAGGACATTGTTTATGCTGCCTGCTACGGGGCCATCATGCGCAGTGAAGACGGAGGGGAGAGATGGCAGATGGTGCTTGGCAACATCGAGAACAAGTCGTTCGGAACCTACATCGACATCTCCTCGGATGGGGTTCTCTATGCGATTCTCGGCGGATATGGCTGGGGGATGGAGCCCCCGGGAAAAGCAGGTGTCTGGCGTTCGACGGATGGCCTGGCCTGGGATAACATCACACCCGAAGGCTTCCCGGAAGATAACAGGGCCAACCGCCTGGTGATCGCCCCTTCCAACGAAAATGTCGTATATATCCTCACCGAGTCGCAGTCGCCCGACCTGAACCCGTTCAACGGCTATGCCAATTCGCTGAACACCCTATGGAAAATGACTTGGGATCCGGTTGCCGATTCGGCGATCTGGGAAGACCACACGGTGGGAACGCCTGGCGCCGGAAGCGGAAGCATCAATGATTACCCCTTCTCCTTTGTCTGTTACGGTGGATACTGCTTTACCATGGCCGTCCATCCTGAAAATGAAAACATGGTCGTGATCGGGGGAATGGCCCTCTACCGCTCCGACAACGGCTTTGCCGACAGCCTGAACACCACTTATATGGGTGGCTATCCCTACGATATGGACTCCCTCCACCAGCTGCATCCCGACCTGCATGGGATCACCTTCCTCCCCTCCGATCCCGATGTGATGTACCTTGCCTGCGATGGAGGGGTGTATGTCACCCATGACTGCCTGGCCGACAGCGCCGACATGTATTATTACCGTCTGAACAACAAGCTGACCACCACCCAGTTCTATTCCGTGACCATCGATCACAGCGGATCGGGGAACGACTGGATCTTAGGCGGCCTGCAGGACAACAACTGGTACTATACCATCACCCACAACCCGGCTGAATTCTGGTTCAACATCGATATCTGTTACGACGGGTTTGCCACCTGCGTGGCTCCCGACTGGGAATACTGCGTCATCTCTGCCTACAGCGGAAACATCTGGACCTCCCGGTTCGGTCCCCTGATGCACACCCGGGATATCTATCCGCAGCTTCCCGACACGCTGCTGAAATATTACGATCCGGTGATGGGGTCTAATTCTCTCTTCCCCTTTTACCAGAACTTTGCGCTCGATCCCAACAACTACGAGACCTTTTACCTCCCGACTACCACTAGCGTGTGGCGGAAAGACAACCTGAAAGCAGCGGCTTATGACAGCTCCCTGCGCAATGCCGGATGGGAGCATCTGAGCCATGTGGATGTGGGAGATGCCTCCGAGATCAGCTTCATCACGGTTTCCAAAAACCCGGCAAACCGGCTCTACTATGGGACCAACCTGGGGAAGGTTTTCCGGCTTGACGACGCCCACACCGGGGATCCGGTGCCGGTTGACATTACCGGACCTGCCTTTCCGATGAATGCCTTTGTGGCCAGTATCGATGTGGATGAGACCGATGCGGACAGGATTGTCGTCGTCTTCTCCAACTATGCAGTGCAGAGCATCTTCTCATCGGATAACGGAGGGGCCACATGGACCCCTCAGGGAGGAAACCTGGAGGAGTCTCCTGACGGGAGAGGATCAGGTCCTTCGGTCAGGTGGGTGAAATCCCTCACTTATGACGATCATCGCGTATGGTTTGCAGGGACCTCTGTAGGTCTCTTTTCCACCACCGGCCTGAACGGTGACTCCACCATCTGGGCGCAGGAGGGAGCCTCCTCCATCGGCTCGGTCATCATCGACATGATCGATGCACGCCAGACTGACGGGTTCATTGCCGTGGGGACACATGGAAACGGGGTTTACAGCACCTATTACAACCCAGCCTCTGCTATTGAAGATCCGGGAATGACTGCCGGTCTGGAGGTGGGATCTCTCTTTCCCAACCCCTCCAGCGGAGATGTCCATGTCATTGTTTCCTCCGGGATCCCTCAGCCGATGGAAGTCTCCCTGTTCACCTTAAACGGAAAATACGAAAAAACCCTTCTCCGAAGCGAGATTGTTGTCGGGGAAAACAATTTCCTGCTACCGGTAGCCGGCCAGCCGGCTGGAACATATCTCATCCATTTTATGACGCCAACGGCTCAGGCTGACAGAAAGCTCATCGTGATCCGCTGACATCGGTGAAGTGAATGCCGTAGATAAACTGCCCGACGATGCGACCTTCAAAATCGGCCACCGCCAGCAGGTGTCCCCATCTGGTAAATCCATATTTTTCGAGCAGGGCCACACTGGGAAGGTTGATATCCAGCAGAAACGCCACCAGGACATGAAATCCCGATTCCCGTGCCCTCTTCAGGACATAAGCCATCAGGCTGCTTCCGATCTGCCTGTTACGGTATTGCCGGTCAATGTAATAACTGGTCTCCGCGGTTTTGCTGAAAGCCAGCCGTTCCTTCCGGTAAGGGCTCAGGCTGATCCAGCCGATCACCTTTCCCCGGCTCTCTGCCACATACAATGCATGTCCGTTGCCATCATGCATCTCCAGCCATCCCCGATGCGTTTCCACAGAGATATGCCGGGTAAAGGCATTGCATCCGTCATCAATCCCCTGGTTGTAAATGTTGATGATCGCTTGCCAGTCTTCCGTTCCGGCCAGCCTGATCGTCACATTAGAATCCATACGCTTCGCCGATTAGAATAACAATGATTCGGTTTTGGGTTCGGCTTCCTTCCGTGATCACCAGCTGGTTGCAAATCCGGTTCGGGGGAAAACAGGTAGCATCATGGCACACACCGGTTTTTGAACAGGGAGTGCTCTTTTTTCTGCGGATCGCATTGGCCGGTGCGGCGATCATTTTGATCCGGGAAATGGCTTTTTCTATATTTTCCGTGGTTTTGTTCATGCCGGCGACCACAATGACCTTTTTCGGACCATAAATCAGCGAGGCTACCCGGTTGCCCAGGCCATCTTCGTTGACCAGCACTCCATCAAGCGTAATCGCATTCGTACTGGTAATAAAAACATCAGAAGAGAGGGCGGCTTCCCGCATCTGCTCCACTTCAGCCTCCGTGATATCATTCCGGTACCTGTCAAGCAACCGGATATCCAGCTTCCGCAAGGCATCCAGCAGTCCGGTCTCGATCACCGTTTCGGAACCGCCAAGTCCTACGACCGAACCGGGAGAAATTAACCGGCAGATTTCATCGACTGCTTCCGAAGCGGTGTCCAAATAGAGCCCGGTCATATTCCGCTTTTGCAGGTTTCGGATGATCCGTTCGGCCTGCTTCCGGTAGATCGTTTGTTTCGGTCCGTCGATGCGCAGCTGTTTTTTTTTCATTGGATCATATTTTCAAATCAATCGGTCCTGATCGTGCGCAGGAAGTGCCTGCCAGGATACTGTGCAATCACACCATTTATTTGCCGGGAGGGTTCACCGGCAGGGAGAAATAGAAAGTCGTTCCCTCTTCCGGTTTACTTTCCACCCACATCTGTCCGCCGTTTTTTCGGATGAATTCATGGGAAAGGATCAGTCCGAGGCCGGTCCCTGTTTCATTGGCTGTTCCCCTGGAAGTAGTCCTCCGGTCTAAA
>Ga0172367_10001767_pt1 | contig 30761 bp, 20 predicted proteins | sample Lak10m_FD_114542 | JGI IMG/M metagenome (GOLD analysis project Ga0172367, IMG submission 114542) | Freshwater microbial communities from Kabuno Bay, South-Kivu, Congo - kab_022012_10m | ecosystem: Environmental > Aquatic > Freshwater > Lake | place: Democratic Republic of the Congo: South-Kivu...
AAGGTGCAAAGAGTTCCTTCGAAACCACCATCTTTACCCTCTTCATAGTCTTTATGCTCTATTTTTTTCTCATCAATTATTGCTAAAAAATCAGACTCTCCTGCTGTCATAGAATCCGTAGGCTCTGTTTCATAACAACATATAATATTTTGATCACAAAGCACTTCGACACTGCAAGATTCATTTGGTTCTTGGATATCACATTGATCTGTAACAACTGCGCAAGCGTTCTCGTTCGTTTTCTGTGTAAAAGACCAAAAATTATTTTGAATTCCTTCTATCCAACCACCAAAAGCACAACCCCTTGCTATACTTACATTTTCACAATAAACTTTTTGACAAATAGGTTTCCCGTCTTCATCATTTCCTCTATAACGCTCCCCCTCAAGACAAGAACCTCCTAATGAAATTTCACAAAAGCCACTTTCTTGACGTTTAAAAGGATAAAGACATTCACACTGAGGGACACCCTTTAGGATCCCTGTTAAATATTCATTTTTTCCACAAAGAAAAGTGCCTGCCTCATTTTTTTTAAACGATTTAAAAGATACTGGAGGGATACTACTGACAGGAATCGCTATAGCACTTTCTTTAAAAGCATCATCTTTTGGCATAGACTCAATTTGAAAAGGTAAAAAAGGAGATCCTTCTGGACGATTATGGCGCACCTGAAAACGAATATGGATGGTTTTTGCTTGATCACATTCCTGAGGAATATCTTCTAGAGAGTACGAGGTCGTTGATCCAGGAGAGTTTTTCTCTCCTAAGTATTCATCTGCTGTTCCACAGGTAGCCCAAAAATCAGCTTTCACCTCATACTGACAGTGACTTCTGTCAAGTGTCTTACTCGTACAAAGTGCAGAAGTTTTATAACTGTAACTAGATCCTGTCACCTGATAAGAATCCGGATCAGAAATTGAAATAGTTTCTCCCTGAATAAGAAGAGATTTTCTGATAGAATCTGGAAAATCATAAAGAGTAAGAGATTTTGGAGATCGAGGATCTGTTGCTGTACAATCACTTGTGTTACTTTGATTCAAACAATTTAAAAGATCTGAGTTAAAAAGAGAGCTATAACTTAACACAGTCCGCGAAGTAACAGCTTGTTCCACACGATCATAAACTGTTTGCATATTCAGTCTGTAGCTCAAAAAATCAGCTTGACGAGACTGCCTTGTCATGAAAAAACCAATAAGAAGACTTAAAACACTTGTAATAGCAAGTGACACTAATATTTCAACTAAAGTAAAAGCTTTCTCTAGAAAAAAATTTTTCATAAAAATTCTCTTGGAAAACTTATAGTCATTCTGCAGATTCTTGTGCTGATGTATGTGGAAAAAGACGACGACAACAAACTTTATCTACTTTCTCACACAATACTTCTTTTCCACACTCACCACCTTCCCATGAGTCTATAATACAATTAAATTTACAAGTCTTTCTATAGTGTGTCTGTAGCCATTCACCCTCTTGACAAGTTTCAGTTTCTGTTATCGAATAACACTTATAAGCTTCTGCAAAAGGTATACACCTTACTCTGTGATTTTTAGTCAATCCAACAGGCACCATGTCTTCTCCACACTCATAAGTCACATCGGTTGTTTTTTCACAAATAGGTCCTCTCTCGTTCTTTTCTCCTGTATCTGTATACTCACTAGAACACTCACAGAGAGCACGACCCGTTTTTGAAAAGCCTGTTATAGCAGCACCTTGGTTACACTCACTATTAAAGCGCGAGTCAAAAACAGAATCAAGAGGATAGTGAACAAAAAATTCTCGTTCTGGCAGATTTTTCATTTCACTTCCAAGACTTTTTAAAGAATCTTCTTTTTGTCTCACACGATAAGAGAGATGAATACTAGAAGCCTCTTTGTCGCATATTCCATTTTGAGCTTTTTCACAACTCACATAAAAAGAAGTCTCGGCAATAAAAATGCAAGACGCTCCTGCTTTTGAAAAATCGTCATCACAAGAACACAAAGCACCATTTGTGTCATAACAAATAGAGTCTGAACTCCAATGAGCCTCAAGAAACGGACCTGAGAAAGAAGAAAAAGTACCATCTGAAGTTTCATAGCTCATGCTAAATCCAAGGGCTGTTTCTTGTGACAAAGCAGAACAAGAAGAAGGATTTTCTACACAACTAATTAAATCAGCGTTTTTTGTATCTGTTAAACTTATATAAACAGAAAAAGGTGAACTCACTTTGTTGTATAAATTTTCAGACAAAGACTCCATCACGCGTTTCACATAGATTTTTTTTTTACTCTTTTCTGTAGATCTAAAAAACTCAGCAATACCCATTGTGATCACACCAAAGATAGTCATAGCAACTAGGATTTCAACAAGGGTAGTTCCGATTTGATTATTAAATGCTTTTTTTTTCTTAACCGTCTTAAAACAGGAATTAAATTGCTTATTTTTTTTTAAACTCATAAAAACCCTTTTCACTCAAAAAGGGATGAGAAAGAAAAAATACAACTAGAGAGAGTAACGAGCTCCAAAAAGAAAATCAGAGGAAATAATTAGACCTTCTAAAGGGAGGGCTTTTTCTTTAGCTAGTTCATCACCCTGTAAATTTTTTGTTGTCGCTTTTTCTTGAGTTTTTATTCCTTGCAAAAAAGTAAACTGGTACTGAAATTGCAACTTAACTTTATCATTAAGAGGGAAAGAATTACCAAGAACACCAAGTAAAGCGATACTACTTGTTACTTTTCCAGGAACTATACGGACAGCGTCATTTTTTTCTCGTTTTTCTGTCTCACTCCATGTCTTTAGATGGGTTCCTGTTAAAGCGACTCCTGCTCCCATATAAGGATTAAAATAAGTTTTAATACTCATCAAATCAAAAAGAACTTTAAAATTGAAACCATAAGTCGATACAACAGCTTCATAATCTAAAATCAAAAAGGATCTTGTGTCATCTTCTGCCTCATAACGCATTTGATATTTTTTCATAGGTCTAAAAAGAAAAGATGTTTCAAAACGAAACCACCATAGCTTATAACCAAACAAAAACTCTAAAACAAGAGGATGAACACCTAGCCTAAGATAGCCATTATCTTTGGTCACATCAAGATCAGTCATCTGATAGCTTAGGCCCCAATTACCTCCAATATAAAAAGGAGAATTCTTCTTCGGATTAGCAATTTTATCTTCGCGAGGGATTTCAACAGAATCCTCTTTTATTTCGGCAAAAAGATTAAAAGAACAAAAAATAAAAAAACAAAAAATAATTTTCATCATAAAAACCTTATGTTTTCTCAAATTAGTTCTCTACTTTGCCTAGAGGGATCCATTCATCTCTAATCACTTGCAGATAAATACCATTTAAAACATAATTTCTCTTCAAAAAGAGCTCATTCTTATTTTCAAGCTTAATTTTCCAGCTGCTATCTTTTGTTCTTTTTTTTAGTCCCAACTTAGAGCTAAAAGGCTGTTCTATAGAATCGTGATTCAAATTTATTTTAAAACTTTTATCTTTAGGGTCATAGGAATCTTCGCTTAGCTCATAGCTAGCAGACAAGGTTTTATTATCAATTTTTGTATATGGTTCTATTGTCTCTTGAAACCACCCATCATAAGTAAAGTTAATTTTATCTTTCTTTAAACTCACAGAAAAGGTGTAGCCTTTTTTTCCTTCTTTCTTGTTAATAATTGCTGAAAAAGTGTTGTTTTCAATGAAATTCTCCAGCGTTTCAATTGCTGTAGCTGAGGTCGAAGGTGGTTTTCCTCTGAGATAAACCCACTCTGATTGTCCATCTTTTTTTGCACGAAATAATCCTTTTTTCTCTTTCTTATTTTGAAACAACTTGAGCTTCAAACTACCATTTTCTTCTTTAATTGGTAAAGTAAGTTGATCGGTTTCTTCCTCCACACCTAAAAACTGAGACCACCAATCATCCATTCCTGAATCAAGAGCTATGGATACCAAAAAAGTTTCTTCATTTTTTGAAGAAAAAGAATTTTGTGGCACATCAATATCCATTTTCAAAACTTGCTTTGTATTACTTTCATCAGTTGTAAGTGACCATTTATCTGATCTTCCTACATCTAATATAGCCTCATATTCCTTTCCCTTAACTTTACTCTTCACTGATATTTTAGATTTTTCTTGATCTTCTCTTGTTATAGCTTTCAAAACAGCCATAAGCTTCCCATGCATAACTCCTCTAAGACCAGATGGACTCTGAAAAATCAAATATCGTCCTAAGTGAGAAAAATGCTCAATTGCACTACTAAATATGATTTTTTTAAATAATTTAGTGCTTTCTCCTTCATAATCACCCCAGTTAGCTTGAGATGGTTTAAAAGCAAAATCTCTTCTTTTTACACTCACACTAAAATTTAAGTTGTTATTATCATCACTTGGTGTGTATTCCATTTTTACATGTTCTGTAATCTTTTTGGTATTCTTCAAATGGTGAGATCCTACAACATTAGGCTCCCCTTCACTTTCATAAGTAATTGTGAGAATCCTCACACCATTTTTTTCTTCTTTTTTTATAGCCAAAGAGCCTTCTGTCTTTATAAACCCTGTTACAAAACCAATAACTGGAAATTTATGATTAGTCCAAAATGCTCTTTTTATTTTCCTATTCACTTGATTTTCGTCTTCAGATTTTGCTTCTGCAAAATTGTTTACAGTAATATCTTCTTTAAGTAACTTTAAATTATCATAACTATCTCCATCATCAGGAAAAGCTGTTTTTAAAAATTGCTTTTGAAAAAAATGAACAAATAAAAAAAACGAATTTCTAAAAGATTCCCCATCTCGAGCAACATCATTTGGAAAAACCTCATCTTTATAATAGAGGAAAAGACTATCAATTAAATCGACAGTAATTACATTCCCTTCTTTATCTTTTTTTTCCTTCAAAGAATCTTTGCAGTAGAGTTTGTAATCTATTTGTTGGGAAAATACTTTGTTGGGATCATCACCTTTTATCTCAAACCCTGAAACCGTAAAAGCTTGTAAAGTCTTTAAGTCACAGACTCTATCATCAAGATCTAGAAAATCAGCCCCATCTAGATCTGCACGATAAGTAAGAGGAGATACTCTTCCCTTAGAGGCACAATCAGTGAAAAAACAAGAAAAAATAAAAATTATAAATAAGGCTCTCATGAGCTCTCCAAAAAAATAAACGTTTACAGTATCTGCTTAATTATAATAGAAATAGTATTTTTTGAAAACCTTTTTCACCCTATTAAACTATGTTATTTGGACCCTTTGTCTCGATTGAGACTTAGGTGATTTAAAAGATTGAAACTTGCTCCTATTTTAGGTACACTCAAGCTTAATTTTCAAGAGCATTCAGCTTATTTTTTAAAAATCCGGCACAGCCCACATCTTATGGATTCATTTTGAACGCACCCATTTTTTACAAAAATCAAAGAGTTTTTAGCGAAATGGAGAAAAGCCTAGGTTTAGGGCTGATTCTTCTTGTCAACCTAGAAGAACAAATCGTTCTTGTAAACTTCCCCCTTGTTGAAGAAAAACGTCAATACTCCCTTCGCACGCACCCTTTGCGGCGAGTTTTTTTTCGAAAAGGCCAAACCTTTCAACTAGATGGTAAGACCTATACAATTTTGACTACACAGCTTAGAGATCAATTAGCTTATTATACTTGCCAAGGAGGCGAAGTTTTTCCAGAGTATGATCTACCTCCCTCTTTGGTTGAAGAAACCTCTCCTGCTCAGGAGCTTTTAGAACAGAATATCTCCCCTGCAAAGTTTTATGATCTAAAAAAAGAAGCTCTCGAGCTAAAAAAACACTTTACCCGAGATAGACTCTCTGGACTTGTTACCTCTAGAGTAGATTTACTGCCTCATCAAGTTTACCTAGCTCATAAAATAACAGCCGAAGAAAATCCGCGGGTTCTGTTGGCCGACGAAGTAGGCTTAGGAAAAACTATAGAGGCAGGTCTTATTTATTCTTGTTTAAACGCTCTAGATAAAGCCTCAAGAGTTCTTATTATCACACCCGAAAGCCTTGTTCACCAATGGGCTCAAGAATTTTCACAAGCTTTTGGTAGCCTTTTTTGTGTTCTCACAAGAGATCGCTATGAACAAGAAGATGGCGCTATTATGCTCAATCCATTTGAGGCCAATCCTCTTATCATCACCTCTATTGATGAACTCACAAAAGATCCTGATAAAGCAACAGGAGCAGCCTCTTGCTCTTGGGATCTTGTCATTGTTGACGAAGCTCATCATTTACAGTGGGAGCCTGAAGGCGCTTCTCCTGCTTGGAGCCTTGTAAACCAGATTAGTAAGCAAGCAAAAAGCCTCTTACTCCTCACAGCAACTCCACGACACAAAGGACTCACAACACAGTATGGCCTTCTTCACATGATTGACCCAAAGAAATTTTGTGACTTTGAAGACTTTGTCGTAGAGATGGAAATGCTTGATCAAATAGCATCATGCGCAAAAGAAATAGCTGAAACAAAAAATATCCCACAAAACACAAAAAAACAGCTCGAAATCCTTTTTGAAGGAGATGCTGAACTTCTAGAAACCCTTCACAAAGGAAGTGACTCTATTTGTGAAGATGTGTTAGAAAAATTGATAGATCGTTACGGTACAGGGCGTCTAATTTATAGAAACAGAAAATGCAACCTTGACTATTTTCCAGTTAGAAAAGTTTATCTAGAACCTCTCAAGCCAACAAGAAGCTATCTTGAAAAATTAGAGAACCTAGATCCAGATGATTTAGACCCTAGAGAACTTATGGACTATGCAACAGGACGAAAACTCCTGCTAAATGCTAAGACAATAGCCTACACAGAAGATCCCCGTGCAAAATGGTTAGCAGAGTTTATTCAAAAAAATCCTAATGAAAAGATTTTTGTCATCTGTTCATCCAAGACAAGGGTTTTAGAAGTGGCTCACCATGTGAGTCAAATTTTAAATTTCACAGAAGAAAAATCTAATGAATTTTTTACACTTTTCCACGAAGACAAGTCTCTTCTTGCAAGAGATAAAGAAGCATCAGCTTTTGCTTCTTCCTTATCCCCATCAAAAGTTTTAATTGCAAGCGAACTTGGGGGAGAAGGTAGAAACTTCCAATTCCTGCAACACATAGTTCTTCTTGATCTCCCAACAACCCCTGAATATTTGGAACAAAGAATAGGACGACTTGATCGCATTGGTCAAAAAGGGACTATTCACATTCACATCCCTTATCTACAAGACACCCCTGAAGAAGTTTTTATTCATTGGTACAACAAAGGCTTAGATGCTTTTGGGAGCCAAAGCCCAAGTCATGGAATTATTCTAGAAAATTTAGCAGAAGAGCTTCTAGAAAATCTCGAGAAATTTTTTCCACAATCCCTTGATTTTAAAAACAGAGAAAAACATTTAGACAACCTTGTTTTCAATACACAAAAAGAACTGGCTGAAGTTTCAAAAGAGCTCAAAGAATCACAAGATGTGCTTCTTGATTTAAACTCTTTTAATCACGAAAAAACACAAGTCCTCATGGATCGTATAGACTACCACGAAGACAACCCATTTCTTGAGTCTTTTGTTCACTCTTCATTAGAATCTCTTGGTGTTGACTATGAAAATTATGATGAAAAAGGTTCTCTAAAAATAAACCTAGACTCTCTTTCTTTTATAAGCGATCTGCCTCTTTTTGAAGAATTAGAAAACCGCATACTCACTTTTGAGCGCAACTTATTTTTAAAACAACCAAGCACTTACTTCGCTTCTTTTCCAAGTAAGTTCGTTCAAACACTCCTTGATTTAGCCACAAACAAAGAACAAGGAAGGCTTTCTTTTTCAACTCTTGAAGTCCGAGGTCAGGAAAGAAAAGTCTATCTACAATTCCTCTTTCAGATAAGCGCTTATGGACCAAAACACCTTGAGTTAGAAAGATTTTTTTCTTCAGACATTATTGAATTTTTAATAGATTCAAAAGGACAAGAGCTTAATATCTCTTTAGATTCAAAAGTTCTAAAAGATTTAAAAGCAGACTCTCCTTATAAAGCTATGTTGAAATCTAAAAAATTTATAGACATTTTGACAAGCAGACTTGACGAACTAGAGAGTAAAGTGTTTTCTTGGCAAGAAAACATTCTAAATTTAGTCAGAAAAAACATTGAAAAACAGGCAAAAGAAGATCTCTCACAACTGACCTATCTGATGCAGGTCAACCCCATGTACACCAAAGAAGACTACGAAAAATGTCAAAAAAAATATCATGATATCACTGCTTGCATAAATGAGTCTCGAGCTTCCCTCAGTGCTCTTCGCGTTATTCTTGTGAATCCTTAGAATATTTTTTATCTTCTTCCTTTCTACTTTAATATTGATCAATAGAAAATAATACTTTATTTTTAAATAGAAACATCAGAACTCTACTCATCCTAAGAACTGTTTTGAATCTCTATAATAGTTCATAAAAGAGGTCTTAATGAACAAAGAAAAAGCAGAAGAGATCAAGAAGCATCTATCGAAGTATGGATGGAAATTTAATTTTTCAGAACCTAATAATTTTGAAACAGGATGGAGCACTCAAAAAGAACGCTTTAAAATGGTCATCACCACAAATAACAGCTTCGCCTCTTTCACTGTCAACATCGCTTCTCTTCACAATATTTCAAAAATACTAGAACTAGAAATCTTAAAAAAATTAAATGACTTTAACGATAGAATTTATTTTGTAAAAGCATGCCTCACAAACAACAAAGAAATCATTCTTTGTTGTGATCTTTTCAATCAAAGAAAAATTAATTACAACAACTTCAAACTAACTTTAAGCTTACTGACTTATTATACTCACTACTTCTACCAAGAAGTTTCAGAACTTCTCATAAAAACTAAAAACACACCTTATCTTATTCAATAAAATTTCTATATCTATATAATCATTTAATACTGACTAATCTTTCCTTCAAAAGTGTTTTTCTTTTGACTGTTTCATCTTTATAAACTGCATAATGCAAGCTTCTTTCTAAACCAAAAAAAATAGCTAACTGCTTAGCTCTTGTGAGAGCCGTGTAGAGTAAATTACGATTAAGCATATGAGAATGTTCTGGAACAACAGGGATAAAAACAACAGGAAATTCACTTCCTTGGGACTTGTGAATTGTAATCGCATAAGCTAAAGCTAAATGATTTATTTTTTCATTTTCATAAATAATTAATCTTCCATCAAAGTCAACCACCAAACTTTTATCCTTGAGATCTACACTTGAAACATACCCAATATCACCATTAAAAACGCCTAAATCATAAGCGTTGGAAAGCTGAATCACACGATCACCTGGATGAAACTCGTAGCTATTGTTCTTTAACGATACAGGTTTAGCTTTTTTCGAAAAAATAGCTTTTTGAATCTCTTTATTTAAATTCACACAACCAAGAATCCCTTTTTTCATTGGAGAAAGAATTTGAATAAAGGGCTCTTCAAAACCTCGAGCAGGAAGAGTTTCAAGCAAAAATTCCTTCATAAGAGTCAATACAGATGAAGGTTCTGCCGATAAGAAATGACAATCGCTCATTTCTGTTTTTACAAAATGAGGCTTTAGACCTTCATTAATCTCGTGAGAATGTTTCACAATATCTGAAGACAGTCCTTGTCTAAAAATCTTTGTAAGCCTGAGGCTTGGCACAACTTGAGACTCAATCAAGTGCGACAGTACATAACCAGGCCCAATAGAAGGAAGCTGATCACTGTCTCCAATCAAAATAATTTTGGTCCCTTTTTTAATAGCTTGAAAAAGTTTATCGGACAAAAAAATATCTAACATGGACGTTTCATCTATAATCAAAACATCATAAATAAGAGGGTTTTCTGAATTTCTCAAAAATTTTCCATCTTTTGGAGCCCACTCAAGAAGTCTGTGAATAGTCTTTGCTTCAGATCCTGTTAGCTCATGAAGCCTTTTAGCAGCACGCCCTGTAGGAGCAGCTAAAGCAACCTTTTTCTTTCTTGCTAGAAAAAGATCTAAAATAATACGAGATGTTAAACTTTTCCCAACACCTGGGCCACCTGTCAGAATAAAAACAGGATGAAGAAGTGCCATAAGAACAGCTTGTTTTTGCTCAGTAGACAAGTCCATTTTCAAAGTAGCCAAATGTTTTTCAAGCCAAATATTTAACCTCGCTTCCAGATCTGAAGACTCCTCAGATGAAATCTGATCTTCTAACAGTTCTTTTACTTTTAGAGCTAAATTTACTTCTGCTCTATAGGTTCTTCGCAGGTAAAGACAAGTTTCTTTTTCTCTGACTTCACAGACAAGGACACCCTCTTGCTCAAGACTTAAAAGAGATTGATCAAAAAGAGGTTTTAAAAACTCTGCTTCAAAATTCAAGAGATTACACAATGATTTTAAAGCTTCTTCTTCCTCCAAAAAGCAATGACCACTAGAGCCGGCTTCCCAAAGAACGTGGAGAATAGAAGATTTTACACGCTCAGGAGAACTCTCACTAAGACCAAGAGAAAGAGCAATGGAGTCAGCTTTTAAAAAACTAAAGCCTTTTAATTTTTTCACCAGATTATAAGGATTTTTTTTGAGTTCCTCTTGCACTGAAGTTCCATAAAAATCTATCAACTTCTGGGCAGTTTTTCCTACAATTCCATAACTATAAAGGAAAAGCAGATCGCTTCGCGTTTTACTAACTTCTTTCCAAGCACCAATTAATTTCTGAATCCGATCTCTTGATAAAGACTTAATCTCCCATAAACGTTCAATATTTTTATCAAGAACAGCAACCGTTTCAGTTCCAAAATGATCAACAATCGCCAAAGCTGTTTTTTTACCAATACCAGGAAAAATATCAGAGGACAGATACTTCAAAAGTGCTTGTTTTTCCTCTGGAACAAATGGAAGAAATTTTTCGACATTAAACCCGCGGCCATACTTCTTGTCATTTACCCAAACTCCTTCAATAGAATAGCTTTCTCCATCAGGGAAGGGTGGAATATTTCCATGAATTACAAGATCAGCTTTAGATGACATCTGTTGGCATAGAAAAACCCCCCACCCCTTTGCAGAATCATAGTAAATCTGCTTCTTAATGAGAATTTCTAAAGAGCAAAGCTTCGATGAGTCCACTTGCTGTTCCATTTTATAATCCTGATTACAAGAGGCTTTTTGCCCCGAATAGACGCCTATGTCATTAAAATTTCAGATATTTTTTTAATTTAAAAAATAAGAACTCAATTCTAGCAATTTTTTTCTAAAAAAACCACTGAACAAGACGATACAAGAAAATATAAACCCACAAACATAAAAGGCTCTCTCATGAAAATAAATGTCAACTTCAAAAAACTAAAGGCATCAGACCCTATAAAAGAATACACACAAGAAAAACTCACTCGAGAATTAGATAAGTTTAATTCTCAAGTCGAAAGTATTGAGGTTGTAATCAGTCCATCTGGACGAAACTACAGTGCCAGTTGCCATGTTAAAGGCAGTTCTAATTCAAGCTTTGTGGCAGAAGGTCTTGGCGAAGAAACTCACAGCGCTGTAGATAATATGATCAAAAAAATTGATCATATCTTAAGGAAAAACAAAGAAAAAACTGTGAAGCATAGAGCTCATCATGCTGGTAATAAGGAATACCAAGACTACTCCTTCGAAAATAGCTACCTAGAAGAAAAAGAAGAAAAAAAGAAGAAAAAAAAGAGGTCTTAAAACTAAACAAAAAATTTTCTGAAACTTATACAAACACTTATAGAAAATTTAGCATTCTCTTTTTCCTTATAAAAAAATTGAACTTCGACTAAATCTTTAATGACATCAAAAAACTTGACAATAACTTCATCTAAAGATTTTTGTGCTATAGTTTTTTTATGTTCAAAAAAAAAGTAAGACTCATGAATAGGAGTATCAGAAAGAATTTCAAGCAAAATATACTTATAGTCTGTTTTTTCTTCACAAGAAATCAAAAGGTCAAGCTCTACTGTTTCTTTTCTTTTAGCGAAAAAATACGAAAAACAAAATACAATATAAGAAACAACAGCCGAAGAGCCATGGAAAATATGAGAAATTAACATTCGGTCATAAAAAAGATTAATTTTTACTCCCATATTTTCCAAACAAAGGTTAGACTCTTTTCTAAAGAAATGAACAAACTCTTTAAAAGTGACAGAAGATTTTGAAATTCTTTTAGACTGAATCGATATAATTGTTAAAAATAGTTTTACATTTAAGTAAGCTTCTCCCAAAGATTTTTTAATTACACTCACCTCATTTAATTCACTTTTAACCAAATCAAGTAAGCCTTGAATTTGGGCCAAAGGGGTGTTTACATTATGACTAATAATAGAAATCACCATACGTCTAAAATTTTTAAGATCTTGATTTTCTTTTTCACGAAGGAGGTCAATCTCGCGACAATATGATGCATAGGACAGTTTCAAAAACCCGCCTACAAGGGCAAGAGAAAAAAGAAAAAATGACAAAGCTGCAACGGGTATATAAACACGGAAAAAGAAAACAAAAAAAGCATTAAAAAACAAAGCAAACAACATCAACATAAGTGTGAAACAAAAAATACCAAAAAAATCAAACGAAAATAAAAACAAAATCATAAGGGAAAGAGAAAAAATCCAAAACAAGAATCTAGTTTGATTAGAAGCAATAGAAATAAAATCATGATCTGAAATTTGTTGCAAAAAATCGTACCAAAAAAGACTCCTTGAATAGTGTTTATTGGAAAACAAATGAGTGATTTTCTCTTCTTCTCTCTTATTTTCTTTTTTTAGCAAAAAATCTACAAATACAATCTTGTCCTCTAAAAATGAATTAGAAAGTAAAATATCCACCTCATTTTCTTCTTCTATATAAAAAACATTCTGAGAAGGAGCTAAATATACAAGAAACGAAGGGAGAGTTCGATAAAGCCCTTGCGATAAAAAACTAAACTCTTTCTCTTTACAAAAAGAATCTATCAAATACTTTCCTATCCAATTTTTTCGAGCTCCGTTGTAAACACAAATTCTTTGTTGAGTTAATTCACAAGTATCATTTTCAAGAATAAGAATTTTAGAGTTTTTTAAACTTTCTTCTAAAAGTCTATTTCGACTAGGGTCTAAAGTAAATACTGTTTTGGTTTTTGAAGAAACTCTCTTAAAGAAAGATTTTCTTTCTTCATTTTTTAGAAAAAAATCTAGATAAAAGAGAAAAATAAATTTTGGTTTTTTTTCATATATTTTTTTTAAAACTTCCCATTTCCATTCCTCAGACAAATAGCCAAGACTCAAAAATATTTGATTGTTTCTTAATTTAGGAATTCTTTTCCCTGCTAAAAAAAGACTAGCATCAATCCATCTTTCTTCAATTTCAGCAATAAGACTTCTGTGTTCTTGGCCTCTAAAAAGACTAAATGCCAAAAAACACAACAAAAGAATCATAAAGAAAAAAGGAAAAAAAATTCTTTTAAACCAATCATTCATTTGTTAGAATTTTAAAAAAAAATCTTGAATATAGAATTAAATTTTTCATCATGAGTCACCCAAAAATCAAGTTCAATTTTTTCAGCAATAGCTTGGCTTAAATAAAGCCCAAGACCATACCCCTTAGCAGAAAAATTAATTTTAGCTTCTTTTTCAAAATTTGAAACAAAGTTTTGAGCTCCCCCTTCAAAAGAAGTAAATCCAGGCCCTTGATCACAAACGCTGAAACAAAACCTTCCACATTCTTCTTCATAAGAAATTTTTACTACCGTGTTTTCATAAGTATATTTAATCGCATTAAATATAATATTATAAACGACAGCTTGAAACAAAACGCGATCTGTTGTGATTTTCACAGAATCTTTAATTTGAAGATCTATGTGAATTTTTTTTTCTATAATTTTTTCTTCAAAAGTTTTTAAAAGATCAAAAACCAATTTTTTCAAGTCAAAAGTAGTTTCACAAAGCCCTGTTTTTTCAAGAGCCAAAACATAGTGATAAAGCCCTTTTACATGAGAAAATGCTACAGTTGATTTTTCTTTTAATGTTTTTTGCATATCAGATTGCACATAATTCTCTTGTCTTAAAAGAAAATTTTCTAAAAACAACCTACTCTCATCTAAAAACTCATCAATTTCCTTTAGGACTCTAACAAAAAGAGTGTTATCTCTATTGGAATCTCTATTTTTAACTCGTAAAGATTCACTATACAAGGCTTTAAGCTTGATCTCTTTTTTTTCCACATAGAAAGAGCCTAAAAAAGAACCTAAAAAAGAAATACCTACCAAAACAAATCCATCCAAAAAAATATAGCAGTTTTGAAAAAAATAGAAAGATATCAAAAATATCAAACCAATTTGAAAAAAATTATATACAAAACCCAAATAACGATGGTCAAAAAACCAAGAAAAAAAAGCTAACATGAACAAAAAAAACTGAATCAAAATATGAGAGAAAATTTCATCGTGTTTTATATATTCTTTTCGAAGCAAATTGGAAGCTATATTGGGGTAAAGAAACACAAGTGGGATTCCAAACTCTTCAGGAGACTCATCCCCATGCCAAGGAGTGTTAAAAGAACTCCCTTGGCCAAGACTTGCAGATGTTTTATGGAATTCGCTAGATCCTACAAAAACAATTTTTCCGGAAAAATTACTTTGCTCTCTTTCTAAATTTTTAAGAGAGATCACTTTTAAAGATTTTTTATTATAATAATTTATAAGAAAAGAATCTTTTTTGAAAGAACTTTTATTTGCTTCATGAAAAAGTTCTTTTTTCCACTCATCAAAAAAATCCTCGCCCTTATCTTCTCTGACCAAGGATTCTAAAGAAGACAAAATCCCTTCACCTTCTTCTTCTAAAATAGGATAAGTTCGAATCACTTCTCTTTTGAAAACTCGATTTCCTTTTAAATTTAACACAGGGAAATCTTTTTCCTTCAAAAAAGAAAAGCCATAAGAGCTTGTGACACAAAAATAACTATTTTTATTTGAAGAAATGAATGATTTTAAATTTTTAAAATAAAAAAAATCTTGATTGAAAGAAAAATTAGAGAGAATAAAATAAACAAGTCTAGGCCTCTGTGTATTTATTTTTTTTAATAGATTTTGAAAACCTTTTTCTCTTTCTATAGGACTAAAAAATTGGAGCTTTGTACTATCTACCAAAACAAAATCTTCAGAAAAATCTGGTCTTCTTGAAATTTTTGTTAACACATCAAAATAAAACTCATTAAAAGCTATCTTAATTTCAACGAGGCTATGAGAAATAGAAAATAGAACTAAAAAACTTAGAAAGAAAAAGCCTATACTTTTAATCACATCTGAAAAAGACTTTTTTATCAACTCGCGGCTCTCTAGCTAAAAGATAGCTATAAAAAACAAAAAATTCTATTTTTGATTATGCCGTTTCATAGCTACTGCTATTTCTTTTTTAGCTGAGTTTTGTTTATCACTTTCTCTCTTATCAAAATTTTTCTTACCACGAACAAGCCCTATTTCAACCTTAATAAGAGACCTTGTTTCATAAACTCTTAAAGGAACAAGAGTCATTCCTCCTGACTGCAAATGATTAGCAAGTTTAATAAGCTCTTTCTTATGCAAAAGAAGCTTTCTTCTTCTTACAGGATCGTGATTCATAAAACTGGCTTGTTCATAAGGGTTAATATGAACCCCCTCCAAAATAGCTTCTAAGTTTTGAGTTATAACAACCCAACCTTCCCCTAGGCTAATTTTACCTTGGCGGATAGACTTAATCTCACTTCCAACTAAGCTAATACCTGCTTCAATCTTTTCCATAATAATAAAACTGTGATGCGCTTTTCTATTTCTAATTTCTAAACGCTGTTTAGTTATCTTACTCACTTTTTAAATCACTTTCTGAAATGAGCCCTCTATAATTCTTTCAGGATGAAAGAATTGGAATAGCTCCTAAAAAAATATATTTTAAACTACAACAATCTTTGCTAAAATCCAAGCCGCATTGGATACATAATACAGCTTAGTCAAGACGATAATATAATATGGAAGCGAAACCTTAGGCTATTGATAAACGCTGTAAAAAAAAATTCACCTGTTATTACAAACTATTAGATTGCACTAAGCGGGATAATTTGATCCTCAAACCTCAAACTCTTCTCGTTGAAATACAGAGGATTTATGGAACAATTATTTACTACTGTTCGAGAAAGCTGCTCCAAGCAAAAGTGGTCAAAAGCAATTGAACTCAGCCGTATTGCAGAAATTCAACTTGAAGCTTACAGCAAAAATGAGTGTTCTTTGACACTGCTCAACCCGAGAAAAGCCGTTTCCTCCTCTGTGAAACTATGGTTTGAGGATGAAGATTGGAGCTGTGATTGTGATTCTAAAGAAGACCCCTGCCTTCATGTGGCAACCTCTACCATTATGTTGCGCAATGACGAGTCTATTCTTACTAATTTCAAAGACAATAATTCAGAACCTAAAAATAAAACAAAGATCAGCTATGATTTTTCAAGAGCTGATGGCTGCCTCTTTTTGAAAAGAACGATTGTTAGTGGTAAAAAAAATATTCCTATAACATCTACTCTAGCTTCTCTGGCAACTGGCAGAATTATTGGGCCTAAGGTCATCCCCACAAGAAATGACTACGCTATAGAGTCCCTTCTTGAAACCCAAGGGGAAACTCATCTGCCAAAAGGAAAAAAAATTTCGACTCTTTTTGTCTACTTATCAAAAGCTCCTCTTGTGCGTCTTGACGGAAAAAAAATTCTAGTCTCTACAAAACAGACAGGATTTCAAGTTTGTATAAAAGATGAAGGCCCTGGGGTGCTCGTTTATGGTAAACAAGACTCTGCAATCAAAGAAGTCTACCGTAATGGTATTGCTCTTTGTGATAAAGTCCTTCACCCATTAAATATGGTGAAGCTAAGCAAACCTCTTCTAAAACTTTTAGCAGAAGGAAAATTTTTTGGGCAAAAAGAGGTCGCTTATGTTGTTTCTGAGTTAATCCCTGAGCTAAGCCTAAAATTTCCAATAGAAATTCTTTCCAAGAAAATACCAGAAGCCATCCACACTAAGCCAAGAGTGGAATTCTTTCTCGAAAGAAAAGGGCTGAACCTAGAAACTGTCGCAAAAATTGTCTACGGTGACCCGATTATTGCTACCATTGAAAATTCTCAACTTGCTTTGACAGGCAAAGGTATCCCGGTTAGAAATTTAGAAGAAGAAACAAATTTACAAATTCGTTTTCATAGTCATTTTAATTTTCACTTAGAAGAAAATCACGAGTTCACAAGCAAAGAAGCTATAGAATTTGTGCAAAAACTTGGAGAGTGGAAAAACAACATCAAAAAAGGCTCTAAGACAGAGGAAATTACTGAATTTTTTTCTGTTCATAAAGGCCTTAAAAATTCTCTTTCCTTCACACAAAAAGAAAATAACACACAACTTTCAGTACAATTTAAACTAGACTCTATAACAGAGGAAGGTACCAAAACCTTAAGCGCCAACACAGAAGATGTTTTTAGAGCCTGGAAAGATGGTGAAAGTCTAGTACCGCTTATAGAAGGGGGCTGGGCAGAAATTCCAAAAGCATGGCTTGATTTACACGCAGAGAAGCTGTTAGAAATTCTACAAGCCTGCAAAGAAAAAGGAAATGTCCCTAAGTTTATTTCTCATAGTGTTATGGATTTTGTCAGTCAATTAGATGAAGATATCACTATTCCTGAATCCCTTAAAAAAATTAGCGAAGAACTGAACTCATCTAGTCACGAAACACCCGTACTTCCTGCTGATCTCCAAGCATCACTCAGGCCTTACCAAGAAGAAGGGATCAGTTGGCTTTATTTCCTGAAAAAAAATTCTCTCGGTGCACTCTTAGCAGATGATATGGGGCTTGGAAAAACTCTTCAATCAATATGCCTTTTAGAAAAAAGAAGCTTAGTGATTGCCCCTACTAGCGTTATCTACAACTGGGAGCAAGAAATTAGCCGCTTTCGTCCAAAACTGAAAGTAAATGTTTTTCATGGTCTATCGAGAACTTTAAAAGACATTGAGAACTCCGTTACTCTTACTACTTATTCTATTGCACGTCTTGATCATCACCTATTATCTAAAATAACCTGGAACATAATTATTTTAGACGAAGCTCAAAACATTAAAAATCCAGAAAGTAAAATTTCTCAAGCTATTTTCAACCTGGAAAGTCACTTCCGTTTAGCTCTCACAGGAACTCCTATTGAAAATCATTTAGAAGACGTCTGGAGCTTATTTTATTTTCTAAACAGAGGACTCCTCTCTTCAAGAAAATCTTTTTCTCAACGTTACATAAAACCAGGTGAGACAAACGAAGAAAACTTAGCTCATCTTAAAAACAAGTTAAAACCGTTTGTGCTAAGAAGACTGAAGTCTGAAGTAGCGAAAGATCTTCCAGCAAGAACCAATGTCATTCTTTACAATGAACTCGAAGAAAATGAAAAAATTACGTATAAAGCCATCGAAGCTGCTACAAAAAAAGAACTTCTTGAGCAAATGAATCTCAAAACTAGCAACATGATGAAAGTGCTTGAAGCTTTACTACGCCTCAGACAAGCAGCTTGTCATATTGGAATGCTTCCTGGACAAGAAGCGACCTCTTCTTCAAAAGTTTCACTTCTTATGTCTTGCTTAGAAAAATGTGTAGAAGGTGGACATAAAGCACTTATTTTTTCACAGTGGACTAAATTCTTAGATCTAATTGGTCAAGAAATGAAAACACGCTCTATGAAATTTTTACGAATTGATGGAACCACACAAAAAAGAGGAGAAATTGTTAAATCCTTTCAAGAATCACAAGAACACCCCTTTCTTTTGCTTTCTTTAAAAGCAGCAGGCATTGGGCTCAATCTCACAGCAGCTGATCATGTGTTCATCATGGACCCATGGTGGAATCCTGCTGTAGAGCAACAAGCAGCTGACAGAAGCTACCGGATTGGACAGGATAAACCTGTGATCGTTCATAAGATTGTCACAAAAGGGAGTGTGGAAGAAAATATTCTCAAGCTTCAAGAGAAAAAGAAAAACCTTGCAAACGCTATTATTGGAGAGAACAATAAAGCCTACAAATTGACTCGCGAAGACATGATTAGCTTATTCCAATAAAAAGGCTACTCTCATGATAAATATCAAAAACTTTGAAAAAGCCTGGGCTGTAATTTTAGCGGGAGGAAATGGAACACGCTTTTGGCCAAAGTCCTTGGAACGTAGACCAAAACAATTAGCTATTCTTGGCACAAACAAAAAAACCATGCTCGAAATAACACTTGATCGTCTAGATAGTATTATTCCAAAAGAAAGGCGAATCATTGTTACAAACGAAGCACAAATGGAGCTCACAAAAAAAATAGCTGCAGAAAGCTGTCACCATTTTATTCCTGAACCTGTTGGAAGAAACACGGCAGCAGCTCTTGCTATAGCAGCTCTTGAGATAAAATACTTAACAAACTCTGATAATGATATTGTGATGCTTTCTTTTCATGCTGACCACATCATTAAAGACTGTGACCTGTTTTTAAAAAGCTTAGAAGAAAGCGTGAGTGTTGCTAAAGAAAATTATCTTACTTTAATAGGAATAAAACCAAATACACCAGACACAGGTTTTGGTTATATCAAAGCGGGAAGCCAGATCAATAAAGAAAACTGTCTTAATAGCTACGAAGTTCGTCACTTTTTTGAAAAGCCCAAAAAAGAAGTAGCTGAAGCCTACCTAAAAGAAGGGAGCTACTTCTGGAATTCTGGCCTTTTCGTTTGGAAAAACAATGTTTTTTTGTCAGAGATAGAAAATAAGCTGAGTGACACTTTCATAAAATTGACACACTTTTATGAAAAAAATAGAAATGAAAAAAATTGTTTCTCGCAAAAAAATTTTTTAGAACTCTATAAAACTCTTGAAAATATTTCTGTTGATCACGCTATCTTTGAAAAAAGTAATAAAATAGCTATGACAACAACTAATATGAATTGGATGGATGTTGGCAGCTGGGACGCTCTTGCAAAAGCATTTCCAAGGGATAAAAATGGAAATGTGACCTCAGGAGATTATTTTCTTTTTGAAACTAAAAACTGTGTGATCGATGCAGGTGATAAATTTGTGGCAACTCTTGGTCTTGAAAATTTAATTGTAGTTACTGTGGATAATTCTATACTTGTTTGCCACAAAGACAAAGCTCAAGAGGTGAAAAGAGTTGTAGAGTTTCTCAAAGAAAATGATAAAACAAAATTCTTATAAAAACATTTCTCAACTTTACTCAGATTGCACTAGACAAAGATTCAATTTTTTCCTCAAGACCTTATAATCATGTTAATTATGAGTAATGTTTTTATGACTTTTGCTTGGTATGGACATTTAAAGTTTAAAAGCAAACCTTTACTTTTAATTATTCTAATTTCTTGGGGAATTGCTTTCTTTGAGTATTGTTTGCAAGTCCCTGCAAATAGAATGGGTCACCAGTTTTTATCTGCACCCCAACTTAAAATTTTGCAAGAAGTTATCACCTTTACTGTATTTGCTATTTTTAGCTCTCTCTACCTTAAAGAAAAACCAACGAGCTATGATCTCATTGCATTTTTTTTCATAGGAGCTGCAGTTGCTATCAGTATTTTCCAACCAAAATCTTAGAGAGTAACTTTTCTCACTTTAAAAAAACGTCCTTTTATTTTTTCTTCAGTAAGAATTTTATAAGCAAAAGAGGCTCTTTCTTTTTTTATAGCCACAAAAGTATGAAAATCAAAAATATCAATTTTCCCAACATCATTGCTACTAAGTACTTTAGAAGCTGTAAGAGCCCCTAAAACATCTGTTGGTCTCACTTTGTTTTTACGGCCACCAGAAATTGAAAAAGAAACCATAGGAGCTTCATAAGATCCTGAGGATTTTTCTTTATAATTGGGTTCAATTAGTTTTACCTCTATTTTTTGGTAGGCTTCAATATTTGTGATACGATTTTTATCTTTTCTAGTACACAGATTCCATGCAAAACCACTCTGCCCAGCTCGTCCTGTTCGACCAATTCTGTGCACATGAACCTCTGGATCTCTTGCCAGATTATAATTAACAACAGCAGTAAGATCTTTCACATCAAGACCTCGAGCTGCTACATCCGTAGCCACAAGAATAGAAAGACTCTTCTGAGTGAAAAGGGTAAGAACATCTGTTCTTTCATACTGATCAAGATCACCATGGATAGCTAAAGCAGAGAACCCTTCTTTTTTTAAGCCTTCAGCTAAATCATGACACCCCTGTTTAGTTTCACAAAAGATAATTGTCGATTCAGGTTTTTTTGAGCTAAGTAAAGATTTTAAAACAAAAAATTTATTATCATCTTCTGTCTTGAAGAATATTTCTTCAATTTTTAAAGGCTGAGCTTTGCTTTCAACTTTAATGATCTGTGCACTTTTTTGATATTTCTGTGACAAATTTTTAATATTCTCAGGATAAGTAGCTGAAAAAAGAAGCGTTTGTCTGTTTTCTTGAGGAAGACAGCTGACAATAAAATCAAGAGAGTCTGAAAACCCCATATCAAGTATCCGATCAGCTTCGTCAAGGACAAGAGTTTTTAACTTCTTGAGGTAGAGTGTTTTACGACCAAGATGATCTTCTAGACGACCAGGTGTTCCAACAATACAATGGGCACCATGCTCTAAAGAAGCTGCTTGAGGACCAAAAGGAAGCCCTCCGCAAAGAGACACAACTTTTACATTCCCCATAATTCGTGCAAGTTTTCGAATTTCCTTAGCAACTTGTTCTGCTAACTCTCTTGTTGGGCAAATAACAAGAGCTTGCACATTTTTTTGAGAAGAATCAATTTGTGACAAGACGCCAAGGGCAAAAGCAATTGTTTTACCACTACCAGTGTTTGCTTGAGCAAGTATATCTTTACGAGCAAGGATTAAACCAAGTGACTTCTCCTGAACAGGAGTCATCGTATGATAGCCTAATGACTCTAAGTTTTCTAATATTTCTGATTTTAAATTGAGTTGAGCAAAAGATGTCATTTTCAAAAGAACTCTCTTTGATTTATAAAGGATAGATCATAATATTTTTTGCAAAAATTTCAAAGGGCTAAATCTTAACCTCCTTATATTTTAGTAAAATATTCAGCGCTTCTGCTCAAAAACCTCCGTAATTTCCCAAATAGTTTTTTAACGTTAGAGCTGTTAGAAATCTTACATTCAGATAAGAAGAACCTATAGCTATGGGTAAAATATGTGTCATTTAAAAGACTGGGTGTTTCATCTATGCCTGAAACGCTTTGTTATCTTATTTGTGTTTAGCAACTCTCTTTTGGCTCAAAAGAATGAAGACCCCTCTTCAAGTTTTAAACCAACACAAATAACAGAAATTATAGAATTTAAAGATATTTCTTCTAGCTACACAATGGGCTATGGGTACGAAGAAACAGGACGACAACTGGTACCACTTGCTATTTATGATAAAACTTTCCCAAATTTTGGAAACAGAAAACAAATTCTCCATCTTCTCTTAGCTTCTATTGGAGTTGGTGATTTCAACTTGAATGAAATTATTTCAAAAGTGAAAAAACATCATCACAAGAAAAAAAGAAAAGTCCTAAAAGATTTAATTGCAGATGATTTTTTAAAGACACTCAAAAAGAAAAATTCCATACTATACCCTGATGATTGGTGGAAAAATCCGAATCTAAAATGGAAAGAAAAATGCAAAAGTATTCTAGAAAAAGAGAAACCAAAACGTATTCCTCTTGATTGTCTTGTTTTGAAAAGATCTTCTTTTGAGGATCGTATTGCAAAAAAATTACATGGGATTGTTTTTCGTTTTCTTTTTGAAGAAGACACTTGGACTGATGTTCAAAAAGCATCTTACTTTTACAGAAATGATGATGGAAACTATGAACTCATAGTTTCTGAAAAAGAAAAAAAACTAGCTCCCACGAAAATTATTGATTTAAGAGGGTATAACACTTCCTTCAAAAAAGCTTATTCGTGGAGTATTCAAACAACTCTTCTCAAAACACTAATCGGTCAAATCCCACTGCTTCCTTACCCTCAAATTGTTGTGGCTATTCTTGAAAACTTTTTCAATTATATTGAGGTTTTAAATTTATTTAAACAATCAGAAGCTCTCATTCTGCTAATCGAGGCCTATCATGGAAATAAAAACTCACCTTTTTATGGGAATTTAAATGAAGATCAAATTAAATATGCGATTCGCTATTTAAGAAGAGGAGAAGTTTTTATATCCTCTGTCATAAGAAATGCTTTTCAAAAAAAAGAACTGCTAGCTGATAAATATTTACAAAACTGTGATGAGAAGTCTAAAAAAAATTTCGCCTACTTGCAAAAAAAGGGTTATAATTTAACACAACTTGGAGAGTCTTATGCTTTAGCTTCAAAAAAAGATGAAACAGGAAAACTAGAAGAACTCAAAGTTTTTTCTCTCTTAAAAAGAAAAACATTTAGAAGAAGACCTCATTCTGTTGTTGATTTTTTAAACACTAAAAAAGATTACACTAAAAGAACTATTTTGAATGGACTTTTAGTTGGAATGAATTTTATTTATATTCCAATTCCTGTTGTACCAACACTTATCAAACTTCTTTATAAAGAAATTTTTATCAGAGAAATGCAGAGATACCAAGCTCAAGAAGGAGGATTTCGTAGCTTCACAGACTATAATAGAGACGAAATTAAAAAAGCTTTAGAAGATCAGAATGTAGATCCAAGTAAAATTGAACAGTATATGACTTCTATTTATGAAATCATAAAGCTAAGAAGCTTAAACCCTCTTATTCTAAGTCAAGAAGAAAGAGAGGTCAGGAAAAAACAAAGTGAGCGTTGGATTTTATCTCATTATGAGAACTACGAGCCTTTTTGATCTGTGAAAGTACCAAAATGAAACCGCTTTGTAGTTTCATTTTGGTACCACATATTTTTTTGAAACCAATTTTCCACATAATTTCACTTCATATCTACAAAATAACCACCAAAAAAACATCTCAAATAAACGGCACACAAATTGCTTAATAGAAAAGTAGATATTAACCCCTCGAAAAAAAAAGAAAGGGTCCAAATGAAACTGAAACTGTACACATCACTTCTAGCTCTTTGTCTTACTGGCTCTAGCTTTCTACAAGCTAGCGTGCCTTCTGATCGCATCTACATCGAAAGAGTCAGCGCCATGGGAACTGGTTGCCCAAAAGACACTGCTTTCATCAACATTTCACCAGACAAACAAGTGTTCACTGCTATTTTTAGTGCTTTTCAAGCTGTTATCGATCCTTTTTCTCCAGCAACAAGTTATGCCGATCGTCAAAAAAGATGTGACCTTGCTGTAAAAGTCCATGTTCCACACGGATGGCAGTTTTCTGTTTTTCAAGCTGACTATGAAGGTTGGTATGATCTTCAAAGAGGGATCACAATGACTCAAACATCTACTTATCATTTCCAAGGTAATGATCGTCACGGAAAAAGATCTGTTATTTCTGCTGACTCAAGAAACATTAGCGGAAACTTCCACTTTGTTGATGAAGTTGGTGTCAACTCTGTAGAGTGGTCTGCTTGCGGAGCCCCAAGAAACATGTTCATTACAAGTGAACTCCGACTAAGCAGCACAAACCAATCAGCTGTGGGAGTTGCAGGGATTGATGCCATCGAAGGACAATTTAAATTAAAATCCAGCTTTGGTATCCGTTGGAGACAATGTCGTTAATCACTTTTTAGACGTTGAAGCGAAACTCCATAACATCTCCTTCTTCGACCACATACTCTTTTCCTTGGTTTTGAAGAAGGCCCTTTTCTTTAAGGGCTGCTACTGTTCCAGATACTTCTAGGTCTTTTATTTTATAAACTTCAGCACAAATAAATCCTCTTTCAAAGTCTGAGTGAATCACTCCTGCAGCCTGAGGAGCTTTTGTGTTTTGTTTAATAGTCCATGCTCTAATTTCTTTTTTACCTGCTGTAAAATAAGTTCCAAGCCCAAGAAGATTATAACCAGAACGAATAAGACGAGACAGACCAGACTCTTTCAGCCCAAGACTTTCAAGAAACTCAACTTGCTCTTCTTTGGGTAAAAGACTAAGTTCATGTTCAATTTTGCCTGAAAGGACTATGAAAGAAGCTTTTGTTTCGTTTGCAAATTTTTCAACAGCCTCCACATAAGCATTTCTTCCATCTCTTTCAACCATAGACTCTTCATCCACATTGCATACATACACCACAGGTTTTGCTGTGAGTAAATGAAGATCCCTGTAGGCATCTAGAATTTCTTGTACTGTTTGATAAGGTGTTTTATCAAAAAGACGGGCTGGTTTAAGCTCTTGCAAATGAGTATGAAGAGCTTTTAACATAGCTAAGATTTCAATTTCTTTTTTTGTTCCACCAGATTTCATGAATTTTTCGTAACGCTTCAAGGTGTTCTCCACCGTTTCGTTGTCACAAAAAATAAGCTCATTCTCAATGATATCAATATCTCTCAGCGGATCAATACCACCTTCAACATGTATCACATCAGAGTCTTGAAAGCATCTCACCACATGAGCAATCGCATCGACAGAACGAATATGACCAAGGAATTTGTTTCCAAGTCCCTCACCTCTTGAGGCTCCTTTTACAAGACCAGCAATGTCTACAAACTCAACGCTTGTTGGAATAAGACGCTCTGCTTTAATATATTTGTTGATAAGAGCTAGTCTCGCATCAGGCACTGCAACACGCCCAACATTTGGCTCAATAGTACAGAATGGATAATTCTCAGAACCCACATTAGCACTTGTTAGTGCATTAAAAATTGTTGATTTACCAACATTAGGAAGGCCTACAATGCCGCAATTAAAACCCATTTCTAGCTCCGCATATTTATATAGTCGAGAGGCAGTCCCAAATCATTTTCTTTGAAATGAGAAATCACCATCTGAAGTTCATCGATTTTTTTACCTGTAACACGAACAAGCTCTTCTCTCACTTGTGGTTGTACTTTTAAATTCAAGTCCTTAATAGCTTTCACAACTTTCTTAGCTTCTTCTTTCGAAAGGCCTTTTTTTAAAGTAACCTCTTGTCTAATAATACCACCAGAACCAGCGACTTCAGATGCATAAACAAGACAGCGACAATCAAGTCCTCGTTTCGCTACTTTAGTTTCAAGCATAGACTGAATCGCTCTAAGTTTAAGCTCATCGTCTGCTATTATTTTTATTTTTTCGCCTACTTTATCGAAGGAAACTTCAGACTTTCCACCTTTAAAGTCAAATCGATTAGAGATTTCTTTACTTGTCTGATTGACAGCGTTATCAATCTCTTGCAAATTAACCTCACAAACAATGTCAAAAGATGCCATAAAAGGCTCCTATAAATTCTATAAACTCTATTTAAACTATAGGACTCCAAAAGCCTCAAAAATGTAGGTCAGTACCAATGAATTTAAATAGTCTCGATGAAATAAAGCACTATATCATACAAAATTTTAAGCTTGAAGACTTAATTAAAGAAGACTGCGACATTAAAAAAAGCGGCTCACGCCTCATGGCGTGCTGCCCTTTTCATGAAGAAAACACGCCAAGTTTCTATATATTTTCAGACCATTATCACTGTTTTGGCTGTAAAGCACATGGAGACGCTATCAGCTATGTGAGGGAAAAAAAAGGTCTTGGCTTCATAGAAACTCTTGAATATCTCGGAGCTAAACTAGGAATCGACACAAGTCCTCTCAAAAAAAACAAAATTGACAAAAAAGATTGGGAAAACAAATCAAGGCAGCTCAAGGCCTTCCAACTAGCACAAGATTTTTTTGTGAAACAGCTTTTTAGCCCACTCGGCAAAGAAGCTTACCACTATATAAAAAAAAGAGGTTTCAGTGACGAACAAATCAAAGCCTATGGGTTTGGTTTTGCTCTGAATTCTCCAAACGCTCTTGCTCAGCATTTACATGAGAAAAACTTCAGCGGCTCTGAACTTGAAGAATACTCTCTTGTAAACAATGGTGGAGAAAATAAATTCTATGATTTCTTCCGCGGAAGAGTGATGATCCCTATTCGTGATATCCAAGGAAAACTCATCGCCTTTGGAGGTAGAACCCTTTTACCTACAAGCCCACAGAAATACAAAAATAGCCGCTATGACAAAAAATATTTTCTCTTTGGTCTTGATCACGCTCACAAGGCAATCAAAAAAACAGGTAAAGCCATTGTGGTGGAGGGCTACCTAGATGCTATGCGCCTTTGGAGCTTAGGCCTCGATCACACAGTTGCTTGTCAAGGAACAGCCTTCACTTTTGAGCATATGCAACAGCTCAAAAATTTAGCCAGAGAAGTTTACGTCTTATTTGACGGTGATCGCGCAGGAAGATCTTCAGCCTTAAAACTTGTGAGTGACTCCCAAAGAATTGAAGGGGTTTCATTCTATTTCACAGAACTTCCTGAAGGAGAAGACCCTGATAGCTATACTGGAAAAAATGGAATAGAAAAATTAGGTGATTTACTTAAAAAATCTCTACCACTGATTGAGTTTGTCATCAAAGATAAATTTGCGACAACCCCAGAACAAAGAACCCCAGAACTTCTGAAAAATGAAATTCTTCCATGGATTAAGAGCACAAAAGATCCTCTTGAGCGAGCCTACTTCCTAAAAAAAGTATCGGAGTTATCAGGATTAGATGAAGCCACTTTGAAATCAGGACTCTTAGCGCATAAACTCCCAGAAAAAAAATACGAGCAACCACTTTCGCAACAAGAAGTCAAACTTGAGGTAAAAAAAGAGCACAGTATCCCCTTTCAACAGCTACCTCAATATGTGAAGGATCTTTTTGGACATCTTTATTTTGCAGCTCGAAGTGACGAGCTTGATCTCAAATATTTAAAAACACTTTTAACCAAGCAAATTCACTTAGATTACCCTTGGTCCTCTTTAGCAGAAGAGCTTTTTCTTCACTTAGAAAGAGAAGAAGGCTCCTGCTTCAAAGAAGATCCTTACATATTCCCCTCTGTGAACAACTCTGAAGTGGGGGCTTTTATTTTTTATCTGAGAGAGCATAGAGGCGCTTTTACTTGCGAGAATAGAGCTCACTTGATTCAAAAACTTATGCGAGAACATGAAAAAGCAGGGCTGCAAAAACAAATTTTTTCCTTAAGAGGAGAGATTCAAAGACAGAGCGAAAACAGAGGAAGTAACTATAAGCGAGAACTCCTTTTAGAAATAACAGAATTATACCGAAGGCTTACTAAACTTCAACAACCTCTCTCTTGATTCTCTAAAAAAAGGCTCTTGCCTCTGGCGCTCAGCAAGCAGAAAATATTTTAAAAGCCGGCTGTAAACAAATAAAAAACTTGATTCTGGCGCTAAGATACATTAAAAAGAGAGATTCTTTCCTTGTTTCTCTCACTCATAAAAATATGAGATAGGCTAAAAGCTTTAAGCCACAAAAAGAGTACTGAGCAAGGACCTCTTCAAGAGAAGACTCTTTTAATGTATTCTTTCATTTCATCTATATCTTAAATTTTAGGGATCACTCCCAGAATTATTGTAACTTTTTGCTAAAAGAAAGAGGGAAAAATGGCCTCCAAAAAAGAGACTAGTCCAAAGAAAACAGCTCATAAAACAACTGATAGCAATACAAAAACAAGCACAACTAAAAAAGCTTCACCCTCTAAAGCTGAATTAAAAGTTCTTCTCCTATCACTGGTCGACCTTGCCTCAAAACAAAATAATACTATCCGGTACACACAACTTGAAAAAATTGTGAATGCCTACGAAAACAAAGCAGCTCTTATTGAAGAACTAATGCACCGTCTAGCAGAAGATGATATCGAGTGTCTCGAACAAGACTTGGGTATAGAAAAAGGAGAACTCCCCCCAAAAAAATTTGATCCAACTCTTGCTCTTGAAGAAGACAATCTTGACGATGATGAGATTTTAGAACCCGTCGATGAAGATGATGATAAAGGCGAAGATGATGAGAGTTTTATTGGGCCAACAGCTAGTCCTAAAGACTCTCATGACAAGTTTATCGATGGTATAAGCCTTGATGAAGATGAAGTCTTCGTAAGTGAAGAAGATGAAGACGAAGATGAGGATGAAGATGAGGATGATCTAGACGAAGAAGAAAGTGCCCAAGAGCAAGAAGAAGATGAAGACGAAAAGAAAAAAACAAAAAAGAAACTTTTAGCAGCAGACTCTTCTATTAGCCGTTCGAGTGATCCTGTTCGGATTTATCTCAGAAAAATGGGAAGCGTTGCATTACTCTCTCGCGAAGGAGAGGTTGTCATTGCTAAAAAAATTGAAGCAGCAGAAAATCACATACTCTATAAATTAATTCATCTTGATATCGGACTAGACACAATCACAGATACAGCAAAAAAATATCTTCAAAACGAGCTTCGCATGAAGACTTGGATCAAAGGGTTTGATGACGACGAAAGCTCAAATAATGAAGAGCTCCATGAAGAAAAAATTCGTGCTCTCACAGAAGAATTTTTAGAGTTCGTGGATGTGTACAAAAAGCTCCAAAATAAAAAAGGGCGTATTCAAACACAAAGAAAAGAGGCTCTTCAAAAAATTTTCGAAAGCCTCTGCAACCTGAATATCAACCGTAAGCTTATGCACTACACAGTAGAGATTTTAGCAAAACATGCAATCACTCTGAAAGAAGCGGAAGATGACCTTTCCTACTGCGCAAGACGAGTGAATATGCCTCTCAAGGATTTGTCTAAGTACATATCAAAAAATCCAAATAAACGCCCTGTTCATACTTCAGAAAGAGAATGGAGCCGTATTGTTCGAAATTTTACAACAGCTGAAGCAAATCTAAAAAAAGCTCTTGGAGAAACAAACCTTTCTCCTGAAGTACTCAAAAGCTCTTATGAAGAGTTAGCCCTCATGCAAGAGGAAGCAGAACGCGCAAAAAGAGAGCTTGTAGAAGCTAACTTGAGACTCGTTGTATCTATCGCCAAAAAATACACAAACCGCGGGCTTCAATTCCTTGATCTCATCCAAGAAGGCAACATTGGTCTTATGAAGGCTGTAGATAAGTTTGAATACAGAAGAGGTTATAAATTTTCCACTTACGCAACATGGTGGATTCGCCAAGCTATCACGCGTGCCATTGCAGACCAGGCTAGAACAATTCGTATTCCAGTTCATATGATTGAAACTATCAACAAGCTCATCCGCACAAGTCGCCAATTAGTCCAAGAAATGGGCCGAGAACCAACACCAGCAGAACTAGCTGCGAAAATGGATATCTCTCTTGATAAGGTAAGAAAAGTTCTAAAAATCGCTATTGAACCAATCTCCCTTGAAACTCCTATCGGAGAAGAAGAAGATAATCATATTGGAGACTTCCTAGAAGATAAGTCCACTCACTCACCCTCTGAGAGTGTGATATCCAACTCTCTTGGTGACCAAACTCAAAAAGCTCTCGCCACCCTAACTCCTCGCGAAGAAAAGGTTTTACGTATGCGTTTTGGGATCGGAGAAGGAAGTGACCACACTCTAGAAGAAGTTGGCCAAAACTTTGACGTCACAAGAGAGCGTATCAGACAGATAGAGGCAAAAGCCTTGAGAAAACTACGGCACCCTTCTCGTAGCAAAAAACTAAAAGCTTTTATTGAGTCTTGAAAAGTTCAACTGCCCTATTACTTTGAGCAATTTGCCCTTGTCATGCTTTGAGCGCCCTTGTCATCTTGAGCACTTCGCCCCGTCATCTTGAGCACTTTGCCCCGCCATCTTGAACCCCCTTGTCATCTCAATGCTGTTCGTTTAAGGCTAGAAGCTTCTCTCTATAAGAAAAAGAGCTTGAATTTTTATGCAAGAAAATGTTGAGTATTGAGTAAAAAACTAGATTTGTAAACAGATATAGAAAATGAAAA